>Ga0193964_1000233_pt1 | contig 27319 bp, 53 predicted proteins | sample FB_7_MG_FD_140323 | JGI IMG/M metagenome (GOLD analysis project Ga0193964, IMG submission 140323) | Microbial mat bacterial communities from the Broadkill River, Lewes, Delaware, United States - FB_7_MG | ecosystem: Environmental > Aquatic > Freshwater > River > Microbial mats | place: USA... | reverse complement strand
TGGCCGATTTTGGGTCGAAAGCCTTTGTGTCTTCGCGCGTTTCGTATCCAAAATCAGGCGCAAGACTTTCATAGGTGTTGTGAAACAAGACGGCCAGATCCAGCGGCTTCACCACAGGGGCGAGGTCGGCGCGGACGTATTCGACCGTTGCGATTTCGTTGCCGGGACTAAACGAAAACCCTTCGTCCTTCGGGCGCGCATTGATAATCCCATTTTCATATTGTCGGGTTACAATCCGTTCTGGCGCATCAGGGCAGGGCTTTAGGTCTGTATCAGTCATCGGTCTGCCCTTTCAGTGCTTGACGAAACAGCCTCATGGCACGCTCAAAAAGCGAACTACGGCTCTCTTGCTTTGCCCACTTCGCAATCGTTCGCTCCATCTCGTCTTTCTCCAAAACGTCATAGTCTTCATCTTGCAGTAGGATGCTCATTTGCCTGTCCTTTCAGGATCTCACTAATGCGTTCAGCAAGGTCACCAGCCTCTGCGAACCGGCTGTCAGTCTCGTCTTGGAGAATCAGGGACAGCCTCAGTAGATCAGAAATCACGTCACCCTTCCTCCGCAGCCGCTCATTCTCAGCCTTGGCTTCGTCTAGTTCGGAGCGGAGGGCTTTATAGGCCTTCCAATCGTCGCCAAGCGCCTCGTCTTCGTGGATATAAAACATACCATCACGAGGCCCGTCAGCGCCATTCGGGTGGGTGATGTCTTCCGCGTCCTCTTTGGTGTACCTACCAGCGGCGACTGCAGACGGTGTGTAGCCTTGGCTATTGGGTCGGTAGTAACACCCCTGCTTCACAATCAGAAAAGCCGCCTTTTTGCTCGTATCAGTCATCTGCATTCCCCTGCTCTGTTACCTTCCAGTAAGCCACACTGCCGCTCTGTGAACGAATAGTCCGCACAAGCACCGCGTCGCCACGCTTTTTAAGGTTGCGTAAGCCGTCTGTGATTTGCCCAAGCGTCAGATTGGGTACAAGCTCCTGAATTTCCGCGCGGGTGATTTCCCCCTTGCCGCGAATTGCCCACCAAACCTGATTGGTCTGCGTTGCGCCCCGGCCCCTGCCACGGCCATGCCCGAGACACACGCCGCTTGGCTCGCCGGTATCCGTCAAAATGCGGTCCTGCTTACCCTTTTCCTTTGCCTTCAAGCGCTCGCCAGCTACCGTCTCCTGAAACTTAGCCCAGCGCTCTGCTGGCGTCCCTTCGATAACAACCTTGGCTTCCCGCTTTGGCGGCATGACCGCCCCACGCATTACAGTTCTGTAGTTATATATGCTGCCCATGCTTCTGTTCTCCTGTGTTCCGTATATACACAATAGCAGGCCCGACGGCCTAGTCAATAAGTTTTCGTGTGCTTTTGAAAACTGCTGCTCTCTGTTCGCGGCGGCTGGTGAATGCCCCGGTTTTCTGGCGAACCTCTCGGATCATGTCCTCAATCTCGCCCCTGTATGCGTCGTTTTGCATTCGCACGGCAACAGCGCCCAGGCTGTGAATAACTGTTGTGTGGTCCCTGCCAAATTCGCGCCCGATAGCTGGAAGCGACTTCTTCGTCAGCTTCTTCAGGATGAACTGAGCTTCTTGGCGGGGCCATGATACAGACCTATCACGCATAGGGCTTAGGATTTCACGCTCGGCAACGCCCCGACGGGCGCAGACTGTGGCGATTGCTGCTTGTGTGTGGTTCATTTCTCTTCCCTTACCTTTGCTTCGATGTGCGCCATGACCTCTTGCAGCGACTGGCTGCGCTCGGCGCGTTCTTCTGGCGTGAGTGGCACAACTCGTTCTTGCGGTGCTGGCGCTGGGCCGTTGGCGTTGATGTTGATCTGCGCAGCGCGAACCGCCATCATTTCAAACCGCACACGCGCGGCAATGTCGCCTTCCAGCGGCCGCTTGCGTCGTTGCGGATTGTCTGCCGACTTCCACCACCTGACGGCCTTTTCCACGGCCCATTGCGGCTTGCCACGCAATTCGTGCGCCCAATCCTCGGCTTCGATTTCGCGAACCGCTTGCGGCGTGTCCTTTTCGAAGTAGGGGCTAAGAAGGGCAGCAACGCGGGCCATAAGCCAAACCGGGTGCGCTGGCGTGGTGAGGGGGGCAAGCATCTGTCGCGCCTCATCCTTGGCCTTGGGACATTCGCGCAGCGACGGCAGCAAAAGCGTCAGCCGTTCCAGATCCGATGCGACCGTTTCCGCCGTGTGCGCCATTGCTTGGGATTGAGTTAGCCGCGTTAGCTCGTTGTTCATCATGCTTCAGTCTCCAATACCAATGAGCCTTGATTGTCTGCCAGCCGTGTTCCTGCGCGAGGTCTAGCGCCTCAGTGGGGTCTCCACCGTCGCGCCATATCTCTGTGAGGGTCTTGGCTATCATCCGCGCCGCGCGGTCTGTAAGCGGCTTCCTGACAGCCTTGCGCCACTTGATGAAGCTATCTACCGCGTCTGGGTCTGCGTGGTGGCTTAGAATGTCTGAGGGGGTTTCTCCGAGAAGGTCAGTCATTGCCGACACCGAAATCAAGCTGACCCTGAGCTACCTTCCACTCTTCCTTTCTGCGCCGCATTAGGTCCAAATACTTCTGGTACGCCCTAGACTTGTGCTGAGTATAACCAAGACCCTTGCACCAATAGTCATTCCTTAGAAGTGTCTTGCAGATGCGTCTCCATGAAGGTGCTTTACGTGCTTGCTCCATATCATAATCTGCAGCGTCAGGGATCCCTTCTGGATATCCTCGCTCAACATGCCACTTCTGAAATAGCAATATTTTATTCTGGTAATGCTCTTTCGACTTAGGCGGCATTGAATTCAATAGAAGCTCTGCAAATGTGCGCCATGTATGACCATCTGGCTTTGTAATGCCTCGATATCCGTTAATGTTCCCCCACTCTTGGACATAAAGCGAGCCTCCATTTGCTCCATTAACTCGCGCAACAACCTTTGACCACGTTTCAGGCTCAATAAGGTGGAAAAGCCAAAGCCCGCGACGCTGATCGTCACCATACGGCTGGCAGATGCGCATATGGCCCAAAGGTACGCCAGCACGGTTCATGTAGTCATAGAGAGGGTTGCTAGGCTTGTCCCTATTCCGCGCGTGATAGATCCAAATGTCAGCCGTTCGCCAGTCATAAATTGGGTATACGTTATACACGTTATCTGTGACCTTTGACGTCCAGCGATGCCCATCCTTTACGGTTTTCTTAGACTGAACGATTGTCCTGAAGCGATTAAGGCTTTCATCTGTCCTGATGCCAACCATGCAAGCGCATGACTTCCCTTGAGCATACCACTCCCCAAATAGCGGCACAAATTCCTCGAATTCCATCCCATCGAAGAAGAAGTCGAAGTAATCTGGATCTGTGATCGAACCCTTTGGTGGCGTTCTTATCCAAGCATCCTTTGCCTCTGGATCCCAGCACTTCCAAAACGGCTCATAAACACTGACCGCGTTCCTAAGATGGATTGGAAGGCAGACCCAATAAACATCGAAAACATCTTGATACATATCAAGGCAATCTTTGGCGTGTTGGATTGTCATCTTGTACTGCCCCTCTAGATCCACCAGAAGAACGCCAACCCGCTTATTCGCCGCGCGGGCCTCATCTGCAAGGATGTGAAGCATGATTGTGCTATCCTTACCTGCAGAAAAGCTGCAATAAACCCGCTCAAAGTTTTCAAGCGTCCAACGTGTGCGCTCCCTAGCTGCCTCCAAGACGCTCTTGCCAATTGGCTTCTTGAACTTCATTTGAATAACTCCCCTTGGCCTATGTAATCCTTGCGCCACTCCTCGATGTGCCTTTTAGCACAAGCATTGGCCTTGGTTCTCGCTTCGTCAGACAAATCCATCCATGCACTTCTAGTGCAGCTTTCTGGGATTGACTTAGCCTTACAGACAGCAGCTTGCCCAAGCCATGCAACTGGATTAATTGATGCGTCAGTAAAGTTCACCTTGCAGCTATTAACCCACTCACTGCAAACTTCACCCATTGCCTCTGAGAATTTCCCTGTATCCATCATGAGTGAACGAGCCTCTCTAGCCATACTGACAAAGCTCCTTGACGGGACGCGCCGCCACATTCCTGCCTTGTACTCCTCAAGCTCTGAGTAGTGGCAGAAAACCTGATCAATCAAGGCTTTCCCCATCTTCAAATTCGATGCCATCAGTATTTCCATCCCAATCCACTCCTGCAGCTTCCCACGCTTCTGAAAACTCTTGATCACTGAACATTTCCGCCAACCCGCTGATCTGGCAAAGCCTCAAGACCTCATCAGGGTCCATTCCAAGCTCCTTCCCAATCTTCTTTTCAGACCAGTTGCGCTTCCTTAGATCGACAACGATTTCTGACATTCCGTCAACGCTATGCTTCCCCCTGGCACGGTTGTGCCTCACCGTTGAAGCCATGCGGTCATTAACGCCCTCTTGAGACGGCCTAATCTTAACTGTTGGAAGGTATCCCTTCACACGCTCCTGAATGTCCTGGCACTCTTTCCCAACGCGATTTCGGTGAAACCCATCAACAACTTCGATCTTCCCATCATGGGGATATGTAACGATTGGTTGGGTATAGCCGTCATTGGCGATAGATAGCCGCAAAAGCTCCATTTCAGGCGGTGCTACACTGTTTGGGTTGTAGTCATTCGCGTGAACGTCACCATTTCTCACCCACTGGACAAGATCAACTGGCTCGTCAGCAAACGGGCCAGAGTTGTGAAGCGACAACCTAATCTCGTTCAAGGCGGACACTTGACCATCAAGATCAAGCCCTCCGATCAACTCACAAAGCCGTTCAGTTGCTTCCTTTATTTCCTTCATCGCAAAATATCTCCTTTGTTCACCCAGTTACTATCACATGTGGATAACTACTTTTCAAATCACATGTTCTGTTACAGTTAGTTGTCTCTGGTCACAGTTCCGCTTTCCGCTCAGGCTGACCCATAAGGATCAAAGCGGCCTGCCTGCTATCTTTAACTCCGTATCCATGCGCTGCGAATTATGGCTCGCCACACCCTGACCCCGACTATGCAAGAAGTCGGCACTTGTCAGCCTATATGCGCACTTCTGACACGTCAGCAATAGGACCAGCGTGTCGGCTCGGAAATCCGTATTGCGCCCCGTAGGTCACACGGCAAAGAAGCCCGAAGTATCCGCGTTATTCGGGTAACGCGACAAATCCACAGCACCTTTTCTTTGAAAGGCTCAAAAGTCAGGCTGGTTCTTCTTGCAATGCGCCCCGTAGGTGGGTATATTTGCTGTCGAAAGCACACGGAACCGGCCAAAGTTCGTGCTTTCCAAGGCGGCGCTTCCTTCACTGGGACGCCGCCGCTTTCTTTTCTAAGCCACATCGCTGGCGATCGCAATTGCAAAGTTGCAAACTCAAACCTGCAAAGCTGCAAACCCCCAGTTAAGTCTGGGGGGCTATTTTCTTAGCCCTTGGGCTTAGCGGTGGCACCGCAAGAACATTTCACGCCACCGTCACCATCAATTGTCATCCCCCCCCGTGCAAACGTAAGGGAATTGCTCGGCGCAGTACGCACGTAATGCTGCGATAACCTTAGCCGAATTCTTTGCCTCGCCCGCACTCGCCTGAAGGCCACTTTTAATCTTCGACATATTCATTCTCCTTATCCAAGCCACCCTGTAGGGATAGCGTCCTCGTCGTCGTTGATAGAACCCATAACGTGCAAGTTCACAATGTCAGCCAGCGTGCGTGGCTTGTGGGTGTCCAGAACAGACTTCACGTCATCAATGGACCTAACAACGGCATAGAAGCCGCCATTTGCCTCGACAAGCGCCTGTGCGTCCTTCTGGTTGTCCTGCTGATAGTTGCCCCTGGCCTTCACCTCGAACGCATAGAAGCGACCCTCGAAAAGCATGCAGACATCGGCCATGCCTGGAAGCATACCCATTCTCTTAGCCTGCGCCTGCACGTTGCGGATGATGTTCTGGCGGGCCTGCGTCGTCTTTCCACCGCCCACCTTAGAGGCAAGCTCGTTAGGCACTGAGAAGATCAAGGCAGTCGGGTATTGCCGATTTAGATATTCCACAACGGCCTTTTGAATTGGGCCCTCTCTGTCAACTTTGCGCGTCATATATCACCTCTAAGTTCTCGCCGCCTGTATCCGGCAAGGTTGCGGATCTGTATGCCAAGGGGCTGTGAATCCCCGCCAGCTTCGATCATGTCCGCTACCTCGTCACCGTAAGCCACGGCGACTTTATCAACGGTTTGCACGTCCCGCGCGTTTCGGATCAGGTCTTTGATTTCCTCCGCGCGGGATATGGGGTTAATCACGGGCAAGCGCCTCATGTGTTAACTTATACGCCTTGGCCTGAAGATGCCGGGTGCGCCCGTGGTTGCGGCGCTGGGTGTGGATGCGCGATTGAATGGCGGCTAGGTGTTCGTCACGTGCCTTGCGGGCCTTGCGGTCGTTAATGGCCGTGCGGATTTTGCTTAGAAGTGTCATGCTTCACCTTTTGCTTTTGCGATTGCGGCGCGGGCATAGATGACCCTTTGCTGCTCTTCTGGGTCGCCAAGGCAGTTGCGTTCCATGTAATCGACCTCATGCGCCACAAAGACCTCCAGCGCCTCCAGCAACTCAGGCGCGGCGGCGATAAGGCGGGCGTTGGCAATGAAATGACGCCCCCGTGCCTCGATTGAGCAAATGGTCCCAATGTAATCTTCCGGTACAACAAAAAGCTTTCCGTCCATGCTGTAATCCTCATAGACCCAAGGCCCGGACTTGTGTTGCTCAGTCATCCTCACTCTCCTTTTTCTCAACACGCTTAGCGAAACGGTTCAGCGCAGCGCGGCAAACCTCCGATAGCGTCTTTCCCTCTGATTTAAGCGCCTTGGACCAGCGCTTGCGTTCGTCCGGTGTTGCCCGGAATGGCACAAGAATTGTTTTCATGTGCCCATTATATATAAGCCGCGTATATACGCAATAGGAAAATAAATGCGATATTCGTGAATTATTTGCTTGCATGGGGTGCCGCTATGTATATACTGATGGCAGGAGCAGAGGAAAGACGAGAGCATGGCTAACGAGATTATCACCCGCGACATCACCATCGACACCGATTATGGCGATCTGTTCGGGGTTCCAGCGGAAATCAACATCTCCGACTTGGAGTCCGAAATCATCCACGTGAATATTTCCGGCAAAAACATTGACCGTTATGCGTTGATTGATGTGTTCGGCAAGGCGGAGGTCGAGCGCATTGAGGAGGTGGTCTTTGACGAAGCCGTTGAGTCCGGCGTCATTGATGCCCCGCAGCCCGTGAATGACCACGAAGAACAGCGCCAAGAGTTCATGGCTGGCACTGGCTATCCGTTTGGTACGCACTTCTAATGGCACGCAACGACACACCAACCCCGAGCGGTTTTCTTCCGCCTGCCTCGGGCCAACTCCCCAGCGGTGACGCAACCGCTCCCGCTGGGGCTTTTTATAACCGCGATGAAATATCGCACCCTTATAACTTCCCGCCCAATGGCAAGCCACGCAACGCGGCGGATGAAATCGAAAACGCAATTTGGGAGATGGGCAAGTGAAACACCTATCGATCATCTTCATAGCCCTTCTCACTGCTGGCCTGGGCCATGTCGCAGTATCGGCTATAGCGAAGCAGGCATACGCCAACTACATGGAGTTCGCAAAATGACCGGCATCATAGCTGTTTGGTTTTCCTCTGGCGCTGCCAGCGCTGCCGCCCTGAAGCTTACAGTTGAAAGGTACGGCACTGGCTGCGTTCGGGCGGTGAACAATCCGATTGCAAATGAGCATCCAGACAATCGCCGCTTTCTTGCCGATGTTGCTGAATGGGTTGGAATTGAAATCGAGGATGCCAAAAACCCCAAATTTCCATCAGCGGACTGTGTGGAGGTTTGGGACAAGCGAAAGGCAATGTCCATAATCGTTCCAGGCAAGGGAGCAATTGCCCCATGCACTGACGTTCTCAAGAAGGAAGCCCGCTATGAATGGGAAAACCGAAACAAAGTTGATTGGCACGTCCTTGGCTTCACGGTAGAGGAGAAGAAGAGGCATGAGCGATTTATTCTTACTGAGCGTGAAAATGTTCTTCCGGTCCTGATTGATGCAGGAATGACAAAGGTCGACTGCTGGGACATGATACGCGCTGCCGGTCTTCGCCTCCCTAAGCCATATGAGTTAGGCTACCCCAACGCAAACTGCATTGGCTGCGTAAAGGCCACAAGCCCCACCTATTGGAACCTTGTACGCCAGACGCACCCGGACACCTTTTCCGAACGCGCGGAGCAATCCCGCAGACTTGGCGCTAAGTTGGTCAGGGTAAAGGGGGAGCGCATTTTTCTGGATGAACTAGACCCAACAGCGAAGGGTCGCCCGTTAAAATCCATGCCGGATTGCGGGCTGTTCTGCGAGGAGTGGCCCGAGCAAGAACCTGATCCTGTTTGCGCATGGGGTAATGATTGCGGGGAGGTTGTCACCAATCTTGACGGTGACAGCTTGTGCCAGAAGCACGCAAACGAATGGGTGAAGGGCGAAAATCAATGAGTGAGTCAACTACATGCAAACGAAAGGCTGGTGAGATGGCCCGCAAGAACTTTCTGCAAATGATGCGAGAGCGCCGGATGTTTCCGCGCGGCTCTCAGGAATGGAACTGGCGCACACGCGCGGCCCGCAAGTATGTTTGGCTTATGCGTGGCGTTCCTGTGATGGAGTGGGAATGATGGACTGGCAGACAGTAACAAAGGAACTCCAAAAGCCACTTTCGCCCGATGCGATCAAGCCGCCACCTCGCGGCAAGTTTGGGGAATATGTCGAAGGGCTTCACGTAATCCGCGAAGCCAACCGTATCTTTGGGGAGAATGGCTGGTCCTATGAGGTCACGCGACTCGATCTGGTTTCGGAACAGACCGTCACCCTTCAAGGCAACAATGGGGCTTATGACCAGTATCGCGTCGGCTATTTGTGCGCCGTTCGCGTTAACGTGGATGGGGTTATTCGTGAAGGCGTTGCGGTCGGGAACGGCAGCGGAAAGCCAGAGAACATGGCAGACCAGCATGAAAGCGCGGTCAAAGAGGCAGAGACAGACGCCCTGAAGCGCGCCCTGCGCACGTTTGGGAACACCTTTGGCCTTGCCCTCTATGAGAAAGACAAGGCTGCCCGTGAGGTTGGCTATTCAGCGACGGAAAGCGAAACAGAAGCCGCCATTAAGGCAATCCAAGGCTGCAGTGATATGGACGAACTGAAGGCGTATTTTGGCAACCTATTTCAGAACGCCCGCCATGTTGCGAACGATGCTGCGGTTATCGTGGCCAAGGACAGGCGCAAGGAAGAACTGGCAAAGCCGTCTAACGAAATCGGCGGCGACAATATCCCGTATTGATGAAAGGAAGAAGCATGACAATTGGACACAACGGACCTCCAGACCCTATTGACGAGGCGCTGGCCCCATACGCCGACGAAATCAGCGAGGCCGAGGCGTGGCTTGACGGCGATCTGGTCGAGAATGAAGACCAGATGAAGGCTGTTGACGTGCTGATTAAGGCTATGCGTTCGGCAAAGTCGGACCTTGGCAAGGCTAAGAAAAGCGCAACGGCCCCGCTGCATGACGTGTGGAAGGCCGAAATTGCGCGCTGGAAGCCGACCGAGGAAGACATTGAGCGTCGCCTGAAAGGTCTTGCCGCCGTTGTCGATCCATTCAAGCGCAAGCTGGCTGCGGAAAAGGAAGCCGCCAAACGCGCGGCATATGAGGAAGCTCAGCGCAAAGAGCGCGAAGCCCGCGAAGCCGCCGAAAAGGCAAACGCTGCCGACTATGCTGCGCAGGTCGAAGCTGATAAACTGGCACAGGACGCGCTTGATGCAAAGAAAGCCGCCAGCGCCGCAAACAAAGACACCGTGAAGGGAATGCGGACGGTCACGAAATACGACATTGAAGACCACCGCGCGGCCCTTCACTGGATTGCACAGAACGACCGTGACGCCGTGACCGCATTCATTGACGAATACGTGCGCCGCAACCACAAAACGAAACAGATTGCAGGCGTGAATGTCTGGCAGGATAAAGGAGCTTATTGATGAAAAGCATCACCATTGCAGGAAACTGCACCAAAGACGCTGAGCAGCGCACAACGCAAAACGGCAGCAAGGTAGCTGGGTTCTCTGTGGCCGTGAATGGCTTTGCCAATGGCGAGAAAACCACCGACTTCTTTGACGTGTCGATTTGGGGAAAGCGCGGCGATGCCGTTATGCAGTTTGCCAAGAAGGGCGCTAAGATCTGCGTGACTGGCGAACTCGGCACCCGCGAATACAACGGCAAGACCTACCTGACCGTTAATGCGCATGACTTCACGCCTATGGGTGGCGGCGATAGCCAAGGCAACTACGGCCACAGCGACCAGGCACGGCAGGCACCGCAAGGCGGCGCACCTGCTGGGGGTGGGTTCGACGACGAGATTCCCTTTGCACCGATCTGGTGGGCGTGATGGGTAGCAAAGAATGGCCCTCATCTCGCTGGATTGCCGTTGTCACATACCGGACAGACATCGGCCCACTTGATGTAGAGCACCACATTGAAGAGCTTGGCGAAATCGAGGACTTGATTGAAGCGGGGCCGGACTGGAACGCCGTGATTGACATCAAAATCACGTTGCAGCGTGTGACCAATGACGGACTGACCGTCGAAGCTGGCGCGCTGCTCTAATGCCTTCCCGCCCGTAGCCCAACTGGATAAGGCACGGAACTTCTATTTCTGAGATTGCAGGTTCGAGTCCTGCCGGGCGGACCATGCATAAGGTGAATAACATGGCAATTTACAACCCAGATGGCAACGCCTATTCCGCATGGAAAGAAAGGTGGGATAGGATTGATGAAATAAAAAAGAATGCAGCTGATGATGGGGTCGATAGCGCAACGGCAGAAGCCCGGGCGGCATGGATTGTAGACAGGCAAGACCAAGCCGAAAGGGAGGCGGCAGTAGCCAAGAAAAAGAAAGAAGTGGTCGAGCGTTTACTCAGGAACATATAACCCATGCCTTCCCGCGTCATAAAAACACAAGCGGATCTGGACGGTTTGGTTAAATTCCTATCCGCCCAATCCCTGCCAATGACGGTATCGCAGAAAGATGGGGATACGCGCTCTATACGGCAAAACCGCACGATTCATATGTGGTATAATGAAATTGCCAAACAGAGAGGCGACGTTGACGCTCACACGGTCAAGGGCGAGTGCCACCGCAAGTGGGGGCTTACAATTCGAATGCGTGACGAGATTTTCGCGTTCGTGTGGCGGCGCGCCTCTGCTGGTATGCTCTATGAGCAGGAGTGCAAATTCCTAGCATCTGGCGTTCTTGGCGTGACTAGCGAGATGTCAGGGCCAGAACTTAAAGAATACATGGACGCCATGCAGACTGAATACAGGTCACAGGGCTTTCATTTAACCGACCCTGATATGCAACGATTTGGAGATATGTGATGACGGAACGTGAATGTGACGCGATTCGAGAGGCGCTAAACGCAATGCGGTCTGATACAGCAACCATTGCCAAAATCCTCGCTCATATGACGTCGCGTGGATACACCGCAGAGGAAACACAGAAAGCGGTAAATGCAATTGCTGCACAGCACCCATGACCAACCTCACAGGACGCCCTATCTATCAGAAGACGCCAAAGCCTGAGAGGGCCAAGCGTCCGATGCGCAAGGTCAGCAAGAAGCGGGCCGAGCATTTCGCCAGCGCAGAAGGCAAGGCGGAGGTGGAATACATGGGCCACGTCAAGGGGCTTGCTTGCGTTGTGTGTGGCAAGGCTGGGCCCAATGATGCCCATCACGTTTACCACGGACGATACGGCGGCAGAAAAAAGTCTGGGTTTCTAACGGTACCTCTATGCAAGATCCACCACCAGGACGGACCTGAAGCTATCCACAACGGCAAGGAGGCTTGGCTTATGAAGTACGGCCCTGATTATTCATACATCAAGCAAACGCAAGACGCGATAGAGGGTGCGACAACTTGTCGCATTCCGCCCAAGTACAGAGTGAAGTAACGTAACCAAACGGGGCGCGGACAATAAGCTCAAACCCAAACCGGGGCGATTATGTCGCCCGTCCGCACCCCGCTCCAACACATGAGAGGGAAGACCATGACAGATACATACCGCGCAAACGCTGAAGAGATGCGCCAATTCGTTGAACGCTTTGAACGCTTGGAGGCCGAAAAGAAAGACGCCGCCGACGCACAGAAAGAAGTAATGGCCGAAGCCAAGGGTCGTGGGTACGATGTAAAGGCCCTCAAGGCTATCATTGCACTGCGCAAGCGTGACCCAAACGACATTGCGGAATCCGAAGCCCTGCTTGACATGTACAAGCAAGCGCTGGGCATGTGATATTTCTGCCGCTTGCTCAAAATGCCCTGCGTGGGCAGCTTGGAAGGGGAAATCTCGGCGCATTGCAAGTCCCAATGCTGGGGTCGAGACGGCAGAACCACAGAGGAGAATGAGGCAATGACCGGAATTGAAGCAATTGCAGCCGAACGCAAACGGCAGATTGAAAGCGAAGGCTGGACGCCCGAACATGACGACGAGCACGCCGACGGGTCACTTGTGGACGCGGCAGTTTCCTACGCGGGACATGCAAAGGCAGGCACGGTTCTTAACGCGCCGCTTGATATGTACCGCATTGCGCCAGTAACAGTTGTAGCATGGCCGGAAAGCTGGTGTACCTCATGGTGGAAGCCCAAGAACCCACGCCGCGACCTTGTTCGCGCCGGGGCGCTTATTGCAGCAGAAATTGACCGCCTCGACCGGCTGGAAGCCCGCCAGAAAGGCGGTGCGTGATGACTGACCAAACACGCAACCTGAACCCCACGCCGGAAGCCAAGTTCGCAATGATCGTATGGGGTCGCGAGTATGCGCATGACTTCCGAGGCGGCTCTATGGACTTCTGGGATCAGCTTTCCGAGCCACGAAAGCGCAAATGCAGATTGATTGTGCAGGCCGTGAATGAAGCCCGCGCCGCGTATGAGGCAGCCAAGAAGGACACCCCATGACCGACCAGACCAAAATCGGAACAATCGCGCTGATGATGGCGCACGTTGCGAACGAGAATTGCAGTGGCGATCCGCGTGAGCCGTTCGTGGTCCTTATGACAGCCGCAGCAGTGGCCGGTCACATCATTGAGCGCACCCCAGAGGAAATGCACAAGACGCTCGATCAGGTAATGGAACTTGCCCAAGCGTTGATGCTTCACGCGACGGAGACCAAACAATGACAAAACTAGAAGCCCTAGAGGCACTGAAAGCAAAGGTGGAGGCGGTTGACGCGTTGGTTGAGGCTGCGTGGCAGCACATTGAAGCCTACCCGATAGTCGAAGACAGCGATCAGCAGGCGAAACGTGACGCGCTCGAAGCCGCCCTCAAAGCAATCAAGGAGGGGGAGTGATGGAATGGCTCGATACGGTTGCGGGGATCTGGTTTTGGTTTTGGGGCGGATACATGCTGTGGAAGTTCGACAAAAGGAGGGGCGGGAATGCTTCTTTTCTCGACTGTCTCGCGTATTGGTGGCTGGCTATTCCATACCTCGCAATTACAGATGCCAAGGGGGAAGGGTGATGAAGTGGCAACCGATTGAAACAGCTCCGAAGGATGCAGGTGATTATCTGGTGTTCAATGCGTCTTCTGAGGAAATGTTTGTTGCATACAGATACAGCGGCAACACTAACGAGTGGTGGTATTCGGATAGGCACAGATTGCAAGAACCGCCAACCCACTGGATGCCCCTGCCAGCGCCACCCAGCGAGGCCACCAAGTGACAGCACGAGAGACAACGCCAAGCGCGGCAAGGCGGGCGTTTAGCAAGATCCGGCAAGCCTTATGCGCCCATGATTGGCGAACGCTGAAGGTGCAGCCGCTTCGACCTGGCATTACGCAGCACTGTTCCAAATGCGGAAAGCAACGCAGGATTTTCCTAAAGCGGCCATAATCTCGCCACATTTGCATGAAACTTTAAACGCAGGAACGAAAGGAACAACATGAAACATCTTCTTATTATCCCCGTAATTGCATTGGCAGCATGTGCGCAACCGCCGTCTATGGTTAAGCCAGCAGACGTCACGACCAACGAAAGCTGCGACAAGCTTCCTGCCCTGCGTGACGAACTTGCAGCGCTGTCGAAAGAGCAGCGAGAGGTTGTTACCACAGACGCTATTACAAGCTCGCTGTTTTTGCTCCCGGCCGCGTCTATGGCTGGGGCGAGCAAGGCAAAGGAAATCGCCTCTGTGAAAGGCCGCATTGCGTTTCTTGAGGTGAAGTGCCAATGAAACGCCTTATCATAGCAATGTGCCTTATGGCATCCACTGCAAGCGCTGACGTTGTTATTGAGAACGACCTTGGCGGCTCGCTTAACCGCTATGCCCGCGAGTTTAAAGCCTTCCATGCTTCTGGCGAGCGGGTGGAAATCGCTGGCCGTTGCGCAAGCGCCTGCACCATCTACATGGCGCTATCAAACGCCTGCATTCACCCAGAAGCAAAGTTCGGCTTTCATACCGCTACCGCGTTTGGCCTTGCGCCCTCTGAGGCTGGCAATAAGTGGGTTGCGCAATTCTACCCGGCCAAGCTGAAGGCCAAGTTTATGGGCGACTACAGCAAGTCGCTGGGCTTTACGTGGCTGCGCGGTCGTGAGGTGCTGGCAATGAATCCAAAAGCAAAGGAGTGCTGAATAATGCTTAAACGGTATTGGAACCACCTAGAGGACAATCACAACGAATTTGCTATGTTGGTGATTATGTTTGATGCGATTTTATCCTCACTTGTCTTTGTGTTTTTGTGGGTCGGGTATTGGGTGGGCGACGTGTCGCTTTATGGCGTCTTTAAGTACACCATCGCAATCCCTTCACCGCTTCATGTCGCCGTCGCTATTCCCTTTGCTGTTTGGCTTGCAAATGAATGCCGCCGCTAATCACCAACACCCAAGGCGCTCACCGTATCTATGGTGGGCGTCAATCGAATTTACGAGCGTGTCAGAAATAACCTCGATATCTGAACGGGTGCCTTTGATCTTTTGCCACCCGGCGCAGACTTGATCTGTCTCAATCGGTCCAGTCGTCGCGCAAGCGGTCACGAGCAGCACCGGAATCAGTGTCAGCATCAATCTCATCACGAATCTCCTTTCTTTTCTCAGCAGCAGCTTCAGCGCGACGCGACACGCGCTCCACGCCTTCCTTGCGGCCCTTGCGGCGTTGCGACGCACCGAATGTCACGATAAGAGCTAGAAGCCCCACAGCGCCCGCTATAGCGCGACCTATTCGGCTCCCCATGATCCATGCAAGCCAAGTCATGTTGCGCCACCACGTTTGCGGGCCAGAGCGTATGCGCCCTCAACCACAGCGGCCATGGCAAGTGCGCCAACCGCAACTAGGTCAGGATCTGCGGCAAGCTTGTTGCCTAGCTGCTCAGACCCAAGGAAAGCGGCCCCGATGATGTACCGCATGATAATTCGAACAAATGGTGCGTAGTTCATCTCTTGCCCCCAAACAGTTTCCCGATTGCATTGAAAAGCGCCGCAAGCCCGCTGGACTGCTTTGCCTCTGGTTCTGGTTTCACGCCCCACTCAGCGGCGATAAGCGCGGCCTCGAATGCCTTTGCGTATCCGGCGATAGCATTGCCGTTTTTTCGCTTATCGCCGTTCACAATGGCGCGAGCGTTATAGTGATCGAACCCATGCGGCCCGTCATAGTCAGAAAGCTTCTTGCCAGTGAACATGCCAGCCGCGCAACCTTCAGCCGCAATTTTGGCCGAAATTGGAAGGGCAAGCGCTCGCCACGGTTCACGCACCAGATCCGCACCAACAAGCGCAGATGCCTTGCGGTAGTTGTAGGCGTGGGTAATCTGAATCTGGCCACGACCGAACATGCCGTCGCGCCAGTAGGGTGTTTTGACCCACGGCAGCTTGCCGCGACTCCATGCATGATCCAGGCGCGCAATTACCGTACCATCAGACGGGTTCTTGCTTTTAGAGTGTGGAAACACGGTTTCTTTCACAGGAAGCATCCCGTGTCCGGTTTCGTGGTACACCTCGGACAGCACGTGCGCCATGTGAGGCACAGAAAGCCCGTCACCTGCCCGCAGAAGCGCCTCTGTGCCCTCCACCTGCCCAGCGCTAAGTGACGTGCCGAAAACGCCGCTGTTGCGCATTCTCAGCGCCTCGAAAAACTTTACCTTGTTCATTCTCAGTCTCCTCGCTTCGATAGGATCGTTAGGATCTCCCGAACGCTGCTATTGGTTTCGCGCTGGTCCTCGCGCATGTCGTGGCGCAGCTCGTTGACGTTTTCCGTCAGGTTATCACCAACCTTCGCAATATCGGCCCGAATTTCCTTTACGGTTTCGTCAACGTCACCGCGAACCTTTTCAATTTTTCCGTCTGCGTCCTCTTTTACCTTGTCAATTTTAACGTCTACTTCTTTCACCTTCGCGTTAACATTGGCGATTTCCTGCGTGTTTTGCCTAAGACGCCACTTGGCCTCAAATAGGATTCCAGCAAATGCAGCAATTCCAGTGCCTACATGCCAATAATTGAGGATGTAATACGCAGCCGTTTTACTTTCCGACATTTTTGCCCCTAATAAACATGCGCGACAACACGCCAACGGCAAGATGTGCCGAAATTATCACATAAACGGGTGCAGCAATAGACACGTCCACAGTTAAAGTTGAATTGCCCGGTTCGATCTCATCAAACAGCACAACTGCAGGAATGGCCCCGTATCCAGCAAGGAATACGAAATCTTCAACTGCGCGCCATGACCATTCACGGCGAACAAGCGCGACGAACACGCCCCACCCGGCGCTGGTGGCTAGGACCATCACCCACTTCAGGGGAAACTCCCCCATGATGCCGCTCATGGCAGCAGCAACAAAGGCGACAGACATGAAGCCCGCCGCCAGCATTGCTAACCGCCGTTGCAGGTAGCACATAACTCTGTTGCCGCAATTATAGAGGCACATGTTACGACCTCTCGATCCTGACATATTCAACCACAAAGGCGACACATGGCACCCACGGCCACAGGGCAAGATACCACGCAGGGCCAACGGCCCAGCAGATACCACCCCAGCTAATGACGCCCGCAAGCCAATAGGCAAGGTCTGCCTTCATATCCAGAAGCGTTGCCCCACGGTATTTGCGCTGCCACATCTCCCAGCCAACCACCAAAGCGATTGCTAGGAGAACCCCAAGAAACAAGCCAAAGCCAAGAAGCAATGCGCCAGAAATAGCCGCGCCAAATGTGACGTGGCCTAGCTGGTTTGTGCCGCCGCCGTATGGATCACCGGAAAAGTCGTTAGGTTCAAACATGATTGGTTTCCTTACAGAGTGGCTTTGAAGCTAGGCAGCCAGCGATAGAGCGCCCGTCCACCTACGGTTTTGGATAAGGTTGTTCGGATCAGCCCGCCCGCTGCCGGGTACATGTCGCCAGATGCAGACGCGTCGACAAGCTGGAACGCATAGCGCACCTCGGTTGGTGCTGCGTCACACGTGATGGTGACTGTGTTGCCTGATACGGATGTCCCGGTGACGTTTGCGCCCGTGACCTCAAAGCCAAGATCTGCAATGCGACCTCCTGCATACGGGTCAGGCGCAATCTCTAGGCTTTCATCTGAGCGGCAAGGGGCAGTGACTGTGATGGTGGTTCCGTTAAGCGTTGCCGTGGGTATCAGGTTCCAGCCGTTGCTACTTTCCACCTCGGCCTGCGCCCAGTTGCACAAATCGGCAAGCTTGCGGCTTTCCTCAAGCGTCGGGTGCGCCCCATCGTGGGTTTCATACGGATAGACAGGCCCAACAAGAACCCCGCCGAAGTGGTTCACAAGGTCTAGCTGATCCTGTTTGACCTCAAGCGTTACGCCAGCCGTTGCTGTGTTTTGCCCACCCGCCGTTTGGTACATGTAGACAGGTGGCGTTTCCCCGGTAATGGCCAGAACCCTTGCAAGGTTGTCATCCAGCGCTTCTTTCATTCGGGTGTAGTATTCGCCAGCAGCTAGGGACCGATCAGCAGCGCCTTGCAGCACGGTCAGGATCGGGATTTCAAACGTACCGCCTGCGGCCTCTGCAAGTCGCTTGGCCTCACGCGCAACATAGTCAGTGTTGTCGATGTAGGTCGTGCCAAGCGTTCCCGTAACGGTCGGGTCATCGTCGTCAAACTCGTAGGCGTCCTGCCCCGCAATTGCCGTGCCTTGAATGATCTGCGTTGGAATGGGTAGGCCATACGACTGGCGAACCTCTGCAGCAGTCAGGGCGGCAAGGAAGCGCACAGGGGCATTTGCTGCCACGTCAACCTGCTGGAATCCTGTGGCAGGGACCGCTTGGTTGATGTTGCCCGTGCCAGGGCCGTGAAGGTGGACCGTAGCGCCCACGCCGTTTTCGAACCCTGCCATTTGCAAAACAGCGGGGCGGTTTTCGTTTTCCAAGTCGGTACGGACAGACGGGTCAGGATTGAACCCAACCTCAAGCGATTGCCCGATTGCCCAGACATACGAATACAGGTTCGGGGTATACGGCGAAGGCGACTTATTCCCCACCAACTCCCAAGCCTTGCGCGTTGTAATTGGCAGGCTCTCGCCAAGTCCAGCAAGGAACACGTCCATTTGGTGAACAGTGATCTTGGCTGTTTTGCCATAGAGGATTTCAAACAGGTTCAGGTTTGTTGCGCCAGCGCCCAAATCGTATTCGGTTGTAAGGCCGTCTGCATCAATGACAGTTGCCGTGTTGGCCTCGTAATCAACGCCGATTGCATAGGTGTTGCGGGTTCCGTTCCCCGCACCGTAGCTGCGGAATGTGTGCAGCTTCCCGTTCGGCAGAAGTGCCTGCGGGTTGGTCAGGGTGTATCTGAAATTGACGCGCTCTGCAACGGTTGTGTCAAGATTGATAATGTCGCCAGAAGCCGCCGTTGGGTCGCCATTCCGCGTCATGTCCACAACAATTAGGGCGTGATAATACGCACCGGATGGGCGCGAGCGGAGATACTTTCCCCCATCGGTGAAAAGGCCGTCTGCTTTCATTTCAACAGCCGCGCCAGACCCAATCACCGCCGGGTTAAGGCCAAGCGTCCCGTCTGCATTGAGAACGGTTATCGCGCTTGCCGAACCTGAATAGCCCGTATCTTTATCAATGTGGATCTGCGCAAGCTCTTTGAAGTCAAACCCAGCAGCGGCGAAACCAGACACGTATCTGTACCCGTACCCTAGGCCCACAACACAATCCCGCTTGCGGTTGTGCCGGTCGCTTTAATCTGCGTGGCGCTGAAATCAAGGCGCGAATTGTCGGCAACGGTATAGGTGTGTTCGGTGCCTTCCGCGTCCACAATCGCAACGTCACCACCAGTTCCAACATAGATAACCTTGTGCGGTTCGACGTTGTCCGTGTCGCTTGGCGTCACTGGAATATGCACCTTTGCAGGGGCCATGATGCTGTTTGTGTCGAGATATACATTCATTCGGTGTTCTCCACTGTGTCGAAGTCGGTTGATAGGATTTCCACCTCGCGGGCGGTCGTAATGACGCCTGCCGAAACAAGGGCCGAAAGGCCGACTGAAACGTCAGGGTGGTCTAGTGAGAAGTCGCCAGAAACGGCCTTGGACAACCAAAGATCCATTTCTGATGAGCTCTGTCTGAGGGTGTGGAAGTTGCCCCATTCCGTGGCTGTGAAAAGCGCCAAAAACTCGCGGGGGGTTCCAACCCGACGCGGGGATGGGGCGGTCTCCGATGCGGCCTCGAATGCTTCAACCTCGGCCTGCGTCAGATCGACCCTTTGGCCGTTTACGATTTTATGCATGGTCATTTCGCCAGCCCGTACATGACGATTTTACCGCTTGCGATATTCCCGCTTGCAAAGGTAAAGCGCACCGCATCAACAACCGTAGCCGCGTCAGTACGCCCACCGCCTGACAGGCTGGTGGCGTTGGTCGAGTGGTAGCTTGTCTGGAATGTGATGTGGGTGTTCGTGTTTTCGTCAGGTGCAAGTAGCGTGACTTCACCATTCGCGCCGCCGTTGCCGGATGCGACTTGCCGCGCAACCACCATGAGATTAGCAACCGACGACCCGCGCCCCGTTACCGTTCCAGCCGCGTCCGCTTCAGAACCAGCCCATTTGTAATTCGCCGAAACAAACGTGGTCCCGCCGTCTGTGGACACCGAAACACCGAAGCTCGTCAGGGTTGTTGCAGGCGCGATGTTCAGAAGAACAAACTTGTACCCGTAGTATTTCGTTGCATCAAAGGCGGTGAAATCAATGGCCGCTGACGCGCTCGCCGTGGCTTCGGCAATCTTCACTATTCCCGCAAGACTTCGCGCCTGCAAATCCACAATATCCGCTTCGGCTGCATCAATATCCGCTTCGGCTGTGGCCATACTGCCTTCAAGGGCGGTGACCTCAGTGCCGACATGCGCGATTGCGTCCTGTACCGTGTTTTCAGGAACATCAGGCGTTGCAGAGAACGAAATATCATTAGCCGCAGATCCACCCTTAAAGGATGGGGCCGGATCGATAGGGAAGCCGTTCAGGACAACGTCAGAAGCGTCTGTGGCGCTCACTTTCACATCGACTGACCCGTCATGCCAAAGCGGGGGGATAAGCCCCTGCGCGTCGGTTAAAACCGGGTTTGCGTTCGCAACGGTCAATGTGCTGTCTGTGTAAGTCGTCAGCAGCGTCGCGGTTCCGCTTTCGTAAGCGTACACCTTTGCGCCAGACAGGGGGTCGCCGTTCGCGTCGAGAAGCCTCGACCCGTTCGGCCAGATTTGGTCAGCCATTTAAGGTTTCTCCATAGAAAAAGCCGCCCCGAAGGACGGCTGGTTGACTTTTGGACTTTGAATACTCAGGTAGGAATGATGGAATTGAACTTTTTCACCATCGCAGCGGCCATTTTCGCCGGTAACGTCCTATTCGCCACTTTCATGCACGGCGCGCGCGGCTTGGCTAAAGTCCGTGACTACCAAGAAGCGTCGTGGGGGGCCGTAATGTGTTTCTCAATCCCGCCACTTCTCATGGCTGGAATTGTCGCCACTTACGGTTAGTTCGTTGCCCCTTCATAGGCACGGACGCCGCGCCGGGTCAGATTTTCAATCGCCAACCGATTTAGCTGGTTGATTTGCGGTTGCTGCAACTTGCCGCCTGCGGCAATCAGGTTCCGCAATGCGTTTCCGCTTTTCTGAGCGCCACGCTGTGTCAGGACGTTAGCGACCGAACCGGCCATAGGTGCGCCAAGGCCCATCACCTGAGTTCCAAGCACGGGCATAAGCGCGTTTGTCTGAGCGCCCGAGCCAACACCAAATTTACCAACACGGCGCACCAAGTTTGCAGTAGGCGTACCGCGAACAACTTTCGTCATAAGGTCGATTTCGTCCTCAGAGAACCCGCTCCGAAGCTTTGGGTTCTCAATAATCCGGCGCAACTGTGACCGCAGCCCAGCCTCAAAGCCTGACGCATAGTTCTCGGCCTTTTCCATTGCTTCCGTAATGAGTTCCGAGCGCCTTAGCTGCCCCCAAATCTTCCGGCCCTCTGCAGCGCTTTTCCCTGCTTCCGCAGATGCCTGATCGATCACATCATCAATCTGGCCTACCATCCGAGAACCCGCCGAAGCTTCTACGCGGTTCCCCACATTGCTGGCGGGCACTTGCGCTTGACGGCGCAGGGTGTCCAACTCGCGGAAACTGATAGCCGGATTTGGGTCGGTTGCTGCGTTCTCAATGCGATTGAGCGCTCGGGCCGACTGCGGGGTTAGTGAAGCGCCGCCGTCCTCTGCCACATCAACACCTTTGCGCACTGCGTCGTCCATCATGCCAGGATAGGCCCGCATAAGAGCGCCTCGATCCAGCCCGCCAGCAGCGTCAGCTTGGGCAAAGGCCCGTTTTGCATCATCTGCCATTTGCGCCGGATTTGGTGCCTTTCTGAGCATCGCCTTATTTGCACGCCCTGCGGCCTGCTTTTCGAGGATTTCGCCAAGGAGTTTTCCTGCGAGCGGCGCGCCAGCGCCAAGCCCAGCGCCGATTGCACCAGTTTTCCAAGCATCATCCACACGCTCGCCAAAGCCACCTTCACCGGCAGCGAAGCCATAGAGTGCGCCCTCTGTTCCGGCAACGGCAGCACCGGTAGCCGCGCGCGTCAATGCGCTTGGGGCCGACATGCCTTTTAGAACAGCGCCGGGAACGGCAAGCGCGCCCCCAATTTCCGACCCATAGGCCGCAACTGGGTTTTCCTCTCGGGCTAGGTCAAGCTCTGCGCGCATCCTGTCTCGGGCGAATGCATAATCCTCGGCATACGAGTTCGGGCCGGTCGCGCCATGCAGCGCCCCAACAACCTCGTCCATCGTGCCAAAAGATACGCCCTGACCTGCGCCATGCATAGCAGCTGACCCCGCTCCATCACCATGAAGGCGATTGTGCGGAAGCGCAACGTCAACATATCCGCCGGTGGATGGATTGAATACCATGCCGTCCGGCACTTGCCCGAAAGACCCGTCAGCGTTCGGAAGATCTGCTGCGGCTTCCTTTGTTGGGCCAACTGGCGCTTGGCTAGTCTGTTGCACACCCTGCGCGGCTTTCACCAGCTGGCGCGCGTGGTCAGCGTTCCCGGCTTCATGCGCCTTGCGCGCTGCTGCCATGTATTCTTCATACGTCGCCATGATTAGCCACCATACAATTTGAGAAGGTCGTCATCAGAAACGCTGCCGTCACCTACGGGTGCGCCGGAACGTGCGCGGTCCAAGCCCTTCTGGACAATGGCCTCAAGCTCTTCCAAAGCCTCAATATATGCCCCGTGGCTCTGTGCGGTTTTCAGGCGCGCAATCGCGTTCTGCGCTGCGATGCCTTCTCGCTCGGTGATCTGACCGCCGCCCTTGAGGGTTTCAAACGCCTGCAAGAACGATTTGCCCTGAAGTTGTTCGATCTTGACGCCCAAATCCGCACCCGGCTGCCCGCCCGTAATGAGCGGGATGCCTGCGGGCAAACGCCCCTGCACGTTGCCAGTAATTGAGGGAAGTGATGGGTCTGTTTTGATCGCCTCAATCAAGGCCAGTGCTTCTTCGGCCTGCTGAACCTCCACTGACGTTGCGCGGGCCTCTTGGTCGGCTTCTAGCGCAGCTTCCCCACCTGGGATCGGGTGCAGCGAGCGAGCGCCCGTTGCCGGGTCCGTGCGGAGTTCGTACCCCTGCGGGATTGTGCCGACCTCGGAACCTGTGTTCACAGTCACAAGGGGCGTTTTCTCGGGAGCGACCACATCTGGCAAAACCCGCTCGCCGGTGTCTTGGAAATATGTGTACCCATCCGCGCCCTTGACGGTCTTGCGATCAACAGGCGCGTTCCGCTTTTCAACCTCGGTCAGAGCCTCCCAAACAGGCGCAAGCCCAATGGCGTAATGCTCAAACTGATCAAACGGGACTTGCAGGTTGTACTGCTGCATCATCGCGTCGAAGCCCTCGACGTCACCAGCGGCATACAGGGACGCGGCAGTTTTCAGACCGCGCTCTAGGTCTTCCCGCGCTTCCTTGGCCTCGGCTGCGGAAAGTTGGCTTGCCATTTTGGCCGCTTCCATTTCCATTTTCTGATCGGCGTGGCCCATTGCCTGATGTGTCTGCTGCAATCCAAGCGCCGCCGTGGGGTCAAGGCCCGCCAGTGCGTTAAGCGCGTTCTGATCGCCCGACAGAAGCCCCTGCCCCTGCTTCTGATACAGGTTGGACAGTGCGTTTTGCCGCTTGACCTGATTAACGCCCGATGCCGCCTGTGCGCCGCGCGCCATTGACCCAACCGGGTCCACTGTTTGCCCAGAAAGAATGATATTCGAGTTCATCTGCATATCAGGCTCCAAAGCTCATTTTGTTAAGGAAGTTGCGCGGATCTTGCTTCTGCGTGCGTGGCGCAAGTGCGTTGCGCGAGAAAGCCTGCTGAATGGTTTGCGGCTTCGGCTGCGCCGTCGGGGCTTGCGATTGTGCAATGCCCGCGAGAATGCCGCTCATGCCGTCAGCCATACTGGTGCCCGCATAGTTCGGATCTGTTCGGTGCTGACCTGTTTTGTAGGGCTGCTGCTCTGGCGTTTGGCCGAGAATGCCCATGATCGCGGCCATGCCGTCCGACATGTTAACGCCGGCATAGTTCGGATCGGTGCGATGTTGGCCGGTAGCTGGTTGCTGGGTCGGTGCGCCGTTATACGCAGAGCGCAGCCAATCGGGCGCATTTTCGCCCTTGCCTCCAGCACCCCAGACGGCTTCCTTGCCAAATCCGATGTGCATAGAACCGGGCTGCATGTAGTTATCCCCAGCGCCGAACCCGGTAATCCCAGCTTCCCGCCCGCGCTTTACAATTTCGGAGAAATACGGAAGATCGTCAGGGTTTGCCCAATCCAGCTTGCGCCCATCCTTGTAAAAGAAAGCATCAGCCGCGCCGCCGTGGTCGTGCCGGGTTGATCCAACACGTGCACCACCTTCATTGATGCCAGGCTGACCACCCGAAAAGACTTCCATTGTCAGGCCAAGTTCGGGCAGGAACGAAAGCGCCTGTGCAAGCTCGGGGGAAATGTGCTGATTGCGTGTCGCGCCTTGGTTTGAATAGTAGATATTGCTCATTGTTGCGCCCCTATTTCATCAAGTCGTTGAACATCAGGGAAGACGCGAAATTGTTCGTCAGCCCCGCCAGAGCGTTGCCCTGACCAATTGCGCCCGCAGATTGTGCGTTGCCGATGTTGCCAAGGGCGGTTGATGCCGAGTTAGCAAAATTCGTCCCCATGTTGGCTTGCATCCCCGCCGCGTTCTGGCCGGCAGCTTGCATCCCCATCAGGCGGTTCATGTAATTGCCGTATTCCTGATTGGCGAGGTTCTGGCCAAAGCCCGTCAAGGCTTGCTCATGTGCGCCCGATCGAAGCATTCCGCTTGCCGCAGCGCCCGCGTCCAGCGCATTCACGCCTTCTTGCATCTGGAATTGATAGCCCGGGGTGTTTTCAAAGCCGTCATACCAGCCCGGCTTGTCCCGCATTCCCATTTCATACTGCATCAAGGCGTTTGAGCGGCGGCCCGTCTCACGATACGGACGCAGCGCCTTGCGGCTCTTGCGGTAAATGTCGCGGTTCAGCTTGATTTGCGACCGTGCCGCGTCGGTTTGTGCGTCTGCGGCTTTTCCTGCCGCGTTGCTCTGGGCAACCGACCCAACGGCGGAAGCCCCAATAAGCGCTGCTGTGGTTCCGATTGCCATCAGATCACCTTTCCATAACTGATTTCGAGAGGTTGATACCCACGCTTGCGCAGGATCTTGTCAGCGGCCCCAAGGTTCGTCAGGGTCGTCATTCTTACTTCGTTTGCGTTCTTCGATTTTGCCCAATCCTCGAAGGCCTTGAGTAGCCGCAAGCCGTTTCGATCCTCAGCCCACCAAAAGAGTTCAACCGCGAAATTCCAGCCTTCAGCACAGTAGGCAGGGCCAAGCATTCCACCGATCATCCCCGCGTCGGTGATAAAAATCACCCCGTCAGGCGATGCCATCAGGTTTTGCGCAAGGCCTGTCGATGCGGCCTCGCTAAACGGCGCAAACTGATTGCTTGCATCGTGAAACTTGCGCGCCATGTCGACCAGCTGGGGAATGTCAGCCTCGATCGCCTCTCGGATCACGGCTCTAGCGCCTCAATGCGGGTTTCGTGGTCTTGCAAGGCTGCTTGGGCTTCTATCAGGGCTTCATACATGCGCTGTAGAAGCTCTTGGCCCTCAATGGTAAGCTGCCCGCCCGCGTCGGCGTATTGCTCGCCTAGGGACGGCTCTGGGGGCTGCGTGAACTCAAGCGTCATGCTAATTCCACCAATGCAGATGCGTTAAACGTGACTTCTTGTGGCTCAGAACAAGCAACCTCGACCGTGAAGGCTCGGAATTGCCCAAGAGAACGCCAAACAAGGCGGGTTTCGTATTCACCAACTGCGCCAAGGTCGCGCCATTTCTCTGTTGACCACGTTCGGCCCCGATCGCGGCTTGTGCGCAGCCAACATTTCCCGGCACCGTGGCCAGTTCGGCCCAACACCTCGAAGGAGGCAACACGCGCCAGCCGATCCCCGCCAAGGCTGTGGCTGATCATCCTGCGGCGCAACGGCTGGTCTGCATCCGTATTGGTGCGCGCCATTTTGTGAAGCTTCCCGCCGATGTGCAGGGAATGCCAGTCGGAAGCCCCTTTGGCGGTTGCAATTGCCGACCATGCGCCTTCCAGCGCTTCTGACCGCTCATGCCATTCACCCGTTGTCAGGTCGAAGCACCACGCGGGGCGATTTTCGAACGTCACAACGCAGATTTTCGAGCCTTCATCCTCATAGAAGAAGCAAGCCTTTGGCGTTTCGTTCGCAATCGAATAGGACGGGCCTTCTGCACCGCGAGACACAGGCCGAATAGCCCCGCCTTCGGTGATATAGGCCACGTTGTCGTCACCAATGAAGAACGCGCCCTCCTCAACCCGGCAAAGAAGGTTGAACCCCTTCAGCCCGGTCTCGATCACGCCACCATTTACAGGCTTGAACGCATTTGCCCCGCTCAGGCCGGTGAAGGACCAGATTTCGGTCGATTTCTGTTTGAAAATCCAGACCATGTTGCGAAGGGTCAAGATCCGCACGATTTTGTCAGGCCGGGCAACAACGCCACTGGCGGCATAGTTCAGCACAGGCAGCGTCCCAGCTTCCAGCAGGTCAGACCACCCGAGGTTTACCCCGTCGCGCTCTGCGTAGAGCGTAAAGCCCCGCAGGAAGTCCGCAGACCCTACGGTCGGGAACAACACTGCGTCGGGCGTCTTCTTGGCAAGCGTTGTGCCGTCCCAAACCCAATATTCGCCGTTTGCGGTCACAACAACGTCACCGTCGTTGCTGGAAATTGTGGTTTGTTCATCATCGGGCACGCTGCCGAGGTTGGAAATGACCCCTGCGTCGGTCACGCTATACAAGGCACCGTCGAGAACCGCATAGAACAGATCCCCGATGCGGTCGAATGCACGCGCAAACACACCATCGAAGTCAGCCACTTGCTCTTGCCCCAGCACCGATTTGACGGAATAGGCCGTTTCGGCCCCGCCGACCGGCACACGGTAGCAATTCACCAGCCGCGACGAATTGGCCGCGCGGTTGTTTCCATCCCGCGCTGATTGTCCGAAGAAATCAACTTTCATATCAGGCTGACGGCTCGCTGGTCACGACTTGCGAAGGCATACGAAGAAGCCCGTCAGGGATCGTTGCCTTGGTAATCGTGTGGTTGTTGTTCTGGATGCTGCGAAACCATGCATCTGGGTTGAATGCGGGCGGAACCACGTAATCCGACGACAGACGCGCCGCCAGCAGGTAAATCACGCCCTCTTGATACTCGTCAGCAAGC
>Ga0193964_1000231_pt1 | contig 27503 bp, 26 predicted proteins | sample FB_7_MG_FD_140323 | JGI IMG/M metagenome (GOLD analysis project Ga0193964, IMG submission 140323) | Microbial mat bacterial communities from the Broadkill River, Lewes, Delaware, United States - FB_7_MG | ecosystem: Environmental > Aquatic > Freshwater > River > Microbial mats | place: USA... | reverse complement strand
TTGCTCGACAGCAACGATGAAGCACCTATCATCCGCTTTGTTAACAGTTTGATTACTCAAGCCTACAAAGAGCGCGCGAGTGACATTCACATCGAGCCATTCGAGACGGAACTTATTGTCCGTTATCGTATTGATGGACTTCTGTATGAAGTGCTACGCCCTCCGTTCAAGGCAACATCAAGTATCATTTCGCGCCTAAAAATTATGGCTGGTCTTAACATTGCCGAAAAACGCTTACCGCAAGATGGTCGTTTTCGTGTGCGCATTGCCGCAAAGGATATCGACGTGCGGGTATCGTCTCTACCTACGGCTTTTGGCGAGCGCATCGTTCTGAGACTTCTCGATACCAGCAACAACGTCCTCTCCCTTGAAGAGATTGGCATGCAGGACGAGTTACTCGAAAAAGTGGATCAGCTGATTCACAATAGCCATGGTGTTTTTCTCGTTACCGGACCAACGGGTAGCGGTAAAACGACCAGTCTGTATGCGGCACTCAGTCGCTTGAATGACCGTGAAAAAAACATTATCACCGTCGAAGACCCCATCGAGTACCAACTGGCGGGTGTTGGTCAAATTCAGGTGAATGCCAAAATTGATCTTACTTTTGCCAACGGCTTACGCTCTATTTTGCGTCAAGACCCAGATATTATTATGGTGGGGGAAATTCGCGATCACGAAACCGCTGAAATTGCCATCCAATCTGCCCTAACAGGTCACATGGTTTTTTCAACGCTGCACACCAACGATGCCGCTGGTGGCCTCACTCGCCTCGTTGAGATGGGCATTGAACCATTTTTGGCGGCCTCTTCCATTGTCGGAATATTAGCTCAACGACTGGTGCGGACCATTTGCCCCCACTGTCGCGAGGCCTATCAACCCGAGGCATCAATCCTACAAAAGCTCGGCCTTGACAGCCAACAAGCCCATACGTTTTATCGTGGTGTAGGCTGTGACCACTGTATGCAAATCGGGTATCGTGGTCGTAGTGGTATTTATGAGCTTCTCAGCATGAGCGAATCGGTACGGAGCAAACTGCTTGCAAACAGCGATGCCGCATCGATACGAACAAGTGCAATAAACGAGGGGATGGTTCCTCTGCGTCAGGCTGGACTACAAGCTGCCAGAGCTGGAGTTACCACCCTTGAAGAGGTGGTTCGAGTCACTCAAGAGGAGAACTAAACGTGGCGCTCTTTGATTACAACGGCTTTGACAACCTCGGCAAGAAAACCAAGGGGAGTCTAGAGGCCAGCAGCAAACGAGCCGCTCTTGATACCTTGCGTGAGCAGGGTATTTTTGTTAGCCATCTCGATGAACAAAAAGGTGCCCATCGCCCGAAAATCAAGTGGTCTTTCAATCGTGGCACCAAATTATCAGTCAATGACTTGGCGACAACCACTCGCCTATTGGCGACCTTACTTCAGGCTGGTGTACCACTCGATGAAGCCCTACTGTCTTTGGTTGAACAGGTTGAAAAACCTGCTCAAGCACGTCTTTACAACCAAGTGCGCGAACAAGTACGGCAAGGGAATTCTCTCTATCAAGCGTTAGCAGAACAGGGGCGTAGTTTTCCTGACCTTTATCAGCGGATGGTTCAAGTTGGCGAGAGCAGCGGTTCACTCGATCAGGTATTGCTGCGCTTAGCCGATTTTCTTGAAGACCAAGCCCGTCTTAAATCACGTACCGTGGCAGCACTGGCCTACCCCGTGCTGATGGCACTCGTGGGCACTGGAGTCCTGCTGTTCTTAGTCAGTTTTGTGGTTCCTAAAATTACCCGCATGCTCCTCGATATGGGGCAAGTGTTACCGCTGCCAACCCGCCTGCTCATCTCGGTAAGTGACGCGCTGGCAAGCTACGGTTGGATCATGGCCATTATCTGTATTATTGCAGCATTTTTCTTCCGCCGCTTTCGCAGCACGGAACACGGCCGCTTGCGCAGCGATGGCTGGATCCTTAAACTGCCATTGATCGGTCGCATGCAGCGAGAAATTTCAACGGCGCGTCTGAGCCGTACACTTGGTACATTACTGTACAGCGGGGTGCCACTACTAAGTGCCTTAGAGATCAGTGGTGGACTACTCGACAACCGCGTACTACAACAGACCATTGAAACAACAACCATCGAGGTACGTGAAGGCTCAAGTTTGGCCGAACCGCTTAAACAATCCCAAGTGTTCCCGCCGCTATTGGCTCAAATGACTGCCATAGGCGAACGCAGTGGTAACCTTGAAGAGATGTTGATTAAAGTCGCAGACAGTCAAGAACGTCAAGTCGAAGTGACCCTGTCAGGGCTACTATCGCTGCTTGAGCCGTTGATGATACTGGCGATGGGCGGAGTTATCGGCTTTATCGTTCTCGCGGTACTGTTACCTATTTTTCAAGCAAGCCAAGGATTAGGCTAAATCAAAACAATTGACTCAGTTCAATATAGACGAGGAGAACTAGCAGATGAACACAGTGTCACCTAAATATAGCAATCACAATCAACGTGGATTTACCCTAATCGAAGTAATGGTGGTCGTGGTTATCCTTGGTATTCTTGCTGGCATCGTTGTACCTAAGTTACTCGATCGCCCTGAAGATGCACGACGGACCAAAGCCGAGTTACAAATCAAAGGACTCGAAGAGGCTCTTGCTCTGTACAAACTCGACAACGGTATGTTCCCAACCACAGATCAAGGCCTGATTGCTCTGGTTACGAAGCCAGAAAGTGGTCGAATTCCAGTCAAATATCGCGAGGGCGGCTACATCAAAAAAATTCCTTCGGATCCATGGAGTGGCGAATATATCTACCTCGCTCCCGGCTTAAATGGTGATTACGATCTCCTGTCATACGGTTCCGATGGCGAGCCCGGTGGTGAAGGAAAAGATGCTGATGTTCAGAGCTGGGAGATTGAATAACCAGCGCGCCTTCACGCTAATGGAGCTATGCATTGTTCTGTTTTTGCTTAGCTTGTTTGCCGTGGTCTCGGTGCCGCTATTCAGCAGTGTTGGCGAAAACAACCTTAACCACAGCGCACGGCGCATTAGTGGTATGGCCAAATATCTGTATAACGAGGCAGCACTCACCGCTACCCCGCACCGCTTAATCATTCAAATTGACGACGGACTGTGCACGCCACAGCAGCTATCGGATCATGGTGAATGGCAGGCAGCGAATGGCCGCGCTCGGGCATATCAACTGCCAACAAATGTACAGTTCGAAGAGGTATGGATCGATGGTAAAGGAGTATTGTCAAGTGGCAGTGCCACCATCAATTTCCACCCCCAAGGATGGCTACCTGCAACAACTCTTCACCTTCAACAAGCTGAAACACAGCTAAGTTTGCACGTGTTGCCATTTACAGGAACAGCTGAAATTGAAGAGGGTTACCATGAATTCAACTAATCATCGGAGCAATACCCAAGGATTTACCCTCCTTGAAGTGATGATTGCCCTAGTTATTATTGGTATTGCGCTTATCGCCTGCTTAACCCTAACCAATCGCTGTATTTATAGCCACGAACAGGTACAACGGATCACTACTGCCACCATGCTTGCCCAGCACAAAATGAGTGAGCTTGAAGTTCAATCTCGAAACGGTAGACTCAGCCTTTCAAGTCAAAGAGGCGACTGGCCGAAACCATATGGTCAATACCGATGGCAAGTTGAATTTAACGACACCCCAGTGAGTGGCGTGCAACAGGTAACCGTTGCCATTATTTGGGGACAACAGCAGCGCAATGAAGAGGTCCGTATTGACTCATTTTTATTCAACCAGTAAACGCTCAGATGTCGCGAGGTCAAACCATGGCTTCACCCTCATTGAGGTGGTTGTCGCGGTGGCACTGTTGAGCCTTATCTTATCGAGTGTTTATGGTATTTTTTCCACCATTAGCACCACAGAGAAGCGGCTACAAAGTGAATCGGAGCTGTACCATCAAGCGCGTGTTATTTTTGACCGTGTTGGACGCGAACTCAGCGGTAGTTACCTGTCAACGAGTAATGAACGTTCAACCTTTAGTGCCAGTGATGATAGTGATACGGTTCCACACTTAAGCTTCACCTCGACCTCGGCCATCATTCAGGGCGCCGCACCAAGCGGTTTAGTTCGCCTACGCTACGAGCTAGAAACAGAGCGAAATAAACAGGTTGGCAAGTTAAAGCGTAGCGCTGTGGAACTTTTTGCTCCCGAAGATCGCCTGAACTTTCAACGCCTTAGTTCGCAGGTCAAAGAATTAAATTGGCGCTTTTATGACGGCAGTGAATGGCAGGAAGAATGGGATAGTCAGCAGAGCAACTCGTTGCCGCAAGCTGTTGAGATGAGCATGGTACTTATGAACAACGACCATGAGATCAGTGTGATGACAGCCTTCGACCTCGCTTTACAGAGGGTTGAAAAATGAAAACAATCAACAATGATCGCGGCGTCGCGCTGTTACTCGTGTTAGCCATTACGGCATTGTTAGCAGCACTGCTGAGCCAACTATCCTTTTCATCGCTTGTTGATTTGCGTCTGACTGAAACCTATCGCGATAGCACCCGCGCCCACTATATTGCCAAAGGTGGAGTTCAGGTTGCTCAGATGATTTTAAAAAGCGACACCAATAACTTTGATAGCAACAATGAATTGTGGGCGCAGGGCGTAGCGAACTACCCCGTTGGTGATTTAGGAGAACTCAGCCTAACCATTGCGCCACTTGATGGCAAAATCAACATCAACAATCTGGTGACCAGCGCCGGTAATATCGATGCCATCATTATGGATCGCTGCTTACGACTCTTTGAAGCTCTCGAAATGGAGCAAGGCGATTCACGTGTCGATGCCATCATTGACTGGATTGATGCCGACGACAACCCGCAACCTTCGGGCGCTGAATCAGGTTATTATGCACTGCAAACACCCACAGCGTACTGCAAAAATGGGCCACTAGACACCCTCGATGAATTAGTGCGGGTTGCTGGTTTTAGTGCTAAGGAGATCGACAAGTTACGACCACATATTACCGTTCACGGTGAGAATGAAATACATATTAACTCGGCAAGCGCCGAAGTGATTGCAGCATTGGCGGATGAGGTTTCGCTGTCAACAGCACAAATGATCGTCGATCAGCGTAAAAGCGGTCCGTATCAAACACTAGACGAGCTAAAGCAATTACCTGATATGGATAGTTTCTATTGGGCGATCAATAGTTACCTAACGGTACGCTGTAACACCTATCGCGTGACGACCAGTGCTCGCGTTGGTGACGGACGGCGGCGAGCAAGTGCCACGGTCGATAAGAAACTTAATAAACTTCTATATTTTCAACTTTTATAACAACGCAGAGGTTGACCCTATGATTAAACGACGGGTTGGAATAGAGATCACCGATCAATGTATTCGCATGGCGGTCTTTAACGATGACAAACAAAATCCAACACTCCTTCAGCACACGGAACGCGCTGTGGATGCTGACAGCAAAATCGGCGAACTATTGCTCGAGATGCTCGGTTCACGGCCGGGCATTGCTGATCGCACCTGCAGCACCTTAACCAGTGCTGGCTTTGTGCGCCAACTAAGCTTCCCATTCCGCGATGCGCGCAAAATTGCCGTTGCTGCGCGGATGGAGCTAACGGCTCAACTGCCGAGCGATATCAGTGATCATGTGATTGCGACCAGCGCGCCACAGGATTCAGAAGGTGATGCAATTGTTACGGCTGCGACCGCAACCGAGGAGCAAATTACAGCTGCACTGGAACCGTTTGAGGGTAATCAGTTCCCACTTCACGTTCTTGGCCTGTCACCATTTACGGAAGCCTGCGGTATTAAAGACTGGTTCGACACAGGGATCCTTATCCAACTGCATCAAAATCAATTGTTGATTAGCTTAATTCAGCAAGGGGACGTAGTCAGTTTCGAAACCTGTGGCCAAGTGAGCAGCGCAGAGTGTGACGATGCACCAAGCTTAGCCAGTCGTATCCATCGTGAGGTCGCGATGATGTGCCGTAGCGCGCGAGTTAATAATCAACCACTGTGCTTAATTGGAGATAACGTCACAGCCGAGCTTAGCAAGGCTCTGAATGAGCGTGATTATCAACTTGTTGAATTACCCATTCATGCCAACAGCCAAAAAATTGATCCCGCTTTTTTACCCGTCTGTGCGCGAGCGTTAGCGGCAAATCAACCAACCATCAATTTCCGCACCGGCCCTTTCACCCTAAAAAGTGAATGGGCGGCGATGAAAAAGCATCTCTATAGCGGAGCAGCACTGCTCGGAGCTGCCCTTATTATTATGAGCGCTACCGCGATTCGCACCTACCAGCATAAAACCGATATTGCCGAAGGCTACCGTAAGCAGATGACACAGATCTTCCGCCAAACGCTACCCAACACCCGAGCCATCGTCAATATCCCCATGCAACTGCAATCAGCGCTGCAGCAATTGCAAACCACAGGCGCTTTGATGGGGGTTGATAAATCGACATCGGCCCTATCCGTTCTGCGTGAATTTTCAGCACACACACCAACGGATTTAAAAGTAGACATCAAGAATTTCAATATGGAAGAGTACAGCCTCGTGGTCGATGGTGAAACGAACTCCTTTGATAGTATTAATCGCTTAACCAGTGAGTTACAGCGATCGGCCATTTTCACTAAAGTAGATATTGCCGATGCGAAAACAAGCATCGACGGCAAATCGGTTAATTTCCGTCTGCAAATCAACATTGGTCTACAAGGGGGGCAATCATGATGCAATCACTCTCGTCACGTGAAAAACTGATGGTTGGTGCTGGTGTTATCTGTTGCCTCATTACACTCGTTTATTTTGCAATGATTCAGCCCTACAATAATGCGATTGAACAACTCGACAGTAAAATTGCCTCACGCAGCAAGCAACTGCAGCAAGTTCAGCACCTACAACAACAGTACTTACGAATTCAAACTCAAATTAACTCACGTGAGAACCGCCAACAAAGCACAGAAAACTTCTCGCTGTTTAGCTTTATCGAAAGCCATGTGACCCGTATTGCCCGTCGGGAAAACCTGACAGCCATGCGTCCATTACCCGCAACAAATCATGACAAGATGATTGAGCAAGCGGTTGAGATTAAGCTCGAAAAAGTCTCGTTAGGTCAAATGATGCAACTGCTACAAAGCATCGATAGCGCTCCTGCGGCCCTGCAAGTGAAAACGTTGCAACTCAAAGTGCGTTTTGACAACCCACAACAGCTTGATGCTTCGCTGCATATTTCAGCGTATAGTAAGAAATAATGATGACACCAAAAGATAATTCTACCAACAGTTCACTGCGCAATATCTGTATCCTTCCTGTCGTCTTCGCCGTTTTTTTCATGATGGGATTGTGGCTGTTCTTTCCGGGTCAAGGGGTACAATTTCGCCTTGAGCAGGAGCTCAGCCAGCAACTTCAACGTCCCGTGCAGGTCGGAGAAGTTGACCTAGAACTGCCCCTAACCTTGGCCGTTGACACCATCGAAACAGAGGCTCTGCCGCGCTTTAGTATAGAGTTTAATCAACTCAAGGTTCGACCGCTGTGGTTGTCGCTTTTCACAGGCCAGCCCGCTGTATCTCTTCAAGGGGAAACCTTTGGCGGTAACTTTAGCGCTGAACTCGACAGTGCGCGCCATCTACAACTGTTGGCCAACGATTTACACTGGAACCAGCCGCTACCACAGTTACCAAGCATCCACCTCAACACCACCATTGAGACGTTACGCAGCAGTGGGTTTCTTAATCCCATCAACCAACTTGAGCAATTAGAACTTCTCCTTGCCGACTTGACCATCTCTGGTATCAAGCAGTTTGGTGCCCCCATTGATCAACTGAATCTTGGCCGTATTGAACTGCAGGCGAGTCAAAACGAGCGCCAACTCTCCATCGACAACTTCACGTCCACAGGCGGGGACCTCAAACTTAACGGTCACGGAACGATCATGCTACAGCGAAATATTATGCGCAGCCGCTTAGATTTAACCCTCAACATCAGTCCAGCCAGCCATCTCGACCCAACACTGTCAGCGCTACTGCCCCTTGTGGCCAAGCCGCAAGGGAACGGAAGCTTCCAACTGCGTATCGCTGGTACTGTCGAGATGCCACGCATACGATAGAGTTGCCCCACTTTGGGTCATCACTGTTTTTTTTAATAGAAAAATCAATTAAATTGAAAACATTACAAGACATTACTTGATCCCCAACAGCCTAAATAGGTATGCTACAATCTTACAACTTAAGTAATCTCACATACTCAGACATAGGATAACAATATGGACCGACATGTAGATGAAGAAGAGATTGAGATTGAAATTGACGAGGAGAGCCTAGTCCTCGCTCGTGAGCACCTTCCAGCCCAACTACCAATTATACCGCTACGTCCTCGACCTGCGTTCCCAGCGATCTTAATCCCCCTCAATATCAGCGGCACTGAAAAAGTGGCCATTATGCGCAAAGTCGCTGAAAGCGAAACAAAAACCATTGGTCTTGTTTTAGTACAAAACATTGACGGCAAAGACGAACCAGGAAATCTGCACCATATTGGCGTAGCGGGTAAAATTGTTAAAATCCTCAACGCTGAAGAAGATAGCATTCAGCTTTTAGTCAATTGCTTAGAACGTTTCTCCATCGAGCAACTTCACGTTACTGAAAATGGGATGTTTGCCGAGGTAGAATACCACTTTGAACACAACCTCACCGATCATCAAGAGCTCAAAGCCTACTCGATGGCGATCATCTCGACGCTGAAGGAACTGGTACAGATCAACCCGCTGTACTCCGAAGAGATCAAGATGTTCCTCGGCCGCTCCAGCATGGATGATCCTGGCCGCCTTGCCGACTTTGCCGCTAACCTCACCTCGGCTGATGGACAAGAATTACAGCTTGTTCTCGCCACCCTGAATGTGCGTAAGCGCATAGAACAGGTACTGGTGCTGTTGAAAAAAGAGCTTGAGGTCTCTCGTCTACAGAGCAAAATCTCAAAGCAAATTGAGAAAAACATCTCGGAACAACAACGACAGTTTTTCCTTAAAGAACAGCTGAAAACCATCAAAAAAGAGTTGGGCCTCGAAAAAGAGGGCAAGACCAGTGAAATTGAGAAGTTTCAACAACGCCTTAAAGGACTCATTCTTAACGACGAGGCGCAAAAAGCGGTGGATGAAGAGATTGAGAAACTGCAACTGATCGAACCTTCGTCGCCTGAATACAATGTCAGTCGTAACTATCTCGATTGGCTAACGGTTTTACCTTGGGGCAAAAACACCAAGGATTCTTACGATATTGCCAAAGCGCAACGCGCCCTTGACCGTGATCATTTTGGCCTTGAAGATGTTAAAGAGCGCATTCTTGAATTCATCGCCGTCGGCAAGATGAAGGGGGATATCTCTGGCTCGATTCTCTGCTTAGTTGGCCCTCCAGGAACAGGGAAAACATCCATCGGTAAAAGTGTTGCGGCAGCACTGAAGCGCAATTTTTTCCGTTTTTCCCTTGGTGGTATGCGCGATGAAGCCGAAATAAAGGGCCATCGGCGTACCTATATTGGTGCCATGCCGGGTAAATTCGTACAAGCGATCAAGCAAGCGGGCAGCTCAAACCCCGTATTGATGCTTGATGAGATTGATAAAATAGGGGCATCGTTTCAAGGAGATCCAGCCTCAGCACTGCTTGAAGTGCTTGATCCAGAGCAGAATAATAGCTTCCGCGACCATTACCTTGATGTACCGTTCGATCTCTCGAATGTGTTATTCATCGCCACAGCGAATCAATTAGACACCATCCCTGCGCCACTGCTTGATCGTATGGAGATCATCCGTCTTTCTGGCTATATCATGGCTGAGAAGGTGGAGATTGCCCGCCGCTACCTCATCCCTAAAGCCCTTGAAAACCACGGACTCACCAAGAAGATGGTGACTATCCGTAAAGACGCCTTAGAGACCATTGTCGATAGCTATGCGCGTGAAGCAGGTGTCCGTGGACTGGAAAATCGCATCAAAAAAATTATGCGCAAGGCAGCAATGGAGTTCGCCAGTGGTCGCACCGAAAAAATCACGATATTCAAGAAAAACATCAGTGAATATCTGGGTAAAGCTGTTTTCTCGCAAGATGAACTGTTTAAGAATGTCCCCGGAATTGTCACCGGCTTAGCGTGGACAAGTATGGGCGGCGTCACATTACAAATCGAGGCCACTGCCATGCCAAGCCAAGCCAAAGGCTTTAAACAAACGGGGCAACTCGGTAAAGTGATGATCGAAAGCTCTGAGATCGCCTACTCCTACGTGATGGGACACCTCGATGAATATGGGCTACCTGAAAACTTTTTAAACAGCCACTTTATTCACCTCCATGTGCCAGCGGGAGCCACACCAAAAGATGGCCCTTCCGCGGGAGTCACCATGACCACGGCTCTGCTTTCGATGATAAGCGGTAAATCAGTGCGCAGTAAGTTAGGGATGACAGGCGAACTCACATTGACGGGACAAGTATTGCCCATTGGCGGATTAAAAGAGAAAACCATCGCCGCAAGACGGAGCGGACTGAAAACGTTGATTTTCCCTGAAAATAACCGCAAAGATTTTGACGAACTTCCAGACCACCTCAAAGAAGGTTTAGAGGTTCACTTTGCAAAAACATACCATGATGTTTATACTGTCGCTTTTCCAGAGAAATAGTGGTTACACACTCATCAACCTTGTATATCAACAGTACACGTAATAGGAGAACACAACGTAATGTCACCAGAACAACTTCAAGAATCCGTTATGGCGTTATCAACCGAAGAGAAACAGCAATTTATCCTTAACACCCTGCCTGGGCTGGCAAAGGAAGCGATGCAAGATCCATCGTTCATGATGCAATTACTGCCTATTTTTCTTGGTATCGTTAAAGAGAGCGGCCTCGATATTCAGCAATTACTTCAATTCGCTGCACTACATGGTGGCGGCTTAGGTGGCCAAGAATCATAAGCTCACCATAACGTTTATGTTTTAAATCTAAAAAGCCGATTCGAGAATTCCTCGAATCGGCTTTTTTTAACCACGAGAAGATGACCCGTTCTGTTAACCCCAGAATATTCCAGTTACATCCTCATTTACAACGTCCATCAACTGCTCAAGGTTCCGGTCGTAGGGGTGTGGCAAATAAGCAACCCAATCATCGTTGCGGTCAGCAGAAAACAAACGCCAAACATTATTTTCACTATCCTTTAAAAATCGAGCGACACTTGTCGTGTACCAAACATCAACCTGTCTATAATGGACTCGTGATTCGAACAAAACTACTTCACTATCGTGAATTCGAAATTCTAATTTTAGTTTCCCCTGCAAGATTAAAGGAATGCGCTCATTACAATAATTCTTAAATAATCGCTGAACGCGCCTATTCTCAAATTCTGAGAGTTTCATGCGTCACCTCATCGTTTATATGTTTATTCTTCCAGCATAGCAAAAAAATGACTCCTGACTATTTCTTTACCCAATAAACTCCTCGTTCACAACAGCATTGACCCACCTTGTTGAACCTGTTAACCTGCCGCCTATGAAAAATGACACAACAACATTACAGCGATGGTGGTGGCGCTCAGCGAATTTAAGCTGATCGCGTTTCCACGTTTATCGATAAAAACTGGGATCGCGCTAGCACTGCGCGGTACGTAACGATTAAGCCGCGATCCTTCGCGGCTTTTTTTGTATCGATTTTCGCTTGGATCAACACTTAATATCACTTGATAACTCATTCACACTAAGGAACAAACCATGCGTATTCTCTCTGGTATTCAGCCATCAGGCTCGCTCCACCTTGGTAACTATTTTGGCATGATGAAAAAAATGATCGACTACCAAGAACACGACGATCTATTCTGCTTCATTGCCAACTACCACGCCATGACCAGTGTCCATGACGGTAAAGCGTTAGCTCAAGGGACACGCGAAGCTGCTGCAAACTTCTTAGCGTTAGGAATGGACCCTGAAAAAAGTACCTTCTGGGTGCAATCGGACGTACCTGAAGTTCAAGAACTTGCGTGGTTTCTTTCTAACTTTACCCCGATGGGTCTACTCGAGCGGTGTCACAGCTACAAAGATAAAATCAACAAAGGGATTGCTGCCAACCACGGTCTTTTTGCTTATCCAGTATTGATGAGTGCTGATATCTTGATGTTTAACAGTGAAAAGGTTCCCGTTGGTAAAGACCAGAAACAACACGTTGAAGTTACCCGCGACATCGCAACCAAGGTGAACAACGAGTACGGCGAAATCTTCACCCTTCCCATACCTGATATTGATGATGAAGTGGCGACGGTTCCAGGCCTTGATGGTCAAAAAATGAGTAAGAGCTACGGCAACACCATCGACTTATTTCAAGACGAGAAAAAATTACGCAAGCAAATTATGCGCATTGTCACCGATGCGACCCCTGTCGAAGAACCGAAGGATCCTGATACCTGTAATGTCTTTCAAATCTATCGACTCTTTCTCGACAAAGAACAACAACAGGCGTTGCGTCAACGCTACCTAGCGGGTGGCATGGGCTATGGTGATGTAAAACAAGAACTGTTTGAAACAGTCCGTGATTACTTTGTTCCATTTACCGAGCGGCGTAATGCGATACTAGAGGACAAAGAGGCTTTAAATAAGACGTTAGAGATGGGCGCACAGAAAGCGCGTTATGCAGCCTCTAAGGTGATGCGTAAGATACGTAAGAGATCAGGAATCGCCTACTAATCGCGCCAAAACGAATAAGCCCTGCTCGGCACAATGGTCGGGCGGGGCTTTTTTCTCCAACGCGATCACACGCGTTCGCTATTCTTCACTGTCACGGGTAAATAGCACAAAGGCCATTCCAGGGCGTTTGCTACCTTCATACATGGCAAATTGAATTCGCTCAAACTGCCACCCCTGTGAAACCCATTCGTTTATCGTGCGTTCTAAGGTTTCATCGGTTACAATGGAAGTTTCTGCGACCTTGTATTCAACCATAAAAATTCCCCTTTTTTTAAAATGAGGCCATGCCATGGCAATTTCTGGAAGTCCAAAAAAGTTAGCTCAAGACATTGCCGATGGCTACATGTCGTTATCACCGCCGATGCTGCGCCGCTACACGGGCCCAGACATGAAAATCATCTTGAACAATATTGCCATGATTACCCGCGACCTACGCCAGTTAACCATCGCACCAGACGATGCACTGGCCATTAAACAACGCAACAATAAGATGTCACGCTTAAACCAAGCGACGATTGTCATCCGTAGCTATTGTAAAAAACGCCGTATCCCCTGTTAACGATCCACGCACAGGCTAAAAATGAGCGTGACCCGGTGTACGCGGGAATGGGATCACATCACGGATATTCTCCATACCACTTAAGTACATCAACAAGCGCTCAAAACCAAGACCAAATCCCGCGTGAGGGCAGCTACCCCAGCGTCGAATATCCAAGTACCACTGCATCGACTGTGGCGCCATACCGAGTTCAACCATCCGCTGTTGTAGAACATCGAAACGCTCTTCACGCTGGCTACCACCAATAATTTCACCAACACGCGGCACCAGTAAATCCATAGCAGCAACCGTTTTACCATCATCGTTACCACGCATATAAAACGCTTTGATCTCTTTTGGATAATCGACAACAAATAACGGGCCATTGACAACTTGCTCACACAGATAACGTTCGTGCTCCGACTGTAGATCAGCGCCCCATTTCACGGGATACTCAAAACTTTGTCCACTTTGCAACAACGTGTCTACGGCCTCAGTGTAGGTCATGGTTTCAAATCGTGATTGAACCAAGGCATTGAGTTTATCCAGCAGCCCTTTTTCGATACGGTCATTGAAAAATTGCAAATCTTCCGCACAGTGCTCCAGAGCATAGGTGACCAAGTAACGTAAAAACTCTTCGGCCAAACGACAATCTGCCGCAAGGTCAGCAAAAGCAATCTCAGGTTCAATCATCCAAAATTCGGAAGCATGACGGCTGGTATTTGAGTTTTCAGCACGAAAAGTTGGGCCAAAGGTATAGATATCACTAAATGCACTGGAAAAAAGTTCACCTTGCAATTGCCCACTGACCGTTAACCCCGTTTTTGCTGCAAAAAAATCTTCACCCCAATCGATTCCAACGCTGTTCCCCTGTTTCACAGTAGCGGGATAGAGTGGATCAAGAGTCGTTACTCGAAACACCTCACCTGCCCCTTCGCAGTCACTGGCAGTGATGATTGGGGTATGAACATATAAAAAATCTCGTTGTTGGAAGAACTGATGGACGGCAAATGAGAGCGCGCTGCGCAAGCGAAAAACGGCTCCAAAAGCATTTGACCGTGGGCGCAAATGAGCAATCGAGCGTAGATACTCAAAGCTATGACGTTTCTTCTGTAAAGGATAGTCACTGTCGGCTGAGCCGACCTGCTCGATCTCAGAAACCTGCAACTCCCAAGTTTGCCCTTTAGCTGGAGATTCAACCAAATCTCCGCGAACTCTCACGCAAGCACCTGTACCCATTTTGGCCATCAAACTATAATTTTCAAGCTCATCACTCAAAACGAGTTGTAACGAACTTAAGCACGAACCATCGTTAAGCTCGATAAAACTCACCGATTTCCCCGCGCGTAACGTTCTAACCCAACCACGTACTTCAACATTGTTAACAGTCGCGGTATTTGACAATATGTTCTTTATTCGCATACATGCCTCTATCTCATAATTAAACATTTTAAAACTACGTCTCAATATCAGAAAAAATGGTAACACCCTTTTCTAATTGAACTATTTTTCAAACATATAATTTAATCTATAATTTTGTTTTGCTAATATCAACGAGAATGATAAACTGTTTGTCTCAACTGATTCTCTTTCAAACTGTTGCGTGGAGGTTACCATGTCCGACATCAAGCAGCTTCAGAATTCCGAGGCATTTCGCCACCTACCATCTGATGTTTTTGAGACGGTTCTTGCCGCATCCACCACCAAAAAATTTCCATCACATTATCATATTTTCAACCAAAACGATCCCTTTACTGGCTTCCTGTATGTCATCAAGCAGGGTTTGGTCGAAATCACCCTGTTGACCCCTGGCGGTGAAGAGATTGTTGTCGACTATCGCCACGAAGGGGACACCTTTGGCTGCACACCCATATTTACCAGTGAGTCCTATACTGGTGGTTCACGCACAGTCAAAGAGACCGAATGCTACGTAATTCCACAACAAATACTTCTTGATGCCGCTAAAGTGTTCCCTGAGTTCAAAACCTACTTCGACCAAATGATTGTCAAACGAGTTCGCCATCTTTACGCTGACATTGTCTCAGAGTACAGCCAAAAAGCCCTCACTCGCGTCGAATCCTATCCATTTCAAAAGCGGCTTTCGGAGATCATGAGCACCCCCGTTGCAACATGTCACCCACAACAGCCCGCACGCAAGATTGCTCAGCAAATGGCTGCCCGCCAAATCCGTTCGGTTGTTGTTTTAGATGAAAACAATCAAATGGCTGGTCTCGTTACCTGTCGTGACATTATTGGCAAATTGGTCGCCGTCGAAGGTACAAATGCTGAAGAGGTGACAGCTGAACAACTAATGATTCGTGACCCACACACCATGAAGCCTGACACCTTTATGTATGAAGCCATGGCCTATATGGTGGGGCACCGCCTAAAACACTTACCAATTGTCGACGGCAATGAGTTGGTAGGCATGGTCTCAATGAGCGATTTAATGCGTTACCGCAGCCAAAAAGCGATGTTGATGATCGGTAGCATCGAAGAGACCGACACCATCGAGGGTTTAGCAACAATCCACACAACGTTAGTGCGCGTTGCCAACACGCTACTATCAGAGACCCGCAGCGCTCCCGAGGTGATGGAGATCTTATCCTACATTCATCACGCATTAATCAAACGGACATACGATTTATGCTGGCAACAGATGATCGATCAAGGACATACTCCGCCTGATATTCGCTACTGCTTTCTCATTATGGGCAGTGGCGGTCGACGTGAGATGCTCCTCGGCCCCGATCAAGACAACGGCTTTATCTATGAGGATTTCCCCGATTCAATGCAAGCTGAAGTTGATGCCTTCTTCATCCCTCTTGCTGACAAAGTCGTCCATGCCTTAGATTATGTTGGCTACCCCCTATGCGAAGGGGACGTGATGGCAAGCAATGAGGTGTGGCGCGGCCGATTAACAGACTGGCACGAACGAATCAAAGATTGGGCCGTTAATCCAGAGCCACATAAAGTGCGCTACTCATCGATTTTTTTCGATTTTACCCCCCTCGTTGGCGACCCATCTTTAGCACACTCACTACAGAGCATTGTCTTCCGTTCTATCCGTGAGCACCCAGGATTTCTCTATCAAGTGATGCAACTCAACCTATCACACAAGGTACCAACAGGGATGTGGGGACGTTTTACTACCGAGAAAAGTGGTGACAATAAAGGGAAACTCTCGTTAAAAAAAGGGGGACTCATCTACATTGTCGACTGCTTGCGTATGTTTGCCCTAGAGCACGAGATTCGTGCTCTAACCACCCTTGAGCGCCTCAAGCATTTAACCAACGACAACGTTTTCGCCACTGAAACAGCTGAACATATTCGCATTGCCTTTGAAGCGTTATCGTTTCTACGGTTACGCAACGAGATCAGCCTATTGCAAAATGGTCAACCTGCTAACAACTATATTGACCCCAGCACGCTCAGCAAAACCGAGCAAGATCTTTTACGTAGCGCCTTCCACGCTGTAAGTAAGCTCCAAAGCGCAACCAGAAGCCATTTCGGCAAAGGGCTAGCTTAGTGCTTTCTCCAACTCCGCGTCATACAACCACTGAGATTTTTCGATGTTGAAAACGCTGTCCAGTCGCTGGCAACGACGCGACACCTTACGGCGGCACGATATTGAGCAATGCGATACGTTCTTTTTTTATGGCAGCCTGATGGAACGCTTCCACAATTTCGATCGCTATCTAAAGAAGAAAGTGACCACGATTGATATCGGTTATTGCCGCGGCTATCTGTTCAATCTACCTGTTGGCTTTCCAGCTCTTATCGTTCCCGAAGATCCTTGCTCCACCCTCGTAGCGGGTGAAATCATGCGCTTCAATGATCCGCTTAAAATGATGAAACTTCTTGACCGGTTAGAAAATTACCGCCCCGACAATGAACAGAAAAGTACCTATTTGCGAAAGAAAATATCACTGATTTGCGAGAGCAGTGAATATCCGCAACAACGAAAAATTATTGACGCCTGGGTCTACACCTACCCAGAGCAACACTTAAGCTACAACCACCACCGTGAAGTACGCATTGAATGTGGACAATGGAAAACCTTTAGCCGTGCCGCAGACCCAACAAGTGAACTTAGCACCATGTTTGAACGCTTGAGCTATTGTGACGATACCCAGCAAGTCGTAGTTGACTCACTCCTTTTAGCTGACCCGCTATTCAATAAAGCAAAAAAACTTCACTCCTGTCAGGCTCTTTGCCCTAACCGCCAATCATGCGAAAACAAGAATCAACCCACTTCGATCAACAACACCAATCAAGCCTCTTGACGAATCCTGCCATTTTCACACCATAACCACTTTTCAACTTTTTGCATGTGGGCGGCAACTAACTCAACATCCAAGCCCTTATCTACTAACAAACCACGCCTAACCTTAGTCACAAATTCAGTGATTTGATCAACACTGAGCGCTTTAGGCTCATGCGCCCAATGAAGTAATTCTCCCAACGGCTCTAAACAATACTTATCAAAACGACAGCTGCGATTATACCCAAGTAAAACTAAAATCAAACTAAGCCAATCATCATCAGTATGTGATTTTTTTAAACGGATAAATGCAAATTCCGTCACATGATGGCTCAAATGATCGAACAAAGAGGTATGCTGACGCAGCTGGACCATTTTAATCAGCTCATTTCGGGCAAAACGCCTCTCGGTCAGCACCCCTTTGTCATCACATCCCAAATCACCACCGAGTAATAACATACAGATATAATCACTGAAGGTTGGCACCTCTTTACGCCCCAATGAGACGCATTCAACATTCAGATGCATGCTGTGCGGCGCAAGCTGTGGATTAAAGTCCACCACACGCTGAATATAGCGAGCCAAGAAACCGGGGTCGCGCGTCAAAGGGAGTGAAAAACGACGCGGATAATCAATGCGAACCAAATTATATTCAAAGAAACCACCAATCCATGGCACAGGGAGGTAGCGACGTAAGCGAACGTGATGGTCTAAATAACCACCCAGTCTCCAACTGACATCTTCAAGAAAATAGTGATGGAAGTAGATAAAATTACAATAGGGCTGATCGCGCTGATGACGCAGAAAGGAGTGTTCAAATGAAGCACGATAGCCAAGGTTGCTAAATTCCAGCTCAGCCCCCAGCGGAACATTCCCACCTACGCGGCTGCGACAACTTTTAGCGACTGCCCGCGATAAAGAATCGCTATCGCACAACTTACGAGCGATAAAAAACGCTCGAAGACAGTAAAGGTAAAGATGACGACACGATTCACAACTCACCTCTTCAACCTGCTGCACTATCATGGAATCAACGGCTAAGCGGTTATCTTGAAACCATTCTAACGCGGCGAGAACATAGGGCGCATCGGGATAACAGCCAGACTCAGGATGAAGATCTTGTCCGCTTCTCTTGCGTATCAATTGGACAACAAAACCGAGAAGATAATGACGAAAAATCAGTTCAAGATACGCAGGTCGTGACACCTGTTTGCGCCAAATATGGTTACGAATGCGGAAGCGCTTATCTTGACGCTGTGCGGCTAACTGCAAATTACTCTTAAACGCTCGTTGTGGCGCATGAAAATGGTGTCGTTTGAAAAACTGAAAACGACGGCGATAAGTGACTCCAACAAATTCGCGCAGCACCATGCCGCGTTCTACTGTAGATAATTGCTCATACAGAACGCTATATTCGGTATTATGTGCATACGTTGGAAAATAGTACGCCACCGCCCCCTCCTGAGACGCTTCAGTTCAAATTAAATCCCTTCCATTTGCAAGGCGATCTCTTTAAGCAAAGCACGATTGACCCGATTATCAGGCGTTTTCGGTAGATATTTTGTAAAACGGATTCGATCAGGAACATTGAGTTCACCAATCTCTTCAATAATGTGTTCACGAATTTCACGCAATGTTTTCTCACGGTAACTTTCATCGCGCGACTCATCGAGAACGCAATACGTGACAAGTATGAACCCCTGTGCAGGGTGGTCGATCACAATTGCCGCACATTCACGCACACGCGCTAGGGTCAAAATTGATTCCTCAATTTCATCAATTGAACGACGACCAGAACCCGTACTGAGAATGTTATCTAATCGACCCGTCAAATTCAGATTCGACTTTTCATCATAGTAGGCACCGTCTCCCGTGGTGAAATAGGTGCGCTCAGTAAACTTTTTCCAAAACACCTGCTGATAACCGATGTCATCCTTATATAGATCCTGCAACATTGACGGCAAGGGAGAGCCAAGAACTAAACGTCCAGGCTCGCCACCAGCACTCACAGCATGCCCCTCAGAATCAACAACACGGGCATCAACTCCAGGCAAGGGGCGCATCATGGTATCATCATCGAAATCAAGCACCCCTGGCACCCCAGCGATCAGACAACCGCCTGTTTCTGTTTGTCCCCATATTTGAGTGATCGGCAGGTTGCGCGTATTGGTTAATTCATACTGTGCCCAATCGTAAAGATCTTCACTGATTTTCTCACCACCAACGCCAATCATGCGCAATGAGTTACTCGACCGATTCAGGAATCGTTTAGTACTCTTAGCACGCATGACACTACGCAACAGCGTGGGGTTGGTGTACAACACCGTTACGTTATATTTATCTAGATAATCGAAAAAACATTTCGTATTTTCATACGAGATCGTTCCCTCATAGAGAAACACCGTCGCCCCCAAAGCTAGAGGGCCATAGACACCATAGGTGTGACCATTAACCCATGCCAGATCAGCGGTATTCCAGAAAATATCCATATTTTCTAGATCAAAGAGTAACTCGGTGGTGAATTGCGCCCACATCAAATACCCCGCTAAACTATGAATAGCACCGCGAGGATATTTTGACTTCGTTGAGGTGTAGAGCATAAACAACGGCTCATCGGCATTGTGAACCAAATCGACTTCTGCCCCTGTTGAGAACGTCGGATCGGTAACTAAGTCACGGTACCAAATATCGCGTTTTGGTCGCATCGACACCTGCTGCTCTGAATGCTCAACAACAACGCAATGATTGATGTCGTAATCAATACGTTCTAACGCTTCATTGACAACCTCTTTCAGCGCACGACTTCGCAATGGTGCGCCATCACAGGTAATAATATACTTTGCCCGACAATGCTGTAACCGTTGCGCAAGGGCTTCCGCTGAATAGGCCATATGATAGGCAACATGAACGGCACCAAGACTGGCACAGGCAAGCATGGCGACCACCATCTCGGGAATGTCAGGCAGATAGAGAAAGACCTTATCACCACGCTTCACACCAAGATGCGCCAACCCATTAATTAAACAATTCACCTCGTAAGCCAATGCCTGATAAGTCATCGTGCGTTCGCCATGATCTACACCACGCCACACCAGCGCCGCCTTGTTACGTCGCTCTGTTTTAAGGTGCTTGCCCACGAGGTTTTCATAAATATTTAACTTACCGCCTGTGTACCAGCGATAATGGGGTGGTGCCATATCATCGCGCACCTTTCGATACGGAGTGTCCCATTGCAGATACTTTTTACCGAGCAGATCGAACAACTCCTTATCGGGCAAACTTTGATACGCTTCGTAGTCTTGAGCGGTGATACAGCGTCGTTGATAACTTAATTTAGGATGAGCCATTACATATTATCCTTCCGAGACATATCCTGCTGAGCGCGAAACAGATCATTCAGAGTCTGATACGACGAAGAGATCTCTTGCAAAATTCGCAAAAAAACCTTTGCTGTGGCAATCGAATCGCCTAGGGCGCGATGGCGCTCATCGCATTCAATACAATATACATTCAAAAGATCATCAAGCTCGGTGCTAGTATTGTTTTCCATTACCAACTTATGCATTAACATGGTATCAAGCCACGGCGTGCCCTCTAGGTTTGAGCCGTAGAACTCTTCAACATGTCGGTCGAGCATTTTTATGTCAAAATTAATATGGTGGCCAACAATCAAACTTTCACCAATAAAGCTTAGCAGCTCGGGCAAAACCTCACTGATCGTCGGTTTCTCAACCAACATATCGTCAGTAATTCCGTGCCATTGAATCGATTCAGGTGGAATTGGGAAAGGGGGCTTCACATACGATTCGTAAATCTTAGTAATTCGGCCACTTTTTATTTTTACCGCAGCAGCGTTGATAATTACATCACGAGTCAAATCTAAGCCGGTTGTTTCTAAATCAATAATACAGTATGTCGCCTCTTTTAAATCTAGCTTCAAAACTGTTCGTGAACGAATCTGTTCACACAACAAAGCAACATAGTCACTTAACGGGTCAAGGCTGTGCTCTTTTTTTCGTGGTGCAATATTTTTAAGTAGTGATTTCCACATGGTTTATCGCGCGTCCCCCTAAATTCCCAACGAATATAACATCTGCCGTAGCCAGCAAACGATCTAACCATTCTGGGATATTATAACAAAAGTCTAGCAAAATGCGCCAAAATAAACTGGTGTTTTATTCTGAGAACAACTATACTTTGCATATCTTACATATCCAAGGAGCTTTATACTTATGAATTTAAAACCAATTTTCTTTCTTGTCATCATAATTTCCCTCATCATGTATTTAAGTCAGTGTAGATACGGTGCTGAACATCAAGATGTTGAACCAAAATATAAAAATGCTCACCTCACAGCGGTAAGTGCTCAAAATTTATTAAAAGAGAAAAAGCCCGCTGAAGCACTAAAGTACTATGAGATGGCCCGTGCAGAGATGGAGCATCCCAATGTTGGTGCTGACAAAGGGGAAGATATCTATATTAATTATGGTTTCGTTCTTAACGATATTGGCGTCATCCACCTAAGCTGGGCGCTTTACGGGAAAGATCTAAAAACTGAGCGCAGCCACATCAATATGGCCTCTATTGACCGTGAAGAACTTGCCCTTGCAACAACAGCGCTTGAGACCTCCATTGAGTTTTACACCCGCTGGTTTAAGCATAACCCAACAGATTACGAGCGCTACTCTAAGGCAATCTCTGAGAGCTATGCGAACCTAGGAGTGGCCTTTAAGTATGCTGAACAACTCGACAAAGCTGAGGATGCGTTCCGACTATCATTATTATTTAACCCAAAAAATGGCAACGCTGAGCGCTCATTAACAATGCTAGAGATCAACCCAATACCATACATTGAAGCGGGAGAGAAAGAACTCGAAGCTCACTAGCAGTCAACAAACAAGACAAATCTCTACAACAGCAAAACGGCCCCTTTGTTTATAACAAAGGGGCCGTTTTTATTAGCATCAACACGTCATTAGGCGTTACGACCAAACAACAATTTTACACTGGATATTCTAGCAACTACCCTCAGCTAAATTCTCCGACCTTGCAATGCTTTACCTTGCCATCGTTCATTTTATCGCGTCACGTAAACCTCATAATGCTCCTGCGCCGTCGCGGCACGCCTTGTAAGCACCAACGAATAGACGCAATAACAGCGTAAGGAACATAATGGCTAGCTCAAAAGTGCAATACCATCTAGATAGACGACATTTTAAATGAAAGGATAACGCATCACGGCTACCTCAATCAGACAACTGACAGCGAGTAACTGGCCCATGTCCACCAACCCTACCCGTAACACAAGCACTGCACGCCACTCGTAAAAACCTCATCCACATTCCACAAAAGCAAAAAGCCCCCTTCACATTTCGTGAAGAGGGCTTTTGCAATCAATAGACCTTACGGGCTACTCGTCATTGTGAACTTTATACAACAACTCTTTGATCTCGTTTGATGGCTCAGGAGTCATGTATGACACGATGATCATCGTTATAATTACCGCTGGAACACCTACTACAGCACTTGAAGTAAATGGGATGTAGTAAGCCAAGACTGAAGTCTTAGGGAGCAACATAGAACCAAACGTTACTACTAAACCAACAATCATACCTGCAATCGCAGCTTCTTTAGTTGTACGGCTCCACCACAATCCAAGTAGGAACAGTGGAAAGAAGGTGTTCGCACCAAGGGCAAACGCTACCGCAGTGATCTGAGCGATCAACGCTGGCGGATTCAAAGCAACGATGATAATTGACACACCCAAGATGATCGTACCGATACGGGCAATCTTCATCTTGCTATCTTCACTCGCGTTCGGATTAAGAACACGGAAGTAGATATCGTGAGCAAATGCTGAAGAACCAGCCATCAACAAACCACCAACCGTTGAGAACGCCGCAGAAACACCACCAGCCGCTAGGAAGCCTGCAAACCACTCCGGTAGACCCGCGAGCTCAGCCGCGTTAACAACAATTGCATCAGGTGTAATGGTACCAGCAGAACCTAACAAGTTAGAGAACTTAGCGAACGCCGCATATGCAGGAGCAGTCCAGTAAACAAGAGCGATACAGAACAGACCCCAAACAACCTGCCAGCGAGCATCACTTACGCGAGGCACAACATAGAAACGACCGATTACGTGTGGTAGACCAGCAGTACCTAGCATCAAGGTGGCACAAAGAGCGAACCAGTGGTACATGGTGTACTTAGCAAACGGTAGGTAATAGCTAGGATCAGAGACCGCTGCTGCAATACCATTGCCACCGTGGCCGATATCGTAAACTGCCGCACCATAACCAATTTGAGGTACCGCTGAGAAGTAACCAAGCTTTGAAGCGATGAAGAACAGTGGCAAGAAGAATGTGATAACGATAACCACATACTGAACCTGCATGTTCTTTGTTGCACCCAGCATACCTGAAATCAGAACGTATGTTAAAACAACACCGGTACCAACGATAACTGATGTTTGGTAGTTAATACCAAAGATCCAGTTGAACATCATACCAATACCTTTGTACTGACCAACTGCGTAAACAAAGGAGATGGTAATAACGATCAATGCTGACATCAAACGCGCTGTGGTTGAGTAGTAACGGTCACCGACAAAGTCAGGAGCGGTATACTTACCGTAGCGACGAACCTGACCAGCCATTAAGACCAGCAACAGAACGTAACCACCCGTCCAACCAAGGACATAGGAAATCGCAAAATAACCTTTAAGATAGATCAGGCCCGCCATACCTAAGTATGAAGCTGCTGACATCCAGTTAGAAGCAATCGCCATACCACCACCGATTTGGCCTACGCCACGACCAGCAGCCCAGTAATCTTCGGTATTTTGCGCTTTAGAGAAGACACCAACCATGATGAACAAGATCAATAGAGCAATCATCAAAATAGCTGGAATTACTTTAAATTTACCTTCAGGATTGAGGTCAGCAACTGCAAAAGCATTGGTTGACATCAAGACAAAGAATAGGGACAAGCCCCAATGCATCATTCTTTTCATATCGAGTTCTCCCTTTCTTTATTTCTCGTATTCAGACTCAAGTTTGTCGATAAACTTACAGTAGATGTAGCAAAGTCCAATGAACAGTGCGATCAAGAACTGTGATGAGTACCAGTAATGGAAAGGGAAACCCAAGAACTGAGTTTCAGTTAGGAAACTAACACCTGAAACTTGTGTAATCACCTCTCCTGTATTCAGCGTAAGCTGAACTGTCTCATTAGGGTCTGCAACCAACTTCAAAAGAAAGAGAAAGCCGTAAACGGCTAGGAACCAAACGACAATTAGCTTCTTTTTCATCGCCACGTCTTTTTTCATAAAGTCGCCGACTGGCTTGAAAAAGTTAATATTAATATCTTTACTCATACCCATACCTCCTTAGTGTAAAAGTCTGCAAGGCACCACCCTGACAAACCACATAAACTTAAAACAATTAATTACGTGTTAACTGAAGTTCTGTGACTGAACCCTCCTTTCGGTCAACCGAGAAAAATACTCTCTAACTTAAATCTTTTGTATCTGGTACATATCTTTCGCCATTAATCCTTGAAAACAATGAGCGTCTTTTTCGATCACTATTTTCTATATGATCTTGAAAATAAGAGAAAACAAAACAGATCACAGCACCACCCGTGATAATTCCACCCAGTATATAATATAATGTATCGTCCATTTTGAGCTCCCTGTTCTGCCTCGTTGATAAGGGCACCAAAAGCTCAGCTTTGAGCTTTAGACTAAAAGAGTGTTTCCCTTTTTTATTTTTATCCCACACACACATTTTTCGGTCAAGTAAAATGTTGTTATAAAATCGAACACGGAAAGAAAGATAAGCACTATAAAACAATAAATATATTTACAAACCTCACTAAAGGATAAACAAAAAAAATCCATATTTCCAACTGCTTACAAACATAAAACATCGCAAAACATCGCTATCAAACTGTTTTATAACTTTGACTAAATTGTAGAAAAAAGAAATTGAACCTTTAAAAATAACCAGAAAAAAAAATGATATATCCCGTGAAAATCAACACTCCAAAACGCACTATTTATCAATTATAGTATAAAATAATCAGCTTGCAACAAACAGTGATCTATTTTTTTCAACAATAAGACAATAACTACTTTAGGCAAAAAAAAAGCCCTCATTGAGGACTTTTTTTTTGCATTTTATCATTATCGTTTGAATCTATATTTCAGACGGGCCGTTAATCTCTTCATGCATACACATATTGATCGCATCAACCACTCCGCTAGCGCTAAAGTGTGGTTGACATGTGATCAAATAACAAACAGCATCGCGGCCAGGAAAGGCAACAAAGTTTGTACTTTGAGTGCGCTCACCGCAAAGAGCTTGTTTCACTAACGAGCTAAAAATACTGTCGTAAATATCATGACCGAGAATCGCTTCAAGCGTTCGCCCCAAAACATCGTCATGAGCTAAAGAAACATTCTGACAGAATTTTTTATTCACCTTACGAAGAACAAGATTGCTATCAACAATCATAATTGGGTTTTGCACACTATCAATAAACATTTCAGAATAAATTCGGCTCTCATCGGCTCGCGATTGGATAACAACAATACCCAAGCCCACAGCAACCCCTTCTAAAAATTGAATATCATCACGAGTAAATAAACCCTTTCTTTGATCATGAATCCGCAACACGCCGATTGCTTTGCCACGATAACAGACAGGCAACAAAACAACAGATCCCCCTTTATTATCCGGGCAACGAGCGCTAATACACACACTAAGTGCAGCAACTTCAGCAGCGGAGAGCGATTCGAAATCGTTTGACCAATACACACCACCCGTCGTCTTATTCAAGCTGGTACTAGCCATGTCACCGTCAACAATATTGCCACAGAGACACTTAAGCCTCCCCGACTGTTGCTCATCGGTAACGACATCACCCTGACAACCCACAATTCGGTTGTTCGATTGATTTTCGCTATCAACAAGATAAAGAGCGACATCATCAACAGCAGTGAAGTGGCGCAACAACAAGACAAAATCACGATACATCGTCGTTGCATGTGTGTTTTTACCCAGCAACTCAAGCATTTTTAACAACAATTTTTGCCGCATCTGCAATTGAGCATTTCGCTCACTGCCCGTAGACAGACCGATCACAGCAGGGCTGGCAACCGATTCGTCACAGTCATTTATTGCGTCATCTACACGAAACACCCCTTGGTAAATCACACAACTTTCGTAATCACCACTACAAAAATCATGTGCCTTTTCAATATTTTCACTACTCAAGTTACGACAGTAGCAATTATCCATTGGCGATTTCATAAACGGGCATATACCCATTTTTTTCGATTCAATCTTAGTCACATGTTCCCCTTTAAGGCGCTTTGCCCCCTAATATGTTTTCTATTTCGTTCTAACTACCTTTACGTAGCCCGTCGAGAGAAGCATCCTCAAGACCGTGGCGCACCAAGTAATCATTCTCCAATTCTTCAACATAGAATCGATCTAACCCACTATTAACAAGAAAATCTTCGCGCAGGTCACCATTATTATCTGCGATAATGACGGGAAGTAATTCTTGTAAATAGAACAACTCCTTCTCCACATTGATCATCACCTCTTTGTATAGAGCGATGGGAAAAACATCGCCCAATACCCCCTTGCGCTCCAATACATTTTCAACTTCATGTTGAAGGACCACCCGATCCTCCCAGCTAACAGATTGTGAATATTTATTGCGAAGTTGGTCTTTCACGCTAACGAGAAGATGACCATAAAGAAACTCATCTTGAGTGATCGTCTCTAAATCAGTTAACAATGTTCGCATTGGTAAATTATCACGCAAGGCTTGACGGAGACATAGAACCTTCTGGCGACCATAAGCACCAAGAAACCCATTTGTCAGAAGATCATCAAATAACAATGATTCAAACAAATTCTTTTGCAAGCGCTCTAATGCTTTATAGCTGCGCAATAGAGCGTACAGCATCTGCTCATTGATACGAACGCCAACCATAAAGG
>Ga0193964_1000229_pt1 | contig 27627 bp, 23 predicted proteins | sample FB_7_MG_FD_140323 | JGI IMG/M metagenome (GOLD analysis project Ga0193964, IMG submission 140323) | Microbial mat bacterial communities from the Broadkill River, Lewes, Delaware, United States - FB_7_MG | ecosystem: Environmental > Aquatic > Freshwater > River > Microbial mats | place: USA... | reverse complement strand
TTTGTTGTGAACGTTTTGATAGCGGTTCCAACTAGCTGTCCATTTTGTTTAGCAGGATATAATTCTAATGTTTCACCGTTTAAATCAACAGTGTATTTGTCGGCATCTGGATTATTATCAAATGCTGGAACAACGTCTTTTATAGCTTTTAGTTTTTTGTTTTGTTTTGCTTGCTCAATAGGTGTTTTTGTAAGTTCGTATACAACTCCCACTGCTGACGATGCTATTAGTGTTACTGTGAACAATACAAGCACCATATTCTTGAATGTTGATTCTAATTTCTTTGCCATAACACTATTTCTTTTTTATTACTCCAAATCTTTTTGGTTTACAATATGTGTTCAGAAGAGGAGTGAACGCATTCATTATTAATATAGCAAAAGACATACCTTCAGGATATGCTCCAAATATTCTAATAATTACCGTTAACATTCCAATACCAATACCATATATAATCATTCCTTTTTTCGACATAGGCGAGGTTACATAGTCTGTTGCCATAAATACTGCTCCAACTAATAATCCTCCTGTAAGAATATGGAATAATGAACTTGCATAATGAACAGGGTCAATTATATGTAGAATACCAGAAAATATAACGACGGTTCCAATAATAGAAACAGGAATATGCCATGTTATGATTTTTCTTATTAGCATATATGCAAGACCTAATATAATTCCTACTGCAGCAACTTCTCCTAGCGATCCACCAATATTTCCCATAAACATATCTTTGTATGTGGGAAAATTATTTGCTTGCATAATTGATGCAACAGACTCTCCATTTGCAATCCCTTCTTTCAACATAGCTAATGGAGTTGCTCCAGAATATGCATCAGCACTAAGTTGCGCTGGCTTTGGCCATGATGTCATAGGTACAGGGAATGAGATTAATAGAAAAACACGCCCAACTAATGCAGGATTAAAGATATTGTTTCCTAATCCTCCAAAGCTTAATTTTCCTATCCCTATCGATACTAGTGCACCTATTATAACTATCCATAAAGGAATATCTGATGGGACATTAAATGCAAGTAGAATACCTGTAATAAGGGCTGAACCGTCGCCAATTGTTGTATTAGTCTTTAGTATGAATTTTTGTATTAAAAATTCAAAAAGAACGCACGACAGAACTGCTGTTAATGTAACGATAAAGGCACCTAGTCCGAAATATAGAAATGATAGTACCATTGCAGGTATCATTGCAATGATTACACCATACATATTCTTTTTTATCGAGTCTCCAGAATGTACGTGTGGAGATGGTGATATAAATATATTGTTCATTTTATCTTGTTTTATTGTTTTCTGTTTCTAATCATCTGACCAGTGCGGCCTTTTCCTAGTCTAATATAGTCTAATAAGGCTCTGTTTGCCGGGCAAGTGTAACTGCATGAACCACATTCAATACAGTCCATAATATTATCTTTCTCTAAACGCTCAAGATTATTATTTTCTGCAAGAGTCATAAGCAAGAATGGTTCTAGTCCCATAGGACATACATCGACACATTTTGCACATCTGATACAATCTCTCGATTTTTCTCTCTGTGACTCTCTGGTGTTCAAGATAAGTACACCAGAACTTCCTTTTGTGATAGGAGCGTCTATATTTGTAAGAGCTTTCCCCATCATTGGACCACCACCAATAATTTTTCCAGTATCTGTTGGGATTCCACCAGCAGCTTCAATAATATTTTTAATAGGAGTACCAATTCTACATAGATAGTTTCCAGGTGATGCAACAGATTTACCCGTTATAGTAACGATTCTCTCAAATAGAGGTTTGTTTAGTTGTACGGCTTCATATATAGCCAGTACAGATGCTACGTTTTGTACTACAGCACCTACTGCAATTGGTAAAGCACCAGATGGTACTTCTTTGTTTATAGTTGCTTTTATAAGTTGTTTTTCTCCTCCTTGTGGATACCTTACTTTAAGTGGGCATATTTCAATTCCAATATGTTTTTTAGCTATTTCATTTAGATGTTTTATTGCATCAGGTTTATTGTTTTCAATTCCGATGATAGCTTTTTTAACATCAAGGGCTTTCATTATTATGTGTGTTCCAATAATAATTTCTTCTCCTTTTTCTAACATTATAGAGTGGTCTGATGTTAGATATGGTTCACATTCTACAGCATTTATTATTAGAACTTCTGCAGTGCTTCCTGGAGGTGGCATTAGCTTAACATTTGCTGGAAATGTTGCCCCACCAAGTCCTACAATGCCTGCTTTTGCAACTTTTTCAATAATTTCATCTTTGTTATACTCAAGATTAGAATTTATTTTAGCAGATTTATTAATATCTTCTTCCCACTCATCTCCTTCAACTTTAATTATAATCATTGGTTTAGGATACCCGCTAGCATCAACAATATTGTCAATTTTCTCAATAGTTCCAGAAACAGAAGAGTGTATGTTTGCGGATATAAATCCAGATGCTTTTGCTATAAGTTGTCCAACTTTTACAGTGTCACCTTTAGCTACTATTGCTGTGGCTGGAGCACCAATATGTTGAGATAACGGAATCATTACTTTCTCTGGAATAGGAAGAACTTCTATTGCTTTTCCTTTTGATAATTTATTTTCTGGTGGATGTATTCCACCTATTTTGAATGTCTTTAACACTTTTAAATCCTCCTTAGTTTTCCGACTTATTAGTATTAGCCTCTTTATTTAAAACTTCTTTTTTTTCAACTTTTGGCTTTCTTGGGGGAAAGTTTGTTTCGTTGATTGCTCCAGTAGGGCATACAGCTACACATTTTCTGCATAACTTGCATTTTTCAAAGTCTATATACGCAAGATTATTTTCTACTGTAATTGCATCGAAAGGGCATTCTTTTGCACATTTCATACATCCGATACAGGCTGCTGAACATGCTTTTCTAGCGATACCACCCTTATCTTTGCTACTACAAGCAACATATACACGACGATCTTTTGGCCCTTTATTTCTAAGTTCGATTATGTTCTTTGGACATGCTTCAACGCAGGCTCCACAAGCAACACATTTGTCTTCAATAACTTTTGGAAGTCCATCTTCTCCCATATAAATGGCATCGAAGTTACATACTGATACACAATCGCCACATCCTAGGCAACCATATTGACATCCTGATTCTCCACAATAAAGCGACGCTTGAATTGCACATGATTGTGCACCGTCATATTTGTTGTGTTTAGGACGATTATCACAAGTTCCGTTGCATTTTACTACTGCAATTTTTGGAGTTTGTGCTACAACTTCTTTGCCAAGGCATTTTGCTACTTCCGACATTGTATCGGATCCTCCTACTGGACAAAAAAGTCCATCTAGTTCTTCCGCCTTTACTGTTGCTTCTGCAAAACCTCTACATCCAGGGTATCCGCAACCACCACAGTTTGCTCCTGGTAGAATGTCCTCTACTTGATCTATGCGTGGATCTTCAATCACCTTGAATTTTTGTGCTACAAAATATAATATTATAGCAGCTGTTACTCCAATAGCACACAACGAAATAATGGTTAATAATACTGTAATACTCATTTTTTCTTTATTTTATTTTTTCGATTCTGAATATGAATCTTTTCTTTAATTTCTCTTTGAATAGTTTAAGTGTTAAGTAGTATGGAATTAGTATAGCAACTGATATTATCCCATAAATTCTCTCATCTTCAGTAAAAAAGCTTCCTACGAATAAGGAAATAAGTACCAAAATTAGTGGAAATACATATGCCCAGAATAGTGCAATATAACCTAACTCTTCGTCGCATATTACATTAACTTTTTCTCCAATTGTATATTCAATGTCATTTGCTTTGGGTACTTCAATAATTTTATCTTTTACATCAGCCATACTACATGCTCCCTTTGCATGGCAACCAGAGCATGCAGAAACACTTAGGATATTAACCTTTATGTTGTTAGTATTTACTTCTCGTATTACTCCTATATGGTTTATTGTGTTTTTGTTCCCCATAAAATATTTTAATAATGACCCGTAAATATAATGAGTTTTAACATTTTTTTATTTCAAACTTTTAAATATAGTATAAATATCAGATTATAAGGAGTATAGAGGGGGTGTGTTTGTTAATGAAGATTTTTTTCTTTATTCTATCTTTCACTATTTCAAGAAAATAACTCTTTTATTAATGTATATGCAGACGCTAATTTATATTCTTTTTAAATAGTAAAATAGTTCTAATGGATTAGGTTTCATTATTTTCCAGTATGTTAAAATCAGTTATGATATATTATTTTACTTTATATTGTTGAATTGTATATTGTTTTAGTAATTGTGTTAAATTGTTCGTAGTATTTAGAAATAAAGGATTTGTGCAGATATTTAGGTGTTTGCTTTTTGAAGATTCTTCTATGTTTACTTGAGAGTGTTTTTCTAATCTACTTTATAAGTAATTTATTTGTTATTTGTAAATGAGTTTTATCTTTAAGTGTATATTTGTTGTATAATTTAAGCTATTTGCAATGATGAATTATCTCGTTATAATTAATATAGAGTATTCTATTATAGCCTTTGAATATTAATATACTCTATGCTGAATATATTTAATTTATTTAGCATAGATGTGGATTTAGCTAATTACACTCCAGTTGATTTTTGTTTTAGTGATACGTTTTAATTGTTGAGAAAATATAAAATTTTCATCCTTTTCAAGTAAAGGGTCATCTTCAATAATTTTCTTTCCAGCTTCACGTACATATTGTAGTAAGATACTATCTTTTCCAAGATGTGCAATTTTTAGTTTGTATGAAATGCCGCTTTGTTGTGTTCCTTCAATATCTCCTGCACCTCTTAGTTTTAGGTCGGCTTCAGCGATTTCAAATCCGTCATTTGTACCTACCATGGTGTCTATTCTTTGGCGAGATTCTTTACTAAGTTTATATCCAGTTGTTAGTATACAGTACGATTGTTCTGCCCCTCGACCTACCCTTCCTCTTAATTGATGTAATTGTGATAGTCCAAATCTTTCAGCATTTTCAATTATCATTATAGATGCGTTTGGAACATTCACTCCTACTTCAATAACTGTTGTAGCTACCATGATATGACTTGTGTGATTAGCAAATTCTTGCATTGCAGCATCTTTATCTTTGGGTTTCATTTTACCGTGAACCATTGACAGTTTGTAGCCTTTTGGGGCAAAGATATCATACAAATGTTGGAATCCGCTTTCTAGGTCTTTTATATCGAGCTTTTCAGACTCCTGAATTAGTGGATATACTATATATATTTGTCTGCCGAGTTCAAGTTGTTTAAACATGAAATCGTAGATTGTTTGTTTTCTGTTTTGGTAAATATGCATTGTTTGAATTGGCTTCCTACCAGGAGGAAGTTCATCTATTATTGATACATCCAAATCTCCGTATAAAGTCATTGAAAGTGTTCTGGGGATAGGAGTTGCTGTCATTACAAGTACATGTGGAGGAACGTTGTTTTTTTTCCAGAGTTTTGCTCTTTGGGCTACTCCAAATCGGTGTTGTTCATCAATTACAACAAAACCTAAATTATTGAATTGTACTACATCTTCGAGCAGTGCATGTGTACCGATAAGTATGTTTAAAGTTCCATTTTTTAGATTTTCGTGAATTATTTCTCGTTCTTGCTTTTTAGTTGATCCTGTTAGAAGTCTAACGTTTACGTTCATGTTCTTAAGAAATTCTTGAATTGTTTCAAGGTGTTGATTTGCAAGAATTTCAGTTGGAGCCATAATACAGGCCTGATAGCCATTATCTATAGCTATAAGCATCGTCATGAGTGCTACAAGTGTTTTTCCACTACCTACATCTCCTTGTAATAGTCTGTTCATTTGTATTCCTGAACCACAATCTTTTCTTATTTCTTTAATTACTCTCTTTTGTGCATTTGTAAGTTCAAAAGGCAGATTATTTCTGAAAAAGTTGTTGAAATGTTCGCCTATGCGTTCAAATATCATACCTTTAAAAAAGAGTTTCCTCTTTTGACGTTTCTTAAGTATATTTAATTGTATATAAAATAATTCTTCAAATTTTAGTCGTAATTCTGCTCTTCGTAATAAATCAGTATTTTGTGGAAAGTGTATATTAATTAGTGCATCATGAAGATTTATAAGTTTATATTTGCTTATAAACCATTCTGGTAGAGTTTCAGGTATTTTTCCGTTTAAAGAATTTAGTATGTTTGTTTGCAGTTTACTAATTGACTTTGAATTTAGAAAAGATCGTTTCATCTTTTCTGATGTATGATAGTGGGGTTCTAGTCCAGTGTTTATCTTTTTCTTAGTGTTCTCTAGCGATTCTACTTCAGGATGAACGATATTGATTTTACCATTAAATACAGATGGTTTTCCATATATTACGTAAGTAGTATTTGTTTTTATCAGATTCCTTACAAATTTGATACCCTTGAACCATATTAATTCAAGACTTCCAGTCTGGTCTTCAACTTCACCTATTAGTCTTAGATGTTTGCCTTCGCCTATGGTCTCAAGATTTGAAAAGGTCGCTTTAACTTGTATATATGGTAGATTTGGATTGAGTTCACTGATAGTGTAGAACTTTGATCTATCGATATATTTGTAAGGAAAATAATATAGGAGATCCTCAAAAGAACGAATATCTAATTCTTCGTTGAGAATAGATGCTTTTTTGGGGCCTACATCATTTAAGAATTTTATATCTTTACCTGAAAGTTCTGACATAACTTGCTTTTGTTTGTAAAAATACAATTATAGTGAGACTTTTTCAGTATTTTATTTTGAAAATTTATTTTATAAAAATGATTAAAAACACACTTTATTATTCATATCTTAAGATTAAGTATTTTTTTAGAATCAGAAAGAGTAGGGGGTTTGGTATACACTCACCTTTTGTTTTTCATCTTGTAAGGCATATAATTAAAGATAAACACCCTTTTTATGTATTTGATTTATTGACCGATAGGTTTGATGACTATTCTTATAGAGATGTTAAATATGCTAAAATAGTGTATAGGGTTATCAATGAGTTGGAAATCAAACATGTTTTTTGCAAGAGTCCTCTTTTTGCTTGTGATAAATTAATTTTTGATAATGCAGATACTCAATTTCAGAGCCTTGAATCTGTATCTGAAATTGTTGATGGTTATAAGGTTATATATGCTGGCGATGATGATTTTAAGAAACTTATTGACGTAAATACAGTAGATAGTTTTAGGAGTTCAAAAACATTAGTTGTATTAAGTGAAATGTATAAGAATGATGAAGCTCTTAATGTGTTTAAGATGCTTAAGAGTGAATGTTCAGTTAGTTTAGATATGTTTTATAGGGCGTTCTTGTTTTTTGATGATAAACTGCAAGTTGGCTCATACTCGATAAAAGTATAATAATATGGGAAAAGTGTATACAAAAACAGGAGATAAGGGTAAGACAGGGCTTATTGGTGGTATGAGAGTTGAGAAACATAATCCTCGGCTTGAAGCTTATGGTACAATTGATGAGTTGAATTCTTTTATCGGACTTTTACGTTCTTTTGAGATAGGAGATAATGAGAGAAAGATTCTAGAGTCAGTTCAATCTAAATTGTTTACAGTTGGAGCTCATCTTGCTGTTGATGATGAACATAATGAAATGAAGGCAAGTTTTTCTTGTAATGAAGAGGAAATAGCTGTATTGGAGAATGAAATTGATCAGATTAATGGTGAATTGCCAGAAATGAATTGTTTTGTTCTTCCTGGAGGAAGTCAGTTGGTGAGTTATACTCATGTAGCTAGAACCGTTTGTAGACGTGCTGAAAGGCGCATTACAGAGCTAATGGAGATAGTAGAAGTAAATGAGAATGTTGTAAAGTATGTTAATCGTTTGTCGGATTATTTGTTTGTTCTTTCACGTAAATTTGCAATTGATAATAATGTAAAAGAGGTGCCTTGGGGGGTATAGTATGTTTTATAATATGTAAAAAAAAACATTTTATAGAATAAAACCTATTTGTTTATTTGTAAAAATAATTTATATTCGCAGAAAGTAACAATATTAAAATAAATTAAATAATAGTATATGTACTGGACTTTAGAATTAGCATCTAAATTGGAAGATGCACCATGGCCTGCAACAAAAGATGAATTAATTGATTTTGGTATCCGTTCTGGAGCTCCTCTTGAGGTGATTGAGAATCTACAGGAGATTGAAGATGATGAGGATGTTTTTGAGAGTATTGAGGATATTTGGCCAGATTATCCAAGTAAGGATGATTTTTTCTTTAATGAAGATGAATATTAATAAGATAAAAAAGAGTCGATTGTAATCGACTCTTTTTTTATTCTTTGAGATGATTTATTTTTTTATCATTTGCTCTTTTTCTATTCTTAGTAAAAATATCTTCTTTAGACTTTGGTTGTTTAATCTTTTCCCACCTGAAATCTTTAAATCTTAATTCTTTTGCCTCTATTTTTGTAAGAGGAAATATTGTTCCATCTGGCTTATTTAGAAAAACAACGGAGTTTAGTTTTTTGTTTTTCATGTATATTTTTATATCAGAACAAATTGTTTTGTTTACTCCAGATATTGCTCCTTTGTCCAGAGGAAAATAGAGTAATTGTCCGTTTCCTTTTACGTCTATGTAGTCAATAAAGTTGTTCTTGAAATATCCAATCATATTTCTTCCTTTTATTTGATTATACATATCTGTGTCGGCTTCTGATACAATTAATGAATTTTTATCTACATAGAATTTTTTTAGAGCTTTCCCTCCTACTTCTAATCTAATGTGATCTCCTGTTATCTGATTGTTACTGGCCCATACAATAGGGTTTTTAAATAGTCTTATTGTTGAATCGACAGATGTATATGTTAAGCTATCACATATGCCTTGCATACTGCTTTTAAAGAATTTTACATTATGATGAGCATGTAGTGTAGTGTTTATTGTGTCTTTACTTAGACTTAATGTATCTGCATGTAGAAATAGGCTATCTTTATTCTTATCTATCTGAATAAAGTGAGCTTTGCCTGTTGCGTATGCATAGTCTTGTTTTTTGAAAGCTTGTATGTAATTTGCTTTTAGCATTATCTGATTAATGGTATCGTGTAGTATGCCATTATTTTTAATTAGAGCTGTTTTCTTTACGTTGTCAATGTGAAAGTAATCTCCATAACAGAAATATGATTCTCTGTGTGCTCTGTTATTCTTTTTTAATTCAACTTGTTTGGTGATGGTGTTATACCACCCTTTTTCAGTGTATAATGTGTCTTTCTCTCCAACAATGTCCGTAGGACCTGAAATCATTACAATTTTAGTTTGTGTTGTGTATTTTAATGTATCAGAATACATTTTGTAATCAGGGTTGTCAACAATCACACTGTCTTGAAAACATAAAAGTTTTTCATTTGCGTGATACTGACCTATGATGCTGGTTAAAGTATTAATTGAATCTTTTACTTTTCCATGGTTGAAATAGTATCCAATGTTTTTTTCTGCGTCATAGTCAAGAGAATCTGTAGTTAGAGTGACTTTTGTGTCATTAAGTATTACATTGTTTCTTACTCTCGCATATCTGCTGTTCCCGTTATAATACAGTTTGTCACCTTTCATGTGTAAGGTGTCATTTTGTATTATATGAATATTCCCAAACGCTGTTATCGTATTAGTTTTGTTGTATTTATAAGCACGATCACAATACATTCTCATGTTTTTGTGCTTAAGGAATACGTGACCTATAAGTATGTTTACATTCTTTCCTTTTTCAAGCTTTAATTTATCAGCGTGCTTTATTTCAATTGTTGTTTTCTTTTGAGCAAAACTGGCAAAAGAAAACAGAATGAATGCTGCAGTAAATATTGCGATACAATAATATTTCATAAACCGATTCAACTTCACTAAATATTTATACTTACTAATTTATGGTCTACTTTATCCAACCTTTATAGTTGAATTCAACATTTTTATAGGTGTCATCGATGTGGATATATGTAGTTTTTTGTTTCTCTATTACCCACTTGTCGAAAATCTTTTTCTTTTTCTCTGCTATTAGCATGTTTTCAAATTGAGTCCAGTCATCATTTAAATTAGCTTTGTGAGTTTCATTTATTTTGCTTACTGTAACTAGTTTATATGATATTTGTCCACGAGATTCATCAAGATATGGATCGGAAACTTCTCCTACTTTTAATTTTTTTACAACTTGAGCTGTTGCAGGAGATAATTGTGATAAAATATTTAAAGATAGTTTAGAGCTTCCTGTTTGTGGATTAACAATAATTCCTTCGTTGTTTCTTGTGTCTTTATCGTCAGAGAAGTACTGTGCTGCTTTACCGAAAGAGAATTCTTTGTTTCTGATTTTATTTGCTAGCGTGTCAAGCTTATTCATAGCATTTTGTTTCTCTTTTTCGTCAATATTTGGTTTTAATAAAATATGACGAACATTAATTCTTTCTCCTTTTCTATCAATTAATTGGATAATATGGAAGCCATATTCAGTTTCTACAATCTTAGATACCTTATCTGTTTTTAGATTGAATGCAACGTTAGCAAATTCTGGAACTAATTTTGCTCTTGCTGTATACCCTAATTCTCCACCTCTTGAAGCAGAGCCTTTATCATCGGAATATAATACTGCTAAAGTTGCAAAACTCTCACCTTTGTTGATTCTTTCTCTAAATTCTCTTAATTTCTTTCTTATTCTTTCTTTTTCAGCAAGGGTTACACTTGGTTTGCGGACAATTTGTTGTAATTCTAGTTCTTCTGGTACATCTTGTAAACTGTCTTTGTTTAATGAACGGTAAAATCTTCTTATTTCTGATGGTGTAACACGAACATCTTTTGTAATGTTGTTTTTCATTTGTTCTGTTATCATCATGTTTCTAATATCATTTCTGAATTCACTTTTCAATTCGATGATTGATTTGTTGAAGTATTTTTCAAGTTTCTCTTTTGAACCAATTCTTTTTACGTATTGATCTATTCTTGAGTTAAGTTGATTCTCAACTTGTGATTCGGTGACAGTGATACTATCTCTGTTTGCTTGAGATAATAGTAGTTTTTGTACTAGTATTTCTTCAAATAACTGACCTTTAAAATCTTTTGAGCCAGATAACATACCCATTGATTGGTATCTGATAAATTCGTTCTCAACATCAGATTTTAATATTGGTTGATTTCCAACAATCGCTACTACTTGATCAATAATATTGTTTTGTGCTTTAGTAATGATTACTGAAAGTAGTATTAGAGTTATAAGTGCCAGTTTCTTCATTATATTATTTCTTTAATGTTTTATAATTATGAATTAGTAGATAGTGTATAAATTCTGCTCTTTTGCTTCTTTGTTAATTTCTTTTTCTAGTTGAACTTCAAATTCTAATCGCTTTTTATTTTTAACTATTTCAATTAAATCTTTGGTTATATATTTAAAAGGAGCTTGAGAATTTACATACTTTATATCGTTAATCTTTACAAAGTAAACATATTCTTCGTCTTTAACCTCTATATACTTATGATTTTTTAGATATTTTATTTCATTTGTATAAGTTATTGGTAATTTGTTAAGTACTATACTGGCAGGAATCCATGCATCGTTAAAATGATCATACTTTGTTGCATTTAAAAGACAGTAATTCTCTAACTCTTCAAGATCTTTTGCTTTTGAAGATCGGTATATTTTTGTAAGTCGTTTGAGATTTGGAGCGTTTATAGGTAATTTTATATAGAGTGCTTTTACGATATTTTCCGATAGAGAGAAATTGAATTTATATTGATTGTAGTAGTTTTCTAATTCTTCATTAGTAAAGTTTAGATTTAGTTTTTGGCCTATTAATTTCTCTTTATATCGATGTATTAATATTGAGGCTCTGTAATCATTAATTAATTTAGTTATATCTTTTTCTTTGTTGCTTAAATTTAGTTCTGCCTTATATAGAAGTAATTGTTTGGTAATCCATTGTTTTATATAGCTGTTTGCTATAATGATACTATCTTCTTTGCTGCTATCATTAGGAATAATATCTTTTATTTCACTAAAGAAGAGGTATTTGTCCATTATTTTTGCAACAGGTTTTTGATCTTCGTTATTGCTGTTTTTACAGGCAATCATGGATAGCATACATAGTGTAATTATGATATATTTTTTCATATTATCTTCTTTATTATGTAGTGACGAAAATACAAAAAATCATTGCATAATAGAAATAATGCATTGATTTAGTTAAATTTGTTAATTATGTGTCTAAAACTATGTAATTTTTCATTTGTCTTTAAATGAGTTTATTTTGAATAAATCAGAGGAAATATTAAATAAATATTGGGGGTATAATTGTTTTAGACCTCTTCAACTAGATATAATTAATTCAATTATTAAGGGTAATGATACTCTTGGTCTCATGCCAACAGGTGGAGGTAAATCTATTACATTTCAAGTTCCTACAATGCAAATGAATGGAATTTGTCTTGTCGTTACTCCTCTTATTGCTTTGATGAAAGATCAGGTTGAAAATTTACAAAACAAGAATATTTCTGCTAAAGCTATATATACTGGATTGTCACATAAAGAAATTAGTAATACTATTAATCAATGTATTTATGGTGATGTTAAATTTCTGTATATTTCTCCTGAAAGATTGGGTTCATCTCCTTTTTTAAACAAACTTGGACAGATGAATATTTGTCTTTTGGCTATTGATGAAGCTCACTGTATCTCTCAATGGGGTTACGACTTTCGTCCTTCTTATCTTAAAATTTCTGAAGTCAGAAATTTATTTCCAAAAGTTCCTATTCTTGCTCTTACTGCTACTGCAACTATAGATGTTGTTGAGGATATACAGGAAAGACTTGCTTTTAGAACTAAAAATGTATTTAGGAAAAGTTTTGAAAGAAGTAATCTTACTTATGTTGTTCGAAATGCTCAAGACAAGGATAAACAATTACTTAGGATTTTAGGTAAGACGACAGGAACGGCTATTGTTTATGTTAGAAGTAGGAGGAAAACAAAGGAAATAGCAGATTTTTTAAATATGCATAATCTTAATGCTACTTATTATCATGCAGGTTTGTCATATATTGAAAGAAATAGAAGACAAGAGCTATGGATGGCAGATAGAAGTAGAATTATAGTTGCAACAAATGCTTTTGGTATGGGTATCGATAAGCCTGATGTAAGGCTTGTTGTTCATTTTGATTTGCCTGATAATATTGAGGCTTATTTTCAAGAGGCTGGTCGTGCTGGTAGAGATGAAAAGAATGCCTATGCTGTATTATTGTATAACTCATCAGATGATAAAAAGTTAAAAAAGCGTTTGGCTGATACATATCCAGATAAGGAAACCATTATTAATACGTATGAAGCTCTTAGTAATTATCTTCAGTTGGCAGAGGGTGAGGGGGAAGGCCATTCGTTTGTATTTGATATGCGCAAGTTTGCCAGAAATTTCAAATTAAATATTATTCAGGCATATAGTAGTTTACGCATTTTACAACGTTGTGGATATATTGAACTTACAGATGAGGTTAATAATCCTACTCGAATCATGTTTAATGTTAATCGTGATAGTTTGTATTCTTATGATTCTTGTGATGCAAAGCATGAGGAGATAATTAAATTATTATTGAGAACTTATTCGGGGTTATTTGTCAGTTTTGTTGGTATTGATGATGAACTTATTGCTGAAAAAGTATCTATTTCTAAAGAAAAGCTTTATGAATATTTAGTGTTGATGTCAAAACAAAAGGTTCTGTCTTTTATACCACGTGTGAAAACTCCCTATGTGTTTTTTGTTGAACCTCGCTTACCTAAATCGTACATTAAACTCTCTAATGATGTGTATAAAAACAGGAAACAAAGGTTTAAAGATAAATTAGAACATATGAGATACTATGCTTCTTCGAGTCATAAATGTCGTTCTGCTATTCTTGTTGAATATTTTGGAGAAAATGATGTTCTGGATTGTGGAAAATGTGATGTGTGTTTAGATAAAAAGAGAAATAAAAAGAGTTTAAATGATGAAAAATCTATAAAAGATAATGTCCTTAAGCGAATTGTCGAAGAACCTATTCATCCGGAGAAATTAGTAGACAGTATTGATGAACAAACTGATTATGTGATAAATGCAATAACATATTTACTTGAAGAAGAGAAAGTTTATTATAATTCAGAGGGACTTTTATGTGTAAATAAAGAATAGTTTTAACTTTGCAGAAAATATTATAAGAAATGAGCGATAATTTTGATCATGTTGTATATAAGCCAGAGGTTGTAGAATTTGTTACTGTAGCTAATGAGTTTTGTTCTTTTGTAGAGAGGTTCTCTGAATATAATAATAGAGATTTTTTTGAAAAGGCTAGAAAGTTTCTTCCTTTAATTTATTTGAAAGCATGTCTTCTTCCAAAGACTGAAAGCGATGCTTATATGGAAACGGAGAAGTTTGTAACTGAGGATGATTGGAATTTCCTACATGAAGGTTTAAAGAAGTTATTTGCTCAATATGATGAGTATGCAGAGGAATTTGAAGATCGCTTACATGAAACTGATGAACTTCAAACATCTAGTCTTTCTGAGAATTTTGCAGATATTTATAATGCTCTTAAAGATTTTCTGATATTGTATAGAGATGGCCTTGTAGAGGTGATGAATGAAGCATTATGGAGTTTGAATGAGAATTTTGATTTATATTGGGGAAAAGCTATTGTGAATTCATTGCGTGTTATCCATAATTTATTATCCAGTGATATTTATGATTTAGAAGATTAATTTATTATGTATAAAAGTACAATTTCTAAAGATGAATTAGCAGAATTACCTTCAATGGCCTTTGAAGGTAAGATACATTGCATTGATAAGCTTGCGGATGTAGAACCTGCTGTAAGATATTTAAAACAACATTCAGTTTTGGGGTTTGATTCGGAAACAAAGCCAGCTTTCAAAAAGGGTGTTGTTAATAATGTTTGTTTGTTGCAGCTTTCAACTCAAGATCATGCTTTTCTTTTTCGTCTCAATGTGATTGGATTTTTACCTGAATTAGCGAGTATACTTTCTAGTAGAAGAATTAAGAAGATAGGTGTTGGTATTCATGATGATATTCTTGGGCTAAAAAAAATTAATAATTTTAAACATGCTAATTTCGTTGAGTTACAGTCAATGGTTCAGGAAGTAGGGATAGAAAATATATCTTTAAAGAAACTTTGTGGTATTGTTCTTGGTGGTAAGATCTCTAAAAAGCAACAAGTTTCAAATTGGGAAAAAGTAGAGTTAAGTGATTCTCAGAAAAAATATGCAGCCACAGATGCCTGGGCTGCATTAAAAATTTATGAGGAGTTATGCTCCTGCTACAATTTCAAATAGTTCTTCTTTTTTTATGTATTTTATTGCTAACTCTTGTATTTCTTCAGGAGTTATGTTTTTTATTATGTCAAGATTTTTTTGGTATTGTTTTTCCTCGAATTTATAGAATAAATTAATATTTACTAGTTCTGATATAGAGAATGGACCATCTAGAGCTCTTAATAATTCTCCCGTCATATAGTTCTTTACAAGATTGAGTTCATCTTCGGATACTAATTCCTTGTGTAATTTTTCTAATTCTTTGTATATTTCTACTAGAGTAGCTTCTCTAACTTCATTTCCAACGTCTGTACCGATTGCGAAGTATCCAGAATCTGGTAAACTCGAAATTGATGAAGAGATTCCGTAAGTATATCCTTTGTCTTCTCTGATGTTACTCATTAGTCTTGAACCAAAATAGCCACCAAGAATTGTATTTACAACCTGTAAAGCAACGAAGTCTTTATGTGTTTTGTTTATTGTTGTACAGCCAATTCTTATTGATGATTGTACAGCGTTTTTCTTTTCTATAAAGTGTTTTTTCTTTTCTTCTGATCTAATGCAGTATACGGGTTTTGTGGCTTTTGAGTCTTTGCAATACTCATCGCCAAAGTGTGTGTTAATTTTATCAATGTGTTCATCGTTAAATTTCCCACTGATAATTATGTCACAGTTTTGAGGACAGTACTGGGTTTTGTAAAATTCTAATAATTCTTGTCTTGTTATTTTATCAAAATCTTCAGCTTCTACTATGTTTGAATATGAGTGGTTTTCTCCAAATATACTTTTTAGAAAAGTTTTTCTTGCTATAGATGCTGTTTTCTCTAGTTCTAGAATGAAGGTGTTTTTTCTGTTAGCTCTTATGGTGTTGAATTCTTTTTCTGGAAAGGTAGAGTTCTTTATTATGTCTTCAACTACTTCTAGTAATTTCTCTAGGTCTTTATTAAGGCAAAAAAGTGTTATTGTGCTTCTATGGTGAGAGATTGAAGTATTCATATATGCTCCATGAAAATCGAAAATCTCAGCAATTTCTTGTGAATTATATTTATTACAACCTTCATTAAGCATTGCACTGCACATTGACGCTATTACTGGTTTATTTTGGTAATATGTTCCAGCTTTGTATATAAAGTCAATTTTTATAATATCCTGACTACCACCTTTGATAAGGTGTAGAGTTGTTCCATTTTTAAGCTTGATTTCCTTCGTTTCTGGCGTTTGGATTTTGCTTATTTCTACTATATTAGGTTCAGTTGTTCTGTTTATCATTACTCTAATTATTATTTATTAGATCTTTTATAATGTATTGTTGAGCAGTTTTCTTTTCTGAAAATTTGTTTTGCTGCTTTCTGTATATCGCTTGTTGTAACAATTTTATATCGTTCGACTTCTGTGTTAATTAGATTTACATCTCCTAATTGCTCAAATTGACATAGATTTAGTGCTTTGTTCATATAGTTTACTTCCGAAAATATTAAGTTAGAGATTATTTTGTTTTTTACTTTTTCTAGCTCGTATTCCGAAATTTTTTCTTTGGCGATAAGATCTATTTCTTTGTTCAATTCTTCTTCTGCTGTTTTGATATCAAATTCTTCAGCCACTTTTCCTGAGAATAGGAATAGTCCCTCTTCGTTTTCTCCTGTTATGCAGGCATCGATTGATTGGAATATTTTCTTTTCTTTGACTAATCTTTGATATAATCGAGATGATTGTCCATTTGATAATACATCTGATAGTAGGTCTGTTGCGTAATATTCATCTGCATTCTTGCTGCACATATGGAAGACTTTATATATTGCATCCATTGGTACATCTCTTTCTAATTCAAGAAAATGTTCCTCTGTTTGTTTTGGTTCTTTTATATTGGAATATGGTGCAATTTCTCTTCGTTCTATTCCTCCAAACCACTTTTCTGATAATGATCTTACTTGCTCTATGTCAATATTGCCCGAGACTGCCATTATTGCATTATTTGGTGCGTAGTGATGGTAGAAAAAATCTTTTACATCTTGAAGAGTTGCCTCTTCAATGTGTTCTATGCATTTTCCTATTACTGACCATTTATACGGGTGTTTTTTATATGCTAATGGTCTTAGGTATAACCAAACGTCACCGTATGGTTGGTTGAAGTAGCGTTGTCTGAATTCTTCGATTACTACATTTTTCTGTGTATCAAGACTTTTTTTATTAAAGTCAAGACTTAACATTCGGTCTGATTCTAACCAAAATGCAGTTTCTATGTTTTCTTTTGGTAGATTTAGATAGTAGTTTGTGAAGTCAGAGGTGGTGAATGCATTGTTTTCTCCTCCTGCTTTTTGTAAAGGGGTGTCGTAATCTGGTATGTTTACTGAACCTCCAAACATAAGGTGTTCAAATAGATGTGCAAATCCTGTTTTATTCTCATCTTCGTTTTTTGCTCCTACGTTATATAATATATTTATTCCTGCAAATGGAGTACTTTTGTCTTCGTGTACTAGAACAGTTAGCCCGTTGTCTAGTGTGAATTTATCAAATTTTATCATCTTCTTATAGCTTGTGTTTTGCTAATCGTTTGCTTGTTGCATTATATTCTGCAACCATCTCTTCAATTATTGTGTGTATTGGACGAATTGTTGTTAGTTGTGAAGATACTTGTCCAATTTCTAGTTCTCCTTCTTCAAGATTTCCTTCAAACATTCCTTTTTTTGCTCTACCTTTTCCAAGTAATGTTTTAATTTCTTCTATGCTTGCACCTTTTTGTTCTAGATTTGTTACTTGTTCGTAGAATCTGTTTTTTATTATTCGAGCTGGTGCTATTTTTTTTAGAGAAAGCATTGTTTCTCCTTCATTTATTTTTGTAATTAATTCTTTAAATGCAATGTGTGCTGAAGATTCTTCTGATAATGCGAATGCCGAACCTATTTGTACGCCTTCTGCACCCAACGCATTTGCTGCATATATTGCTTTACCACTTCCTATTCCTCCTGCTGCGATTAGTGGTATATTTATAGTCTCTCTAACTTTGGGAATTAGTGTCATTGTTGTTGTTTCTTCTCGTCCATTGTGTCCTCCGGCTTCAAAACCTTCTGCAACAACTGCATCAACTCCGGCTTCTTCACTTTTCTTAGCAAATAGAGCACTTGATACAACATGTACAACAGTTATGCCTTTGTTTTGAAATAGTGAGGTGTATTTCTTGGGACTTCCAGCTGAGGTGAATACTATTTTTACACCTTCTTCTATTATTATTTCTATTAGTTTATCTATTTGTGGATATAATAGAGGTACGTTAACTCCAAATGGATTGTCTGTGGCTTTTTTAGCTTTCTGTATGTGTTCGCGTAATGTCTCTGGGTGCATTGATCCTGATCCGATAAGACCTAGGCCTCCTGCGTTACTTACAGCAGTAGCAAGTTTCCATCCGCTGCACCAAACCATCCCACCTTGAATGATAGGGTACTTGATTCCGAATAATTTTGTTATTCTATTTTCCATACTATTCTCTATTTATTTTACAAAGATATAAAATAATGGTATGTATTAGTTTTTCTTTTCATTCTGACTATTTATTGAGAGTACCTTGGATTTAGAAAGTTATGAACATTTTAAAGATGTTTTTCGTAACTTTAATTATTATATTTGTTTTAAGGAGTTTTAATTTTAGAAAATGTAAGTATGAAGAAAATTATTGTGGTGATAGTGTTTGTTGCATGTGGAGTGAGTCTTTTTGCTCAGACATCTACTGTTGGTTCAAGTTATGTTTCGACGGCTGTACCTTTTTTAACAATTTCTCCAGATTCTAGAGCTGCTGGAATGGGGGATGTGGGTGTGGCTACTAGTCCCGACGCTAATTCTCAACATTGGAATGTTTCAAAATATGCCTTTATTGACAGGAAGATGGGTTTTTCTTTTTCTTATACTCCTTGGTTAAAGGAAGTAGCTGATAAAGTGAGTCTTGGTTATGTTTCTGGCTATTATAAGTTTGATAAACTTCAAACAGTGTCAGCTTCTATAAGGTATTTTTCACTTGGTGAGGTTAAATTGGTTGATATTAATAATCAAAATGCTCAATTGTTTACTCCTAATGAGTTTGCTATTGATTTTGGATATTCACGTTTGTTGGCTGATGAATTGTCTGTTGGTGTTGCTTTTCGATATATTCGCTCTAATCTTTTTGATGGTGCTGATGGTAATTCATTTTCTGCTGATATTTCTTGTTTCTATACGAAAGATCTTGAACGTGATATTATTTCTTTTGGTTTGGTTGTTTCAAATATAGGTTCCAAAATGCGATACATTGACGGTGGAGATGCGTATTTTCTTCCTGCTAATTTGAGATTTGGATCTACTTATACGTTTAATTTAAATAAGGATTCAAAATTGTCAGCTTCTTTGGATATAAATAAATTACTTGTCAAAGGTGGTGAGAGAGTTGATAATGTTTCTAATGGTGATATAGTGGTTGGTGGTGTGCGAAGTGAAAATTCTGTGTTTAAATCTCTGTTCTCTTCTATTAGTGATTTTGCAAATATTACTTATTCTTTTGGTGCTGAATATTTGTATCGTGAGCAATTTGCTGTAAGAACAGGTTATTTCTTTGAGCAAGAAGATGCTGGTAATAGAAAGTATTTCACAGTTGGAGTGGGGGCTAATTATCATGATATTAATTTCGATTTGGCTTATTTAATACCAACTACGGAGAATAATCCACTTAAGAATACTATGAGGTTTTCTGTTGGTTATTGTTTTTAGGTGTTGGTTCTGTATTAACTCCCTATCAACACCCTACCAACGCCCACGATTTATATTTTAAATAGTTTTTTCTGTGGAATTGATATGTTTCTGATTACTATTTATTTATCTCGTATATAGTATGGTGATTTGTCTCAGTCAAAAACTTTATGTACTTTTGTAACCTGAATTATAATTACAAACTCTAATTCAGATTTATGAATCAATTATCCTCAACTAAGCGCATCGTGGTGGGTGTGCAATTCCTTTTTGTCGCGTTTGGAGCGACAGTTCTTGTTCCTTTATTAGTTGGTATTGATCCTGCAGTTGCTTTATTTACTGCTGGAGTGGGTACCTTAATTTTTCACCTTATTACTAAGGGCAAAGTGCCTGTGTTTTTGGGGAGTAGTTTTGCTTTTATAGCACCTATCATAGCTTGTACTGAGAAGTACGGTTTTGCTGGTACTTTATCAGGACTTATTGCTGTGGGTTTGGTGTATGGTTGTGTTTCTGCTCTAGTAAAAGCGAGGGGGTTAAAGTTTATTGAGAAGCTTTTCCCATCTGTAGTGGTGGGCCCGGTTATTATGCTTATTGGTCTTTCGTTAGCTCCCGAAGCTATCAAAATGGCTAAGGGTAATTGGTGGATTGCTCTTGGTTCTTTACTTACAGCTATAGGAGTTGTTGTTTATACAAAGGGAATGTTAAAACTTATTCCTGTTTTTTGTGGAATTGTTGTTGGATATTTAATTTCTATATATTTTGGAAAGATCGAATTCACTAAAATAACAGAAGCAGCCTGGTTTCAGTTACCTAATTTTACTCGTCCTGAGTTTAATTGGGGCGCTATTGTTTATATGATACCTGTTGCAATTGCTCCAATTATTGAGCATGTTGGTGATATGTATGCTATTGGTTCGGTTGCCGATAAGGATTTTGTAAAAGAACCAGGTCTTCATAGAACACTTCTTGGTGATGGTGTTGCTACTGCATTTGCTGGATTTTTTGGTGGACCACCAAATACTACATATTCTGAGGTTACTGGTGCTATCTCTCTTACTAAAGTTGTTGACCCTAGAGTTCTTCGTATTTCTGCTGTTACTGCAATTGTTTTTGCTTTCTGTGGTAAGGTTAATGGTTTTTTACAATCTATTCCAGTTGAAGTTCTTGGTGGTATTATGATATTATTATTTGGTATGATTGCTAGTGTTGGTATTAAAACGTTAGTTGATTCTAAAACGGATATTCATAAGACAAGAAATCAGGTTATTGTATCTGTTGTTCTTTGTGTTGGAATAGGTGGTGCTGAGTTTGTATGGGGAGGTTTCTCTCTTGCAGGTATTGGTCTTGCTTCTTTGGTTGGAGTGCTTCTTAATCTTGCTCTTCCTAATGAATCGAAGCCAGTACATATGGAAAAATAGATTTTTAGAAAATATTTCAAGAGAGAAGATATGATGTCTTCTCTCTTTTTTTGCTTATAATTATAATATTTTTGTATTTTCGCAGGGCTAAAACTAAGATATTTAAATACATGAAGAAGAAGTTGTTAGTTGTAATCAATCCTATTTCTGGTACTGGAAAGCAAAAGGGTATAGAAAAATTATTGGTAAGTAGGTTAGATTCCAATATGTATGACGTTGAGATTACTCATACTGAGTATGCTGGTCATGCAAGTGAGATAGCTCGTGAAGCTGTGGAGAAGAATTTTAATAATTTAGTAGTTGTAGGTGGTGATGGGACTGTCAATGAAGTTGTTAAAGAGTTGATAGATACCGAAATTACTGTAGGAATTATACCTTGTGGTTCAGGAAATGGTTTAGCTCGTCATCTGGGTATTCCTATGAATACTAAAAAAGCAATTAGTAGTATTAATACTTTTGTACATAAAAAGATAGATACTGTTTCTATTAATAACGAGAAGTGTGTCAATGTCGCTGGAATAGGTTTTGATGCTCTTATTAGTTACGAGTTTGCTAATATGGCAAAAAGGGGTATTGTATCTTATTTTAAGTCTGTTGTAAAAAACTATTTTTCATATAAGAATCAGCAGTTTTCAATTCAGAATAATGGTGAAACAAAAGAACTTAAGGCGTTTTTGTTTAGTATTGCAAATTCTTCGCAGTATGGTAATAATGCGTATATTGCTCCTGATGCTAGAATTGATGATGGGTTGATAGATTTAGTCGCTCTTAAAAAACCGAATTTATTTCAATTACCTTTTCTTGCGATATCTCTTTTTAATAAAACTATTCATAAATCGTCTTTATGTAAGGTTATTGAGGGGAATGAATTTATTATTAATCAGGTAAATGATATTGCTCATATTGATGGTGAGCCTTTAAAATTGGGTAAAACTCTAAATATAAAGGTTAATCCTTCATCTCTAAATGTATTAGTAAATCAAAATAAGAAAATATAATTATAATGAATATAAGTAAGTTTTTTCCAAAGAGGTATTCAGCAGTACTTCTTTTTACATTGATTTTTGTAGCTGTAGCTTTTGTAATCAGAACTGTATTGTTGTTTTTTGATGTTGCTAGTCTTGATTTAACTTTTTCAAGACTGCTAGGGGTGTATTTTTATGGACTTTTCTATGATTTGTTAGCTTGTTCATATTTTTTAATTCCATTTGTTCTTTATAATCTTGTTGTACCAGATAGAATTTTTAATACTAAAATTCATAAATATATATCATACGGATTCTTTATTGTTTCAGTTGGTATATTAGTATTCTCTTCTGTCAGTGAGTGGTTCTTTTGGGAGGAGTTTCAAGTAAGATTTAATTTTATTGCAGTTGATTATTTGGTATATACAACTGAGGTGATTTCAAACATTCAACAGTCATACCCGATGCCGTTAATATTATCAGGAATGATTGCTGTATCTGCTCTTCTATTTATGTTTGTACGTAAGTATTTTGATAAAGCTTTTAACACAAAATCAACTTTTCTACAAAGACTTAAAGTGACAGTTGTTTTATTGGCGATCCCTTTAATCTCTTGGTTTACAATCGATGATAGAAGTCTTGAAGTAAAAGGTAATGCATATTGTAATGAGCTTGGACATAATGGAATATATCAGATATTTTCAGCATTTTTAAATAATGAGCTTGATTATAATACATTTTATAGAACTCGTTCTAATAAAGAAGTCTTTGCTAATGTTCGTAATCTTGTTAAAACAGATAATTCGAAATTTGTAAATAGTAATTCCTTAGATATTACTCGCGATATACTAAATAACGGTGAAGAGAAACATTATAATGTGATGATGGTTACTGTTGAGAGTTTAAGTGCTAGGTTTTTTAAGCGATTCGGAAACACTCAAGGTATAACTCCTTTCCTTGATTCTTTAGCTCATGAATCCTTGATGTTTACTAATTTCTACGCAACTGGAACTCGTACTGTAAGGGGGATGGAAGCATTAACTTTAGGTGTGCCGCCAACACCTGGGTATTCAATAGTGAAACGCCCGAATAATGAGAATATGCACTCTTTGGGTAATGTACTTAAGTCTAAAGGATATCAGAATCATTTTATATATGCTGGGAATGGCTATTTTGATAATATGAATTATTTCTTTGGAAATAATGGCTACGATATTGTTGATAGAGGTGATTTTATAGATGAAGAGGTGACTTTTGAAAATGCCTGGGGTGTTTGTGATGAGGATTTATTTGATAAGGCAATTCAGGTTGCAGATACAGCTTATAAAAATGGTAAACCTTTCCATAATTTTATAATGACAACGTCAAATCATCGTCCATATACATATCCTGATGGTAAGATAGATATTCCTTCTCATACAGGTCGTGCAGGTGCTGTGAAGTATACAGATTATGCAATTTCACAGTTATTTCGTAAGGCTTCAAAGAAAGAATGGTTTGATAATACAATCTTTGTAGTTGTAGCTGACCATTGTGCTGGTAGTGCGGGGGAAACAGCACTTCCTGTACGTAAATATCATATTCCATTGTTTGTTTACGCTCCTAAATTAGTTAATCCAAGAGAGGTGAATACTGTTTGTTCTCAGGTAGATTTTGCTCCAACAGTATTAGGATTAATGAATATGAGTTACCGTTCTAAATTCTTTGGAAAGAATGCTTTAAAGTTTAAGCCTAATAGAGCTTTAATAGGTACATATCAGAAGATAGGATTATTGGAAGGCGATAAGCTTACTGTTCAATTTCCAGTCAAGAGAGTAGAAGGATTTGATCTTTCATCAGGAAAGCAGTTAAGTGCTAACGTTTCTGATGAAAATTTACTTGATGCAATAAGCTTTTATCAATCGGCAAGTTATATGTTTAAGAATAAAAAGCTTAATTACGAGAAGTAATTTTAAAGAAGTTAAGATATAATTGATATCCCTATATTTATAAATATGGGGATATTTTTTTATTCTTTTAGGAAGAAGTCATTCATGGATTTGACATAGTCGTTAAAAGATCTGTAATTAGTGGATGTAAAGCAAGGTATAAGTCCAGCTTTTTTAGCGTTTGCAGAGGTGTATGGGCCAAAGCAAGAGATTTTAACATTACTTATGTGTTCTTTACCATTAACAAATATTAATAGGGCTTCTATTTCTGCACTACTAGTAAATGCAATTAAATCAATATTTCCTTTTTTGATGTCAGATATAATATCAATGAATTTATTTTTATTATTTATTTGTGTTGTATAGGCATTGATTCTACTTACTTTTAGCCCAATATTATTAAGCAATTCTATGAAGCTAGGAATAACATCAGGTTCTGTAAGACCTACTACCTCGGGAGCTAGTACAGCAATCATTTTACCTTTAATATTTTTAGTTTTAGAAAGGGCTGTTGCAATACCTTTAGGACTTGGTTCATCTATAGATAGAATATTTAATAGATTTAATTCTTTTAGATATTCTGTATCTTTACCAATTGCAGAGTAAATAGGTTTTTGAAGAATTTTATCTGGAATTCTTAACTCTTTTGCTCTAGTATAAAAAGCTTTTATTGCATTTCTACTAGGAAGAGCAATGTATTTATAGTTTGATAAATTGTATAGGAGAGAATCAAGCTTTGGATTATCATTTTTTATATATATGCTAATCGTTGGCATTGATATTGCAATTCCTTTATTCTTCTCAATAACAGAACATAGCCTTTTATTGTAATTAATTGGTGCTGTAACTACTATCCTTTTATTTTTTATTCCTTGTTTACGATTACTTACTGTAAATAATACGATAAGAGAACTTATTACTGTGAAGATAAGAAATCCTATTAGTAATTTGTTTTTCATTCTTTATGGGATTAGTAGTATTTGTTTTATAAAAGTAAAGGAGAAAATCTAAGTGATTTTCTCCTTTATATATTATTGAATAATATTAAAAAGCTTAACGTTATTCTTGAATATTAGGTAAGTCAAGACCATAACCTTTTTTCTTATCTATAGCTCTTAATCTGAAGGCAACAAATAATGCAGCAACACCACAACCTACCATTAATAACATAGGATTAGTATAATCAAGATTTTGACCTTCTGCTAGACCTTGGTTTGATTTGTCAAGAACAAGTCCTAATAACATTGGGAATGTCATAAGACCAATATTTTGAATCATGAAGATCATTGCATATGCAGAACCTAAGCGACTTTCAGGAATAATCTTTGGTACTGATGGCCACATAGCAGCTGGTACGAAAGAAAATGCAAAACCAAGAATAACCATTGCAATAATAGCAAATATTTTACTGCTTGGAGAGAATGCAAAGATAAGGTGAACTAAAATTAGTAATAATGATCCTAGAATCATGATACTTGCAGCTTTACCTTTTCTATCCATAAATGAACCGAATAATGGAGTTAAGAATATAGTTCCTGCTGGAAGAAGTGATACTATTGTACCTGCATACTCCTTAGGGAATAAATATTTTTGTGCCATCAAGTCAGGAGCAAACTTAGTAAATGGGAATACTGCTGAGTAGAATAATACACAAAGTAGTGCTATAAGGATAAATCCAGGATTTTTGAATAATAAAAATACATCGCTAATTTTGAATTCTTCTTCTGAATCTTCTACAGATGTATCAGCAGCAACCTCTTTATCTAATTTCTTATCCATCATATTATGGATGAAGAATGCAAGGAAACCAATAACAAGAAGGATAACTCCAAATGCTAAAGGACGAGAAATAATGTGCTCTTTACCTGTCATTAGTGGAGAAGCTGAAAATGCAATTAACATACCACCACGAGCAGTAGCCATTTCAAGTCCCATTGCAAGAGCAAGTTCTTTACCTTTAAACCATTTAACAAGAATTCTTGATACTGTAATACCAGCAATCTCAACACCTACACCAAATAGAGAATAACCAAGAATAGCTAATTTTAATGATGGTTTATAGTCTGTTAAGAATGAGTTTAAGAAATCGTATCCTAATCCACCACTGTTAAACGTATCTGTCATTGCATAATAGTTAAAGAATGCTCCAACTATCATTACCCCTACGAAGAAGGTACCAGTAAAACGAATGCCTGCTTTATCAAGAATGATTCCTCCGAAGATAAGCATTAAGCAGAATACATTTAAGAAAGAATATGAACCAGCAAATGCACCATACTCAGAGTTTGTCCACCCCATATTTTCTCTTAACATTCCTTGTAGTGGAGACAAGATATCTGTGAAAAAGTATCCCGTAAGCATTAAAAAGGATACCGTGATTAAGACAAACCATCTGGCTGATTTGCTTTCTCTTAATGAACTTTTAATTTTTTCCATTATTTGTTTTGTTATTATGATTTGAAAAATTTTCTCTAAAACGCTCATAAAGATAGTATTTTTTGACTGAGAATGAAAGAATTTCAAAGGTTTGCGTAGTTTGTCTGGAGTGAAAATAGGATTGAATATGTTTATTTCAATTTTTATTTATGATTATTCATATGAATTTAGTTCATTTGCAATAGATAATTGGAAGAAATACTTATTTGCTAACGAAATATGCGTTATTTAACTTTAAAAATAATGGCCGTGTTTTGTGTGCTTGTTGCGTCTTTGTTTGGATGGAAATGGCATACATGGTTCGGAAATCCTACTGAAAATAAATACATTACTTCATGCATGCCAAATCGTGTTATGCTTTCTCTTGGAGAGGATGCTGATTGTGATAGATCTATAAGTTGGCGCTGTAATTTGAATAATCCTAAGGGCTGGACAAAGCTAGTTGAACTTTCCACTAACGATACAATATATAAAGAGACTGTTGGAAAGATAGTCAAAAGCGAGGGAGGTAAGAGTACATTTCATAGAGCAAATTTCAAGAATCTTCGTTATGGAAAATATCGTTATCAGATCGGTACTAAAGATCGTGCTAGTAGATGGCGCGAATTCTTTGTAAATAAGGTAGATAATGAATTTTCGTTTTTGTATATTGGAGATATTCAGGATGAAATTAATGGCGTTTCAGATACAATTTTTAATCATATTAACAATAAATACCCAAATCTAGACTTTTGGATGTTTGCAGGTGATATGGTTGAGCGACCTCTTGATATGTATTGGAACGAATTTATTTCTTCAGGTAAAGGCATATTTGATAGAAAGCCAATAATTGCTTGTACAGGTAATCATGAGTATCACAAAGGAATTTTTAAAAAGCTTGATAAAAGGTGGGTGCATTATTGGCC
>Ga0193964_1000228_pt1 | contig 27650 bp, 27 predicted proteins | sample FB_7_MG_FD_140323 | JGI IMG/M metagenome (GOLD analysis project Ga0193964, IMG submission 140323) | Microbial mat bacterial communities from the Broadkill River, Lewes, Delaware, United States - FB_7_MG | ecosystem: Environmental > Aquatic > Freshwater > River > Microbial mats | place: USA... | reverse complement strand
CGCAGGTCTTGTCATCCAAAGTCCCTTGTCTTCTCCAATTTCTAAACAAGTACAATCAGCCGTAAGACCTGTTTTTAATCTAGCCGACAATCTAGGTGCTAAATCTCTACCTATGCTTGTTGCTCCAAATAAACAAATTTCTGGATTAAGTTTTTTAATTGCATTATACATTCCTTGAGTATAACTTTCAGTTTGATAATACTTTAATTCTTCAGACTTAATTACATATATATAATCGGCTCCATAAAAAATTAAGTCTTCTAAATTATTGTCAATACTTTCAGCTAAGACTACGCAACTTAAAGAAGTTTCTAATGTATCCGCAAGTTCTCTTCCCTTTCCTAATAATTCATATACAACCGATTGAATTTTACCATTTCTCTGTTCTCCAAAAACAACTACTCCATGTTCCTTATTCATGAATTTTCCTCCATTCATACACAATATTAAAGAATAAAACGTTCTTTTAATTTTTCAACTATACATATAGCACTCTCTTCTGGTGAAAGTACAAATTGTTTTCCTGCTGCTTTTGCTCCCTTTGTAAATGATTTTTTTACCTTAGTTGGTGAACCTTTTAATCCTGCTCTTTCTATTTCAAGTTCTAAATCATCCATTGACCATACTTTAATTTCTTTATTAAATGCATCAACCACTTTACCAACACTCATATATCTTGGTTGATTCATTTCCGAAAGCGCAGTAATTAAACAAGGAGTCTCAACTTTCACCATTTGATATCCATCTTCAAATTGTCTTTTTACAATTAAACCATTTGACGTTTTATTAATTCCTATCGCATATGCTACTTGAGGTAAATCTAAGTGCTCAGCTATTTGTGGTCCAACTTGAGCAGTATCACCATCTATTGCTTGACGACCTGTAATAATTAAATCAAACTCCATTTTTTCAAGTGCCTTTGATAAAGTTGTAGATGTAGCTAATGTATCTGCGCCAGCAAATTTTCTATCACTAAGCAAAATCCCATTATCCGCTCCCATCGCTAAAGCTTCTCTTATAGCTGCCTTTGCTTGAGGTGGTCCCATTGTTAATACTGTAATCTCTGCTCCAATTTCTTCTTTTAATTTTAACGCTGCTTCTAATCCACTTTTATCATCTGGATTAATTATACTTGGAACCCCTTCTCTAATTAGAGTTCCAGTTTTAGGATCTAATTTCACTTCACTTGTATCTGGCACCTGTTTTATACATACAATTATTTTCATTCTTATCCTCCACTATTTTAAAAGATGTGCAGAAATAACCATTTTTTGCACTTCCGACGTTCCCTCATATATTTCAGTAATTTTGGCATCTCTCATCATTCTCTCAACTGGATATTCTCTTGTATATCCATATCCACCATGTAATTGAACTGCTTTAGTTGTAACTTCCATTGCCGTTTCTGCTGCAAATAATTTAGCATGTGCTGCTTCTTTTGAAAAAGGTAAATTTTGAGTTTTTAAACTAGCCGCTTTATATACTAACATTCTGGCCGCTTCAATTTTAGTGTCCATTTTAGCTAATTCAAATTGTGTATTTTGAAATTTTGAAATACTTCTATTAAATTGTTTTCTTGCCTTAACATATTGAACCGTTTCATCTAGAGCACCCTGTGCAATTCCCAATGCTTGCGCCGCTACTCCAATTCTTCCGCCATCTAAAGTTTGCATTGCAACTTTAAACCCTTTTCCTTCTTTTCCCAATAATTGTTCCTCTGGTATTATACAATTTTCAAAAATTAATTCACAAGTTGCTGAACCTCTAATCCCCATTTTAAGTTCTTTTTTCCCAATTTTAAAACCTTCCGTTTCTTTTTCAACAATAAACGCAGATATTCCTCTTGTACCTTTTGTTCTATCAGTCATTGCAAAGATAACATATATATCTGCATAGCCGGCATTAGTTATAAATAGTTTTGAACCATTTAATATATAATTTTTCCCATCTTTTACTGCTGTAGTTTGTTGTCCAGATGCATCTGTTCCTGCATTTGCCTCTGTAAGACCAAAAGCACCTAATTTTTCTCCTCTAGCTAATGGCTTTAAAAATTTTTCTTTTTGCTTATCATTACCAAATTTTAAAATAGGATCACAGCATAATGAAGTATGTGCAGATAAAAGAATTGAAGTCGTTGCACAATATTTTGCAAGCGTTTCAATCGCTAAAATATAACTTAAAGTATCAGCACCTTCTCCTCCATATTCTTTTGAAATAGGAATTCCTAAAAATCCATATTTTTTCATTTTTTCAACAGTTTCAATTGGAAATCTTTCTTCCTCATCTATTTCTGCTGCAATTGGTTTTACTTCATTAATCCCAAATTCATCATACATTTGCAATAATAACTTTTGCTGTTCAGTTAATTGAAAATCCATCTTCTCTCCTCCTATGAAGCTTTAGGCGGCATAACTGTTGCATACCCAGTTAAAACCACTTTTCCATCTTGATTTTTGCAAGTTGTTTTAAATTTGATTCTATTTTTTTCTTCCAAAATTTCTACCGCTTCAACTTCTGCCACAACCGTATCTCCAAAGTGAACTGGAGCTGTAAATTTCAAATCTTGTCCCAAATAAATTGTTCCAGGTCCTGGCAACTGAACTCCTAATACCGCTGATACAAAACCTGCAGTCAACATTCCATGAGCAATTCTTCCTTTAAACATTGTTGATTCTGCTTCAACTTGATTAATATGAGCAGGATTAATATCTCCAGTAATTCCTGCATATAAATATACATCCGATTCACTTACTGTCTTTTGAAAAGATGCCTTGTCTCCAAGTTTTATTTGATTAATATTTTTACCTTTCATCAGCATTTCCTCCTAATTTAACAACTACAGCTTCTCCCATTCCACCACCAATACATAATGTCGCTAAACCTAACTTTTTATTTTCTCTAATCATCCCATATATTAGTGTAACCAAAATTCTTGCTCCGCTTGCTCCTATAGGATGTCCTAACGCTATTGCACCTCCAGTAATATTAACTTTTTCTGCAGGGAATTTTAATGTATCCATAACAGCTATTGATTGAGCTGCAAATGCTTCATTAGCTTCTATTAAATCTAATTGATCAACTTCTACATTCGCCTTTTTTAAAGCTTTTTTAGATGCAGGAATTGGCCCTAATCCCATTACAGATGGATCAACCCCTGCAGATGCATGACTTACTATTTCGCACAATGGTTTTATTCCCATTTCTTTTGCTTTTTTTTCACTCATTAAAATTATTGCTGCAGCACCATCATTAATACCAGATGCATTTCCAGCAGTTACTCTTCCATCTTTTTTAAATGCTGGTCTTAATTTTTGAAGTTTCTCTATTGTCATATTTTTTTTATTATGTTCATCTTCCGAAAAACAAATTGGATCACCTTTTCTTTGTTTTACCATTACAGGCACAATTTCATCCTTAAATAATCCTAATTCTTGAGCTTTTTGAGTTTTAATTTGACTTTTTAGAGAAAAATCATCCATTTGTTCCCTTGTAATATTATATTGATCACAAATATTTTCAGCTGTAATCCCCATATGATATCCTTTAAATGCATCTGTAAGACCATCTTTAAGCATTTCATCTTCTGATACTACATTTCCCATTCTTGCTCCGCTTCTTTCAGTTTTTGAAACATATGGTGCATTACTCATACTTTCCGTTCCACCAACTAATACTATATCGTTATCTCCAGCTATTATTGATTGAACTCCAATTGATACTGATTTTAATCCTGAACCGCATATCATATTAATAGTTGTTGCCGGAATTTCTACAGGAATTCCAGCTCCTACTGAAACCTGCCTTGCAACTCCCTGCCCTTGTCCAGCTTGAAGCACATTTCCAAAAAAAACTTCATTAATATCTTCTTTTGATATTTTTGCTCTTTTAATCGCTTCTTCACATACAACTTTGCCCAATTCTACAGCGCTAACATTTTTTAAACTTCCCAAAAATCCACCTATTGGCGTTCTAACTGCACTTACCACTACAACCTTTTCCATACCTTCGCCTCACTTTATTATGATTTAATTAAATTTTAGATTATAAAAATATATTTTTATTCTGCACTTATTACTTATTGCAAGTTCCCTGCCAACTTTAAAATTGTAGTGATAAAATATTTTTTACTTCTTTTAAATTTGTATTTATCAATATCTAATATTTAAATTATTATTTTAAAATAAAAAAAACTATAAAATAATAATTATTTTATAGTTAAAGTTTGCACTATTTTTGTACAATTTATAAAAAAAGATATACATTCTGTATTATTTTTATACAGTTGTGTTTTTAATATGCTTTAATTTTAATTCTATGCTATGCTATTGTTATTATAAGAATAAATTAAATACTTAATATAAAGGAGATATTATGGATTTTTCAAAATTTAAACCAACAAAACAGTGTTTTAAAACTCTTATTATCTTTTTGCTTATTGGACTTTTTTGGGGATATTTTTATCATAATTTTTTAGTTTCAATACCCGTTTCACTTGTATGTGGCGTTATATTTGCAAAAAGATTTAGATGTGGTAAAAAGTAAATATACTTTTAAACTAACTATTACAATCTGAAAAAAACAGATGAAATTTTTTGTCTTTTTCAAATTTCGAATTTTGAAATGCTTTTTGAGATGAAATATTTTCATCTGCAATTAATGCAGAAATAAAATCAGGATTGCTTTTCTTAACACTTTTTTTGCCAAACTCTATCATTTTTCTAGCAATCCCTCTATTTCTATATTCAGGCAAAACTCCTATTAAATCCACCCAAAAAGCCTCATATTGTAAAGTACATACGGACATCATTCCAATAAATCCAACTGGTTTTTCATCTAAATATGCAATCCAAATTGAATATTGCTGGTTTTTTAACAATTTATCCCATTTGCTTTTATCTATTATTTCTTCATCAAAGCAAATTTTAAGCATATTTTTTAAAATCTCTAGTTGTTCAATCGAAGTCACCTTATTTATCTTCATCTACATACTCCCATATTGTTAATTGCTCCTCCCTTAAATCTTCAAGATTTGTAACGGAAAGCCCAATTAATCTTATTTTTCTTTCTAATCCTTCTCTTAGTAAATATTTTGCAGCTTCAAATATTTCTTTTGCATCATTAGTTGGGTCGTTTAAAGTTTTACTTCTTGTATGTGATTCAAAATTATCATACTTAAATTTAATGCAAATGGTCCTTGCTTTTTCATTTCTTCTTTTAACGCTTTTTGCAATTGATTCCGAGAATTTAGATAGATACTCTTCTATTTCTTTATAATCATTGGTGTCTTTGGAAAATGTACTCTCTTTTCCATATGACTTTCTACTGCTATTTCCTCTAACGGGTCTATCATCCATTCCTCTAATTCTTCTATATATCAATTCACCAAAAGAATTTCCTATGTAATTTTTTAAAAATGATTCAGATTGTGTAAGTAAATCGGACACTTTATATATTCCTATTCCATTTAATTTTTTTTCTGTTTTTCTTCCCAATCCATGCACTTTAATAATTGGCAATGGAGCAAGTAATTCTTTAAAATTATCCTTTTTAATCCAAAAACATCCATTTGGTTTATTCCAATCAGAAGCTAATTTAGCCAAAAATCTATTAAAAGAAATCCCAACACTTAATGTTAATCCAGTATTTTTATATACTTTTTCTCTAATTTCATCTGCAGTTTTAATAGGATCATTTGTTTTACCAGTCATATCTAAATATGCTTCATCTATAGAAACTTTTTGAATTATTTCACTAAATGATAATAAAATATCAAAAACTTTTTTTGAAAAGTAAGTATATCTTTCATAATTTCCTCTTACAAATATTCCATGTGGGCATAAGGCATGTGCCTTTGCAGCAGGCATTGCAGAATGAATGCCATATTCTCTAGCCTCATAACTTGCCGTAGCAACAACTCCTCTTTTGGAAGTCCCTCCAATTATCACTGGCTTGCCTCTCCACTCTGGATGATCTCTCTGCTCAACTGCAGCAAAAAAAGCATCCATATCTACATGAAAAATCAACCTATTATCTTTTATTTCGCTTTTTTTTAATTGACTTTCCATATTTCACCCCTTGAACATTTGTTCTTTAATTATAAAACATACGTTCGCAATTGTAAAGAATCTACGCATTTGATAAAATAAAGGTGGAGGGATAATATGCTATTTTTTGGTATTTGTTTAGGCACATTTTTAGTTGGCTTTGGTTTTATAAAATTCAATATTTCTCAATCTACAAAGGAATTTAATGATTTTGTGGATAGAACTATCCCTGCAGATGATGATATTATGCCTCTTTAGATTCTTCTATACTTTTTTTGATCCTATCATAAATTTCTTCTAACATATTTTTATGAACCATAAAAAACTTATTGTATTTATTTATTAAATTTACCAAACCATCTACTTCTTCATTAGAATCGTTAAATGCTCCAATAAAAGACATTTCATACATAATCCAATAAGACTGAATCACATGCATAACAATTTTATTAAAAACTTCATTATCTATATTTGCAAATGATTTTCTTTGTTTTTCAAAATAAATAACATTGCTTCTAAGTGCATTTATATTATTATTTAATTCTAATCTATCCATACTTTCATATTTTTTAACTAATTCTGTAGATTTATTAAATTCATCATTTAATAATTTTTTCATTTCTTTAAGAGATTTTAAGAGTTTTCTTTCTTTCTTTTCCCATTTTTTTAAATATTTATTTGCTATCTTTTTTTCAACAACTGCATTTTTTCTAAACACTTTATCAATATCTATTTTTTTATCTAAATATTCTTCTATTGCCTCATTAAAAGTCATTACTTTAGTTCCTCTAATAAACGCGCCTCCCTCGGTTGCATTTACACAAATTCCACCAAATTCTCTTAAATCAGCTTCATATCCTTTTAAAAACATATACCACCATTTATTGGTATAAACTTCTTCTTTTATATTTCCCTTAACTAAAAACTTCTCTTCATTAATATGGTTTTCGTCCTCTTCTCCATATACCATACCTTCTGCATGAGTTTTAAAATCCTCTGCATATGCCAAATCTTGACCTATTAATATAATTGGAGAGCAACCCATATAAGCCGCAACAGAAAACGCCATATTCCCAGCTGATTGTTTAATAGGAATTGTACCTTTATCATTTTCTAACCAATCAAAATGAGCAAAATTTCTATAAACCATCAGTTTGGGCCCATCATATGCATTATATACGGTTGGTTTTACAACTGGAGTTGCAGCTAAATATACTTCCTTAAGTTCTTCTTTTGAAAATCCATCAATTAATGGAACAACTTCCTCTACTCTTTCTAAACTTGTAATTATATTAGGTTTTACTCCCATATCCATCAATATTTTTAATGACGCATCTACGCTTACAATAATTGCCCTATCCTTAATTTTCTTTAATAATTCCTTATTTTTATTTAATGAAGGCCCCGTCGCAACAACTACTGCAGGCTTATTTTTAAATTTATCCTTTAAACTAATAATTCCTGGGGAGTTTGCAATAATTTTTTTATTTAAAAACATATTTTCAACTCCAACCAATGAATCATCTGGTGAATTTCCATAAGAACTTATAATATCTTCTCCTGCTTCTTTAAATTTATTAATGCAGTTTTTATAATATTTATCAAAAATACGATACGCTCCATCTTCACAAAAGGTATCAAATGCCTTCATACTGTAAAAACGCCTTTTCTCATTTAAAACCTTTTTAAACTCACTATATAAATCATCCTCTTCTAATCCAACTAACAATAAAACTTTCTTATCTAAGATTAAATTATCCATTTTATATAAATGCATTGCATAATAAAAAGCAGTAAGAGATTTTTCTACTATTATTAAATGCATAAGCCAATCTTCATTTCTAAGATTTGCATTAAAATATTGATAATTATATCCAAGTCCAAACCCTAAAAATAAAAGCATTCTTCCCTTTTGAAGATTAACTTCCTTAAACTGCGGTCTTAAAGTATCCATAAATGGCATTTGATAATACTTATCTTCTTTATATAATAAATTGGGATATGCATTTTTGCCCTCTAAATTATAATTAGAATCAATATTAATTTTAATCAATTTTTTATATAAATATTCATAGTTTTGCTTTAATAAACTTAAATTATACTTATAAAGATTTTCTTGCTCCTCCAAAAACACCGCTTCTTTCATATTACACCCCGCCATTTAATTTATCTCAATTGTTTGAGTATGTTTAATTCCTGAATTTGTACTTGCTTCAACCGTTATTGTACCCTTGCCCGATACCACTAATAACCCTGATGTAGTAAGTACAGGACTAACTCCACTTGAATTTGAAGAAAGACTCCATGTTGCATTTACAAGTTCTTTTCCTTTTTTTAAGTAAAGTTGTGAAGATTGACCTGATTTTACAAATGTATTACCAAATTGAGTAACTATACTATAACTGCTTTCTGTATCAACTGTATAATCTCCAACCGTCATATGATAAATCGCTGTATCTCCACTTATTGTAGTTACCTGAACTCTAATATCTCCAGCTCCCTTTGCATAAAGTTTACCCGATAAATCAATATTAGCTTCTAAAACTCCATCGCCTTTGTCAATAACAGCCCATATTCCTCTAGTTTGTCCATTTTCATCATACACATATAGTTGCATTTCTGAACCTGATTTAATAAATTGAGTATCAATTTCTGGTCTAATATATACCGATTTGCCAAGTTTTGTTACCACGCTAAAGGTTTTTTCTCCTATAGCTTCTTTATCCGAAGTATGACTACATCTAACAGTTATGCTCCCTTGTCCAAAAACTTTTAACAAATTATTCTCTTTTTGAAGTTCATAATTTGATATACCTTTTGAATCTACAACTTCCCAAGTTACGGTTTTGCAAAGTAATCCATTTTCTTTATACTTAGCTATAAGTTCCTCTACTTCTCCCTCAACAATTAAAGTTTTATCACTTTTTAAAAACACATCCAATTTTTTCTCTTTATTAGTTTCTTCTTTTGTTTCACTTGTTTCTTCTTTTTCTTCTTCTATTGCAGATGCTTCAAATCCATTTAAATACACATCGTCACTTAAAACTTTTGTAAATTGAATTGCACCTTCGCCAGAATAACTAACTGGACTCTTTGCAATAAATGTTCTAATACTTGAACTTTCTGAAGTCTGCACCCTAGACATTTCTGCCTGTTCTCCAATCTCTAATATTCTTATTCCTGTATTATCTTTAATATCCAAAACTCCAGTATTTTCTTGTTTAACTCCATAAAATCTTCCGCTAATTCTACTTTCTCCACTATTATAAAGAAGTCTTACAATTCCTTCAGAATTAACATCCGCATTACCCTTTAATATTACTGTATTAACTTCAGCTTGATCAGAAATATTGATTTTTGTGCCATCAGCTTCTTTATCTACTGTAATATTTTCAATCATTTCATACCCATTTATAGAAAGATTGCATGTTTTAAGCACCTCAATATCTTTTAATCTTCCGCTTATATTCACATCTTCTGATGTCAATATATACAAACTCTTTGCTCCTGCCCCTGCTATTGAAACCTGATTATAGTCAAAAGAATTTTGTAAATAAACTTCTTCAATATCACTTTTACCTACAACTGTAACTCCTCCGTCTTGTTTATTACAAATTACCTTATCTGCTTTAACATTTCTAAATTTAACTAAATCACTTCTTCCGCCATTAATAAAAATGCTTCCCTTAACTAAAACATCTTCTAAAGCAACTCCTTGGTTTTTAACACTCGGCAATATAAATAAATCTCCCTCAAAAACCATGTTTTTTAAGGTAATATTACCTGCTACAATTGCTGTATCTTTATCAATTATTATTTTTCTTGCATTATCATATCTTTTAGATTCAGTAAATAATTTTCCAAAACTTCTACTAAAAAATGCAAGCGCCTCTGCTCTACTAATTGTTCTATCAGGTTTTAAATAATAATAGCCATTATATGGATAACCATATATAAGCTTTTGCCTTATTGCGGCTTCTACATATGTTTCAAATTGCTTTGATACCTTATCTCCATCCTTAAATCCATCTACATAAACAAGATATGGATCTTTTAATAATCCAAGCGCTGATACCAACATGGCAATTGCTTCTTCTCTTTTAATCGCTTCATTTCCACCAAAAATTTCAGATTCTATATATGGCATATAATTCTTTCTAGCAATTAATGCATCATTATAAAACCAATCCGATTTATTTAAATCCTTAAAAGGCATTCCTTTATCTTCATAACCAAAAATTTGATTAATAAGCATACACATTTCTGCTCTAGTAAGTGGTCCATTAGGATCTAATTTTAAAAGTCCACTTTCTTTATAACCTTTTATAATGCCTCTTTCAACCCAAGGCGTAACTTCATCATAATACCATTTTGTTGCATCCAAATCAGAATGCACATAAGCATGTCCATTTTGAAATAGCATTAATATAACTAATATAATAATAAAATAAGATTTTTTCATAAAATTCACCTTTGCTAATTTAAATCTATCTAATTCTAACTTAATCTTTACATAACGTGAAAACTTAATAACAATGAAACTATAATACCAGAAGTTAATACTCCTAAACCCATAACTGGTATTGCATGTTTATATCTAATATCTAAAAATGTAGCAACCATAGCTCCCGTATAAACTCCTGTTCCAGGCAGTGGGATTGCAACTAATATATATAAGCCAAATAAGCTTAATTTTTTAACTTTTAATGATTTTTTTATTGTCCTTCTTTGAAGATATTCCATAAATGAATTAAATAAACTAATTTTAGATAATAATCTTATAATTGGTCTTAATAAAAACATAAGTAAAAAACACAATATTATATTACCTACAATTGCTATAACCGCACTTTCAATTAAATTTATACCAAGTAACAAGCCTAATGGTATTGCCCCTCTTAATTCACTTATAGGAAGCATAGATGTAATAAATACACTAAAATAATTCATTATTCCTCCAATAATACTATATATTTTAAGTTCATTATATCATTATATTCTAATAGTCATGCTTGCTTTTTTCTAAAAAAACAGTTGGAATATGTGCATTATGCACTTCCCCAACTGTTTTTAATTTTATCAATTTTAGTTATTTATAATTATTTTTATTATTCATTCTTAATTGCAGATAATGCACTTAATTTCATTGCCCTTCTAGCAGGTAAATATCCTGAAATAACGCCAATAACTATCGAAAATACAAGTGCTAATCCATAAAGCCAAACTGGAATATAAGAAACATATGTTGTTACATCGTCAGCCATATAATATTGGCCTTGCGCCATTCCTCCAAGAAATTTATTAAGGAGTAGCGACCCTCCTGCACTTATTAAAAGTCCAAGCAATCCTCCTATAAAACCTATCATTCCAGCTTCAAATAAAAATAGTTTTTTAATATCTCCAATATTAGCACCTAATACTTTCATAACCCCTATTTCTCTAGTTCTTTCATAAATAGCCATTATCATAGTATTTGTAATCCCTAATGCTGCAATTAAAAGTGATACCGCTCCAATTCCACCTAAAACCATTTGAATCATACCAGAAGTTTTTTTCATCTCTTTTTGATAATCCATTAATGAATTAGCTTGATATCCCATATTTTTAACTGCTTCTTGAATTTTTTCAACATCGTCCAGTTTTTTTGCCTTAATTTTAATTGAATTATATATATTTTTATCTTTATTCTTATTTCTATTATTTCCACTTCTTTTTTCAATCTTTGCCGCATCTTCTTCAATTTTTTGAAGATCTTTAATATTCATATATGAATTCCATGAATTTTCACTAAACTGATCTGTTATTTTCCCTACAACAGTTAAGCGATAATTCTTAAGTCTGCTTTTTTCTTCTCCATATCTAGGTTTTTCACCATAACTCATATTCTTTGTTATAATTAATTTATCATTGAATACATCAACATCTGCTTCCCCTCTAGTTTTCCAAGGATCTCTCTTTTTCATATTCATAAATTCTTCTTCTACATATGCACCCAAGACAATTCCATATTGATCTTCTTCTAAAAGAGTTCTCCCCTCTCCAACTTTAATACCGAAAACATCCATCATTTCAGGGATAACACCAATAACACTTGTATCTGAGGCATATTTTCCAGCACCAATTCTAAGGTAAACATCTTTCATTGGCATAACTGCTTCTACATTTGGTATATTTTTAAATGTTTCTACAGCTTCATCATTAAGATAAACTTCGCCTTTACTACTATCATCCTCGTCATAACGTCCCCAATTTTGTCTAACATTAATAACCATTAAATTACCCATACCTTCTAACTGGGTTTTAAAATTCTTATCCATTGCAAAACCTAATGAAAGCATAATAACAATTGATGCAGCTCCAATGATTACACCTAAAACAGTTAAAATAGTTCTACTTTTTCTTCTAATTAAATTTCGAAGTCCCATAGTTACTAAATCTAAAAATTTCATGAAAGCACCTCGATTTCATCCATAATACTCATAAATTCACCATTTTCATCTTTTAATTCAATATTTTCAATATTTCCATCCAAAATATGAATAACTCTATCTGCATAAGTTGCAATACTTCTATCATGAGTAACTAAAACCAACGTTTGATTATTTTTCTTTGTTAAATCAACCATCAATTCCATTACTTCTTTAGAAGTTTTTGAATCTAAGTTTCCTGTAGGTTCATCTGCAAAAACAATATCATGATTTCCAACAAACGCCCTAGCAATACCGACCCTTTGCTGTTGTCCACCAGACATTTGTGTTGGTTTATGCTTTACATGTGTTTTAAGTCCTACATTTCTAAGAGTTTTAAGAGCCATTTCTTCTCTTTTCTTTTTAGATACACCCTTAAAGACTAAAGGCATTGCGACATTTTCAACTGCCGTTAATGCAGGCAATAAATTATATGACTGAAAAATAAATCCTAGATAGTTTTGTCTAAACTTGGCAAGTTCTTTTTCATTTAACCTATCCATTCTAGTTCCTTTTATCATAATACTACCTTTGGTTGGTTTTTCAAGCCCCGCCATTAAATTTAATAATGTAGATTTTCCACTACCTGATGTGCCCAAAAAGCAACAAATTTCACCCTTTTTAATGTCAAAACTAACCTTATTAAGTGCTACTACCTTTTCTTGTCCAATCCTATAAACTTTTCGAATATTTTTAATTTTTATTTCACTCATGATTCACCTCAAGAGAATTATTATTATTAAAGAAAAAACATACTCTTCCATAATTCTCGTTCATTGTATCAAAGCAAGTATAAAAAAGTTTAAAAAAAGTATTACAAATTTCTTATTAAATAATATTTTCCTTCAATTAACATAATTTTATTTTAACCATTATGTTATACTATTTAATATATTTAGAAAGGATGATTTTATGAAAAAAATAAATAAATATTTTATAAGTATAGTTTTATGTTTATCTATATTATTTTCTTATAGTTTTGCAACCCCTTTAGATACTGTAAAAAGAATTATTAATACCTACTATTATGAAGATGTAGATATGGAAAGTATAAATGCTGGTAACTCTATTGATGAAGTTTTGTCCACTCTAAACGATCCATATTCACAATATTTTTCTAAGGAAGAATACTTAGCCTTTACAGATAAGGTCGAACAGGCTTTTGTAGGGATTGGAATTCAAATTGAAAAAGATGATAAAGGAATATTTATTTCTCGTATTTTGGACAATTCTGGAGCATTTGAAGCAGGCTTATTAGCAAACGATATTATTACACATATTGATGATAAAAATGTCTTAGATTTAGGTTTTGATCAATCTATTGATGCAATAAGAGGCCCTGAAAATTCTATTGTTTCTTTAACTATTTTAAGAAATAATCAATCTCAAAAAATAGAAGTAAAAAGAAAAAAAGTTATCTTGCCTGATGTTACATATGAATATATGAAAAATGATACTTTATATATTGAAGTAAGTACATTTGCACATGAAACTTCTTTAAACTTTAGAGAGGCTTTAGTTAGTTACCCTAATGCTAAAAATATAATAGTTGATTTAAGAAGTAATTCTGGTGGATATTTAAAAACAGCTCAGGAAATAGCTGGATTTTTTATAGGTGATTACCTATGTGTAACTGCTAGAAATTCAGATAATAAAACTGTTAATTACAGAGGATTTCAACAAGATATTTTAATTGATCCAAGCACTAATGTATATATTTTAACAAATAAACATAGTGCAAGTGCATCTGAAGTATTAACTGCAGCTCTTGTAGATTATGATGCTGCAACCGTAATAGGAAATACAACTTACGGCAAAGGTGTAATGCAAGAATTATTTAATATAGATAACATAGGTATATTAAAATTGACTACTTATAAACTTTTTAGCCCTTATGAAAATGTATTTAATAAAGTTGGTATTAAACCTGATATAACTGTTACTCCCTCAGTTGATTCAAAACAAACAGCAATGTTAATTATAAATAGTTCAAATGATTTAAAATACAATATTGATAATAATGAATATTTTGTTGATTTAAACATTTCAAGAAATCCTGAATATTGGCCTAGTGCATATGATTTATATTTTAGATACAATGAAACTTTAAATAAAAAATTACTGCCTTCTCAATTGTTTTATGGTTTATCAAATATTCATAAAAAAGTTACTCCTAATAAAAATAACGATATTTCTTTTAACTGTACTATTTTAGATAAATCATTGTTTCATCCAACCTTAATAAATGCAATCACCGGAGAAACAACATTACTTTCTTATACTCAAAAAGGAAATACTATTACCTTTAGTCTTGATCCTTTAGATATGGGTGATTATTTTATTAAATTAGATAAAGGTTTTAAAACTGATAAAGGTAAAACACCTGTATTATTGAATTTTACAATATAAATAAATTTTAATCACATCATAAAAACACTAACTTTTTTATAAAACAAAAATGCAATTTAGATACGCTACTCTAGCTTATCCAAATTGCATTTATTTTAAGTTTAAATCGTTTTTTCTTTATTTGCTTTATTACAACAAGCTTTTTTTCTCATACAAAAAACTGTTGTAGCTCCACATGATGGGCATATATCTTTATCTGGTTCTCTTTGTGGATTGTAAATATTGCCACATTCGCTACATTTAAATTCACAATCTCCAGTAATATAATTACCACCTTCAATATTTAAAATGTGACCTTCTGTCAAAACCCTAGTAACTTTTCTTCTTGCTTCGTCAATGATATTTTGATAAGTCTGTCTTGAAATTTCCATTCTTTTAGCACATTCTTCTTGACTTAAATTTTCAATATCTTTAAGCCGCATTGCCTCTAATTCTTCAATTCTTAAAGAAATTTCTTCACATCCACATTTAGGCTTTCCTAAAGGTATAAAACATTTAGACTCTGGCAAAAAGGCAACTTTTCTAAATTTTTTGGGTCTTGGCATCTTATCACTCCCTTCAAACCCTTATATTCTAATGCTCGCCACAATCACCTTTATGATCATGTGCTGAACAAACTGCACCTGTAGATTTTAAAGCACTTTTTGTATATAATTCTACAACCTCATCAATATTTCCAGATGCTCCTACAATTACTTCAATTCCTTGTTCTTTAAATAAATCTTGAGCTCTTCCGCCCATTCCACCAGCGATAACTACATCAACTTTATTTTCTCTTAAAAATTTAGGTAAAAATCCTGGCTCATGTCCTGGATTTGCTAAAACATTTTCAAATTCAGCTACTCCATTATCATATGCATAAAGAGCAAAACCTTCACAATGTCCAAAGTGACCACTAACTATTCTATTATCTTGTGCAACTGCTATTCTCATTATTATTCCTCCTAAAATTATAAATATTTTTTCATTTTTTCATACATCTTATAAATTGCTTTCGAAGCTTCACTTTCTTTATAATCAGTAATTGGTTTAAGCTTATTAATAGCCTGTCTTACCATATCATCATATGGTATTCGTCCAACAACTTCAATACCTTCTTTTTTACAAAAATCCTCAATTTGATTAGTCATATCATCATTTAAGCCATATTTATTAATACACACTATCGCTGGCACTTTAAAATATTTGCATGTATCATATGCTCTTTTCATATCGCTTAATCCAGATATTGTAGGCTCTGTAACTAATAATGCAAGTTGAGTATTTGTAAGTGAAGCCATAACTGCGCAACCAATTCCTGGCGAGCCATCTATTATTATATCAAAATTATCTTTATTAAATTTTTTTGCATTTTTTCTAAGCTCAGTAATTAACTTACCAGAACCATCTGCACCAATTTCCATTTGAGCATGAGATAAAATACCATCTTTATCTTAAGAAATAAATACATCTGCACCCTTATCATCAACTAATTGTAATGCATTTTGAGGACATACATAAGTACATGCTCCACAACCTTCACATGCAAATAAATCAAGAGATGTTTTAGTAATCGCCCCATACTTACAAACATCCTCACATCTACCGCATCCCATGCATTTTGTAAGATCTCTAACTACTTTTTTTCCACCATAAAAAATTTCTTCTAATTTAATATCTCCTCCACTATAGAGATAAAAATTAGGAGCATCAACATCCGCATCAACCCTAACATTAGGTTTATGCACTTGCGATAATGCCTTTGCAATAGTTGTCTTCCCAGTACCACCTTTTCCACTTAAAATAACTATTTCCATGGGAACACCTCCTTAACTTTATCGGCAAGCGCATCAAATATTGGCTTAATTTTATCTTCGTGATATAAAATTTTTCCTTTTGAATATGCCTTTGCAATATCCATAGTATAAGGAATTTTACCAATCAATGGAATGTTTTCTTCTTCTAAATATTCCTCAATAAATTTACTATTATTATCTTCTTTATTTATAACAACACCCATAGGCAATTTAAATTGCTTCACCAATTCAACTGCCATTTTTAAATCATGAAATCCAAAAGCCGTTGGTTCAGTTACCAATATTGCACCATTTGCAAATGATAAAGATTTAACTACATTGCAAGAAGTCCCTGGTGGACAATCTACAATATGATTACTATCTGGCAAATCTTTTAATACCTTTGCAATAACAGGTACTGCCATTGGTTCACTAATATCCAATAATCCCCTATATACGTTTTGAGAAAAAGCCTCACCTTTTTCCACTATTCCCATTTCCCTTATAGCCATTTTAATTGCATTTTGCGGACAAACAATTTCACATGTCCCACAACCATGACATAATTTTTGGAAAAGCATTAAATCATCTTTAACCAATGCTAATGCATTAAACTCACACGCCTTTGCACATGCCCCACAGTTTATGCATAAATTATCATCAACCATAGGATATAAAACTTCAACGGGAGTCCTCTTTACATTAGTTGGATTTAAAAATAAATATCCATCTGGCGCTTCAACATCTACATCCACATAATCTGTTTTTAATGCCAAACTTAAATTTACAGATACAGTTGTTTTACCAGTGCCACCTTTTCCACTTAAAATTGCGATGTTCAACTTATTGCCTCCTTACATTCCGTGATGTGCAGGTCCATTTGTTGTAATTTTAACGCATTTATTAGCTTTGTAATTTTCAACTATTTGCATAGTTTCAAGTGGTTCACTTTCTAAAAGTTCAATTCCTGATTTATCTAAAATTTTAAAAGCGTTTGGTCCTAAATGTCCAGTAACAATTACATCTACTTTTGCATCTATCATTTCTTGAGCACTTTTAATTCCTGCTCCGCCTTGTGCATTTAATCCTGGATTAGCTAAAAGTTCTTCTTTTTCAGTTTCTGTATCATAAATCCAAAATGATTGACAACGACCAAATCTTGGATCTAATACATAAGGTTTTTCTCCTGTAATTGAAATTGCTATTTTCATAACGACACCTCTCTATTTTTTATTTATGGCATATGCTATTTATAGTTTACCATACTCTTTCCTTTTGTCAATTATTTTTTATGGTTACTTTAGTATACTTTAGTCTATTTTATTATTGAAAGGAGGGATTAACATGGCAATCACTACTGTAACCGTTTCTTCAAAAGCACAGCTTGTTTTAGATGGTGGAACTGTAGACGGTAAAGAAAAGAAAATCAAAAAATCTTTATCAAACTTAAAGCCTGCCGCATCAAATGATGCTGTACATGCAACTTGTCAATCAATCGGAGGACTTCAAGAGAAAAGCGTCCTTGAAATTCATCGAATTGACGAAGTAGAACTAATCGAAGCTTAGTAATTTAAGGAGGTGTTTTTTTGAAAAAAGTATTGCGTCTTTCATTTAAAGATTTATTAGGCAAAAAAGCTTCAATCTCTTTAAATGATCCTAAACCAGATTTAACAGATTTACAAGTCAAAAATGTTATGGATACCGTGATTTCTCAAAATATTTTTGCAACTTCAAATGGCGATTTTGTATCAAAAGATTCCGCTCAAATAATCACAACTGAAACTCAAGAATTTAATCTTGAAGTTTAATTAGGGAAGTGATTTTATGGATAATATAGTCGCAATGGTAGGTAATTTAGGCTTTCCAATTGTAGTATCAATATATTTGCTTATTAGAATTGAAGCAAAATTAGATACCCTTTCAGAGAGTATTAATGAACTATCTACAACTATTAATTCCATTAACAATTAAAAATTTCTAAAGTTAAAGCCCCATTTAGGGGCTTTAACTAATTGAATTGATGAAATACCATTTTTAAAAATGCTTTATTCGTAGGTCTTCCATTTTTTTGAGTACAATATCCCCCAAATGAATCTTCTATATTTTGAACATTTTCGGGATTATTCCATGCCATTTCAATTGCATGTCTAATATTTCTCTCTACATTAATTTTACTTGTTTTAAATCTTTCTCCTATTTCTAAATATAATCCATTAGTAACATTATCCAGCATTTTTTCATTTTCTAGTGCTATTCTATACGCTTCTTTTATATAATCAAATCCTTTTAGATGATGCGGAATACCTATTTTAAACAAAAATTTTTCAATATCTTTTTCAATAAAAATACTATCTTCTTCTTTATCTATTTTAATATAATTATCAACTAATACATCTATATTGCAAAATTCAAATGGTTTTAATAAATAATATTCTAAATCCATTTTATTAACACATTTTATCATCTCATCATTTTGAAAAAATGACATAGCAATTATTTTAATTTTTGATGACTGCTCTTTTAATAATGGAATTAGAGTTAGACCATCCATGTTTGGCATAATTAAATCTACAAATGCAATATCTATTTTATTTGTTTCACATATTCTAATTGCATTAATTCCATCTGATACCTTTAATACCTTTTTACAATATTCTTTTGTCTCTAAATATGCTCCAAATAAATCTCTAAATCCTTCGTTATCATCAACAATTAAAATATTATATTTCATAATGCACCCCTTATATTAATTAATAATTTAATCTTACAATACTGACTGTCCATTTGTCAGGACATTTACTTTAACGTTTACATTATTATTGTAACTCTTTTACAATAATAACCTATCGCGATTTATGTCGGTAAATATTAATTATTAAAATGATATTTTTTTATAATTTAATTCTATTTTATTTTTTAATTGTAATGTTATAATTGGATTGAATACTTAATAAATGGGAGTGAATTATATGTTTTTATCACTTGATCATATTTCTATAATAATCGTTGAAGATAATCTAGTTCAATTAAATAAACTTAACAACATAGTTTCAACATTATTTCCTGACTATTCAATTTATTCTTGCAATTCTTTAGATAAAGCATTTTCAATTTGCTTAAAAAATAAAATTGACCTTTTTTTACTTGATATTGAAGTTAATGATGAACTGAGCATTGATTTTATTAGCAAGTTAAAAAAATCAAAAAACTATTCTGATGCAAGAGTTATATTTATTTCAGCATACTCAAAATATGCTCTTAAAGCAATTCAGCAATGCAGTTGCTTTGATTATATACTTAAACCATATACTAAAAATGATATTAAAAATTCCATACTTAAATGTCTTTCATATGAATATAGACAATTAAATTCATATGATTATTTTCAAATTAGTATAAACAGAATTCCTCATAGGATAAACAAAAATAATATTCTCTATTTAGAGTCAGTAAATAGAAAAATTATTATTTATTCCGTTAAATCAAAAATTGTAATACCTAGAAACTCGTTAAAAAAATTATTATTAGAATTAAATAAATATACTTCCAAATTTATTCAATGTCATCGAAGTTATATAGTAAATAAAGATTTTATTAATGACATTGTCTATGATTCAAAAAATAGAAGTTCTCCTCAAATTTTATTAAAAAATGATGAAACCATTCCAATTGGAGTTATATATAAGAAAGCTTTAATTAGTTCTTTTTATGAACAATTCTAATTATTAAAATAATCATAAATTAAAGCCGTTTTATAAAAATTAAACTCAAAGTCTAATTTTTATAAAACGGCTTACTAGTAAATTCTATCTAATATCTTTCTATATAATTAACTTTTCCATCTAAAACACCATAAAATCTATTTAAATATACATTTTCTATCTTGTCATATATTGGTGACACGACTATATCGCCATCCATATCTATAATTCCAAATTTTCCATTGCTTTCATCTCCAAAACGAACTATAGCGTATCCATCTTTAAATTCATAAATATAACTTGCAAATGGTTTTTTAACTATATCACCGTCTTCATCCATTAAACCATATTGATAAGTTCCATCTTCTGAAATTTCTCTATACACACATACTTCATTGTCATTATAAGATGTAAAAAATGAATTCTTATAACTATTCATCTTAATATTATAATCAAACGCATCATCGTCACCAAATACATCCTCATATTCTACTTCCTTCTTACCTCTTTTATTGCAATAATATTTTTCTTCTCCATTATCAACTAACATCATGTCACTGGCATAGCTAGAAGCCCAAACATACTCTTCATCGTCTACAATATCATTCTTATCATCTATTAATTGCCACATCCCATTGTTATTTTTAACTGTTGTATAATTGCTTAAAAAATCATTTACAGCTAAATAACTTGGCGGAATAACAAATATACCTTTTTCATTAATAAATCCCCATTTCCCTATATTAGGATTTCCTATACATATTGCCGCTAATCCTTCTTTAAATTCTCTTATCTTTCCAAATGAAGGTTCGAGAATAAAATTACCATATTTGTCTATAAGTCCATACTGATAGATATTAGTTGAAATTTCTTTTGCTACAATCGCAGAATTTTCATTAAAAGAAAATGCTTTATCAAACATAGGTGCTATAATCATCTTTCCTTGAAAATTAATATAACCCCACTTACCGTTTGTTTTAACTGCGGCCAATCCATTATGAAATTGTTCTGCATCTTCATACATAGGTTGTATTTTCATTAGTCCAAGACTATTTGCAAATCCAAAAAAATTACCAGCTTTAGTTTTAAATAAATCTTCATTAGCATTTAAAAATATTGGCGCTTGAGTTGGTATAAATACTACGCTATACTCCTTTAACTCCATATTCTTATTAACAGTTCCCCACATCTTCAAAAAATCAATCGGTATATACATTTCATCATTAACATTAATGCTAGGAACTATTTGTTTATTAATCACAGTCTTTAAATCAGTTGAATTTACTTTACCTATACGTTTTGATACTAACTGCCTTTCTTCTTTTGATTTAATTTCAAATGTACCTTCTCTTTTAGGTGTATTTGTATAATATAATTGTACTTCTCTTTTTTCAGCATTAAATAATGCTTCTACTCCAAAATTTGTTAATATATTAACCTTTACATAATGAGTATTTTCATTTTCATATATGGGAACTTTCTCTCCATTAATACTTAAATCCCAAGATGTATCATATAGGTAAATACTTGAGTTAGCAAAAACACTACCCCCTAATAACATCATAACCAAACAAATGCTTAATATTATTTTTTTCTTCATAATAACTCCCCTTAATATTATTCTAATTAATTATATTAAAATACATTCTATAATTTTTTGTCAGTTGCTTTCCTGAAATACCTTCTACATTTACTATATACATAGTATAATTTTTATCATTTAAATATCCTAATTTAGATTTCACAACAATAATTTTTTTTGATTCATCTTTATATTCATATTCTAAATCTAATGATTCCTTGTCTTCATTAACAATAAATATTTTATTATTAATATTATCCAAATCAACTGCTTCCGAAAATTTTATTTCAAATTGATGTTGAGTAGCTATATCAGATTTATTAGGAAAACTAACAAATTCATAATTAGGAATATTAACTCTTACTAGACACGAATCTATAACTTTTCTATTTTCATCATATACTGATATTATTGCAGTCCCTGGAATATTTCCATTTACAACTCCATTATTCACATTCGCTACTTTTTCATTACTACTTTCCCAAACTAACTCTCCCATTTCTCCAATACTAGATTTAATATTTAATAAATAATTTCCTCCAATATCTAATGTCAATTGTTCATTTTCCAATTCTATTTCATATGGCTTTTCACCATCTCTATCAATCTTGGTAGAAAAATTGTATCCAACCTTTTCAGTAACTATAATCCCTGCATATTTTGATTCAATTAATTCAACCTTTAAATAATATTCACCTTGATCAATAGGCATTTCTATCACCTGATAATTTCCGGCCTCACTATTAACAAGACTACTCTGCCCTATTTTTTGGTATTTCGAATCATATAAAATTATCGCTAAATATGGATCATATGTTCCAAATCTTGCGCTTAATTTAAATTGTCCACTTTTTTTATTATTAAATTTATAATAATCTACATCCAAACTTGAAATAAAATCACCAGCCATAGTCGCATTTAAAAAATAATCATCCGAATCTGCATATGAATTATTACCTTCAACTTCATTTAAAACCATATTTTCTGGAAGTACAATAACTTGAATTTCTTTAATTATTTTATGATTCCATGATTTACAATATATAACGCATTGTCCTTCTCCCCTAGCATATATTCTTCCATTACTATAGACATCCGCTATATCATCGTTCGAAGTTTCCCAATAAATTTCTTTATGCGTTGCATTGCCTGGTAATACCTTTGCCTCTACATTAAAGGCCTCCCTTTCCTGCAAAGTAACTTTATAAGAGGAAAGTTCAATATCCTCTACCAAAACATCTCCAACTTCAATTTTGCATATACCTTCTAACCCTAAAGTTAAATTTTCTGCATAAATATTACAGTTTCCTTTACCCACAGCTTCTACTAATCCATTAGAATCAACTGTAGCAACTTCTTTATCATCACTTCTATATTCTATTTCGGGTAAGTCTAAATCACTAGGTTTTACTTTAACTTTAAGTAATTCTTTATCGCCAACATTTAAATTAACGCTTGATTTTTCAAAATATATATAATCAATTTCATTAATAATTTCATAATCCGAAATCAAATTAATAGAATATCTTTCACCTACCGGAAAGCTACTTCCCATCTTTTGATATATACATAAATAATATGTATCTTTATCTAAATCTATTTCTATTTTTTGAACCATTTTTCCATCTTTCAATATAAATTTACTCGTTTTTATTTCTTGTTCATCTTCATCATATAGACCAATATTTAAGTATTCTGTATAATTACCCATTTCTCCAATTATCTCAATTGATCCTTCTCCTAAAAAGTCAAATTCATACCAATCAATATCATAATAATCATAAGATATTTTACCCTCTATTTCATCCGTAGCCTTTATTCTAGTAGCATTTCTCATATTATTGTTAGGTTCATCCTCATCTATACTATTGATTTCACTAAATCTATCAATAGCTATATTTTCACTATTTAACCTAGAATATTCCTTATAAAAATCTACCCCAAATGTACTTTGACAAATAATTAAACATATTATAGTCAAACCTATAAATTTTTTCATGCTATATTCCTCCCCCAATTATCTATATAAATTCATCCTATATTTAACAAATTCCAATTTTATTATATAATAAAATTAACTCTTATAACAGTATTCTTTCAAATTTACTGGAGGTCAAAATGAAAAAATATATTATATTTATATTAATAATTCTCTTTAACTCACAAATATCATTCTCAAACACAATTGATTATGATTATAAAGACTATGATACTTATACCCTTAAAAACTTTGATATATTTTATAATGGTGAATTAATTTTAGATTCTAAATTTGATTTTAATAACGACTCTATAGATGATAATATTTTAGCTTTTAAAAACTATGGAACTGGCGGTTTTTTAGATGTATATGTTGTGGATGGCTCTAAAGAAGATTTTACACTATTATTTAATAAAACTGAAATTTACAAAGGTAAAATTAAATTACTAGATAAAAAAATTATTATTGAATATCCAACTTCATTAAATAATAGTATTTCTTCATTAGAAATATCAAAAGAAACTATTTTTTATAAAGAAAGTGAAATTCAATCTATTCAGAATACCTATATTTGGTATCCTGAAGCAATAAAATCAGATACTGTTTATGAAAATCCTTCTAAAGAAATTCTTGAACAAAAATTTGATGCTATTGGCATTTCTATGGGAATTCCTCCAGTTATATTAAAAGCAATTGCTTTGACAGAAAGTGGTATGAGACAATTTAAAAATGGAAATCCAATTATTAGTTGGGATGGTGGTTATGGAATTATGCAAATTACACCAACTGCATCTCAAATTCAAAATGGAGAATATAATATTGAAAAACTTAAGTACGATATTGACTATAATATTAAATGTGGTGCTATTATATTACTTAGAAAATGGGGATATGCATTTTCTTCAAGACCCGTTATTCCCAAAATAAACAACTCTGATCCTTCTATTTTAGAAAATTGGTATTTTGCAATATGGGCATATAATGGTTGGTCTGAGTCTAATAATCCAAATATGATTCCTTATAAATTCCCTTCTTGGACTAAAACCTATGCATATCAAGAAAGAGTATATGAATTTATGGAATCATATTACAATCAAAAAACAAATACATTTTCTGCTAATGAATTACCAGAAAACGGTTTACCTAATTCTAATAATACATATTATTTATATGATACCCACCCTATAAATTTACTTGACCAATATCAAAATAATATGTTTATTGCAAGAGAAAATCTAAGCCTTCGCGATATTAATTTAAATAAACTTTCAACTATATCCAAAGGTAATTTGATAAGTGTTTTATCCGAACCAATTTTATTAAATGGTTATTTTAGAGCATATATTCAAGATACAACTACAAATGAAAAAGGATACGTCGCAATTAATTGGTTAGATTATATTCCAAATTATATTGAAGGTTTAAAATGGAAAAATAATTTTTCAGATATTTCATTATCAAAAAAATGGAATATCTCACTAAATGGCTTTGTATCCCTTGAATCTTTTGTTGATAATTTTTCATTATGGAATATTGAAGGTAATAAATATTATAAAGAAGATATTTCAATTAAATGTCTTTCTCAATCTAATAATCTTTCTACCTTTGAAATAGCTCCTCCTTTTTCTTATTATAAAGATCAAAGTACTTATATTGGAATAATAGACTCGAATCTTAAAGATATAGATAATAACTCTTTAAAAAAGGATACCTATTTTATATTTGACTGTATTAAATAAAATTCTAATTTTTCAAATTTACTTATTAAAAAAATCTCGGACTTTTAAAAGCCCGAGATTTACTATTTAAATTTATATTTTATCCCTGAGTATACATTCTATAAAGTACTGCTGCTGCCTGCTCTTTTGTTATACTTGCCTTGGGATCAAATTCTCCCACTTCATTTCCACTAAATAATCCTTGTTTTGTTACTTGCGATACTCCATCTGTTGCCCAATCTGAAACTCCTCCTGCATCTTGGTATTGCCCTAGATATGCTGTAGTCGTAGTTTCTCCCGTGCCTTCATATTGCTCTAATACTCTTGCAAGCAATACTGCCATTTCTTCTCTACTTATCTCTCCCTTTGGATCAAATGTTCCATCACCTTTACCATTTAATAATCCTTGTTGATATGCAGCTGCTATATCTTTATAATATGGATTTGTTACATCTACATCTGTAAATGCTACTACTACATTATCCATATCTAATCCATATGCATTAGATACCCATGATGCAAATTCTTCTCTTGAAAGGTTTTGTTCTGGTTCAAAATTCTTTTCATCTTCAATTACACCTTTTCCTAATAGTGCATTGATTTCTTTCTTTGCCCAGCTATTATCTGCTGCACTTATTGCCTTCTTTGTTTTTAATACTGTATATTTACTTAAATGTATTCTTTTAAATTCTATGCAACCTGTTGCAGGATTATACCAACCTCCTACAGGTTTTGCCTCGCCTGTTGCCTCATCTATTATTACTACTGTAAATTCATTTTGTATCTCTTCTTCTGTGTAACCTTGTTCTAATAAATCTCCTACTGGTATTGAAACATCCATTGGGCGATTAAACTGTGCTACTTCATCGTCACCTTCAAATACTTCTAGTTCTAATACCGGAAATTCTGCTATTGGTTCTGTCTGTCCTGGCAAAATCATCTGAACATTTTTGACTTCTTTTACATTCATTCTAACATCTTCATCGTCAAGTCCTTCTAATACCTCTTGATTTAAACCATATTGAACATTCCCCAGATCTAAAAACATATTATCTACTTGTGTTTCTTCTAATATATCACTTATATTTGCTGGTAATTCAAGTTCAACTTCATCTTGTTCCTTCATTTCATCTGGAACTTCAAATCTTAAATTTTTCTTTGTTAGTTCTTCAAGTTCTTTTTTCTTTTGTTCATCTAATTCACCTGTTAATTCATCTAATAAATCATCCGAACCATCTGATTGCCTAAAAATATCCTCTTCACTAATTTTGGCTTTTAAACTTCCATCTTCTTTTTCTTCAAGATTATTTTCATCCAGTTTCTTTCTGTTATTATTATCTAAAACATCTGTCAATAAATTTCCCATCTCATCTTTTACCTTATCATCTAAAACAGGGTCTTGTTTTTTCTCTGTTTCTTCTAATAATGATTCTAAGCCTTTTGAGAATTCTTCTTTATTTTCATCATTTAAATCATTTAAATTTTCTTCTAATTGCTCTAATGCTTTTTTTGCTTCTTCACTAAGTTCCTCTTCTTCTAAAAGATCATTTACCTTTTCTACTCTTTTTTCAATTTGTTCTTTATTTAATTCATCTTCTTTATCATCTTGATTATTGTCTTTATCTTCTCCTCCATTTGATGGATTTGAATTGTCTTCTTCTTTTTCTTCTTCTATAAATTCAAATCTATAAAACTCTACAGTTTCTAAATCTTGCGCAATAACTTTTACTATTGTAATACCTGGAATTGTCCTTGCATAAGTATATTCAATATTTGAATACTCTGATTCACATACTCCTTCAATTTTAGGCACTCTATCTCCCTTTATTTCAAACTGATATCTATGCTTATCTACATTAAAACCTGCATAAACTTTTCCATCTATTAATACACTTTTAAGTTTTGCATTATCATCATATTTTGCATTAAATTTAATTAAATAAATTGTTTCATTATTCCCATTTGACACAATT
>Ga0193964_1000227_pt1 | contig 27674 bp, 24 predicted proteins | sample FB_7_MG_FD_140323 | JGI IMG/M metagenome (GOLD analysis project Ga0193964, IMG submission 140323) | Microbial mat bacterial communities from the Broadkill River, Lewes, Delaware, United States - FB_7_MG | ecosystem: Environmental > Aquatic > Freshwater > River > Microbial mats | place: USA... | reverse complement strand
TGGTAAAATGTGACCCAAAGGCAGCAGAAAAGATTCATCCCAATGACGGATTCAGAATTGTAAGGGCCCTTGAGGTGTTTTTAACCACGGGGATTCCCGTTTCCCAGTGTCGGCAGACCCACGATTTTAAATCGAACCGATACCAAAGCCTTACCTTTGGCCTTCACATGGATCGAAAACTGTTATATGACCGGATCAATCAGCGGGTGGACATCATGATGGCCCAGGGACTGCTTGATGAAGTGAAAAATCTTGTGAACCGGGGTTATTCCCTGGAATTGAAATCCATGCAGTCCATTGGCTACCGGCATATGGGTATGTATATAAAAGGTGAAGTCAGCCTTGAAGAGGCGGTCCGGCTGCTTAAACGCGATACCCGCAGGTATGCCAAACGGCAGTTCACTTGGTTTAACAAGGAGAAGGATCTGATCTGGATTGATGCCAAAGAGATAGAAAAAGCTATTGAAACGGCAAAAGGCTTTTTGAGATAAGGCCCATGATCGGAATAAAAAATTCCAAAATATGGTTTAGAATTTTCGTTCGTATTCAAGGCATGTCAATGGGAGCATATTAAACATATGTGCCCATTGACACAACGAAGAAGAGGGATGAAAAGGCAAACTATATGGAAGGTTTTATTTTGAACTTGGGCCTAATATTTGTCTCTTTTAAGGAGACGGTTTTAACCAACAATACACCAAATGGTAATTTTATGACTTACGCAAAACACATAAAATTTGTAATGTCTGTCTGTCTTTTAATTGCGTTTACTTTTTTTGCCGGATGTTCCAAGCATACTATTTCTGTTCCCTCTTCCAAGCCGTCCCGGATCCCGGTACACAAAACTGTACCACAGCAGGCAACTGTGCCGGAACTTATTAATCAGGCCAGAGTTTTAGGTGATCAAGGCGCTGTTCAGGATGCTTTGCTCCTCTACAATCATGCCTTTGCTCTCACCCAAAGGCCCGGAGCCGGCCATGACGTCGTTTTCAAAACGATTATTCTTGATGATGTTGAAAATTTTTTATCAAAAATAGATCCTGAAGAGATTCAACGATTTTCGAGAATTAAACATCTTTCCATTCCCCAGGATCTTTTCGACTACTGGGCGGGTTACAAATTTGCCCAGCAAGAAGATCTTACCAACGCTGCAAATGTTTTAAATTCATTTCTTGGAAAATATCCCGATCATCCCAAGACCGAACAAGTAAGGGAACTTTTGGCAGGCCTGGGCACCATGGCCTTTAACAAAAAGAAGATCGGTGTCATCCTGCCTATGTCTGGGAAGTATAAACTTTACGGACAAAAGGCAATGAAAGGGATAGAGCTTGCCTTGGCAAGGCTTTCTGAATCCGGTATTAAGGACTTAAGCATTGAGGTCAAGGACAGTATGTCGGACCCTGCACAAGCTGCCAAGTGCGTGGACCAGCTTGGAAATAATAATGTTTTTTCCATTCTGGGTCCTATTTTTGTCTCAAAGCAAGCGGCTGACAGAGCCCAGGCTCTTGGTATTCCCCTGATGGCTTTGACCCAGAAAGCACAATTTTCCCAATATGGGGATTATATATTTAGTAATTTTATAACCCCTGAAATGCAAGTCCAGGCCCTGGGAAGCTATGTTTTTCATGAGTTGGGATTGAGACGAATGGCGGTCTTATATCCGGACGACAAATACGGAAATCGTTATATGCAGGCGTTCGGACAGATGGTTGATCAGTTTGATGGTCAATTAACGGCGGCCCAGGTATATGACGGCAGCAAAACTGATTTTTCAGATTCCATAAAAAGTTTGATCAGGAACACAGGTTTAAATTTCCAGGCACTGTTTATTCCGGATTCAGTGTCCCGGATCAATCTGATACTCCCTCAGCTTGTATACCACGACGCCAAGGGTTTTGCCCTGTTAGGGACCAACCTGTGGCACAGGGACAGTCTTCTAAAAGAGACCCGAAGGTATAATAGTAATGCCATCATCTGCGACGGATATTTTTCCGGCAGTGCCAATCCCGAAACCGCATGGTTTGATAAGGCGTTTCAGGATTTATACCAGGAAAGGCCCGGTTTTCTTGAGGCCATTGCCTATGATACGGCTCAAATTCTGTTTACGGCAGCCAATGCCGACGACGTTAATTCCGGAAGACAACTCAAGGATGTTTTACAGGGGCAATTTATATTTGACGGGGCCACCGGGCGCACTCGTTTTGACGAGACGGGCATCCCGCACAAGGCGTTGTTTCTGATTACCGTAAAAGACAATCAGTTTGTGGAAGTCAGCCGTTAAATAATAAATTTTGGCCTGTGGATTCAAGGACAGACTGCCACAGCTTGCCTGACGGATCTATCTTTTTGCGCTGTCCGGCCGAGGCGTCCATGGGTACATGAACATAATTATTATTCCAGAAGCTGATAAGCAGATTGGTTTTTCCGGCCATGCCCGCATGTACGGCATCTCTTGCCAGAAGTCCGCAAAACACTGAGTCATTGGCGTTGGCGGGAAGGCTGCGGATGATGTAGGATGGATCAATGTATTTCAAAGAGATAGGGACTTCTTTGGATTTAAAATAGTCGCTGATTTCTGCCTTTAAAAATAGACCGATGTCCTTTAGTTTCACGTTGCCCGATGCATCATGCTCAATATCCTTGTCTTCAAAGAAATTTTGCCCGGCTCCTTCGGCGGCAATGATCACCGCATGCTTTCTTAGGGCTAGGCGCCGCTCTATAGCGGCCAAGAGTCCGTTTTCCCCATGCAGCAGGATTTCCTCCTCGGGAATGAGCACGAAATTGGCATCCGGTTGGGCAAGGGCGGCTGTGGCTGCCAAAAATCCGGAATGCCTGCCCATGAGCTTGATCAGTCCGATGCCGTTGGGGTAGGCCTCGGCTTCGTTGTGGGCACCCCTGATTGCCAGAGTGGCCACGTCCACGGCTGAATCAAAGCCAAAGGAACGGGAAACCAGGAAGATATCATTATCAATGGTTTTTGGAATGCCGACCACGGAAATCTTCAACCCACGGTTTAAAATTTCATCTCCAATGGCCTTGGAAGCCATTAATGTGCCGTCGCCCCCCACCATGAAAAGTAGCCCCACCCCAATTCGTTCCAGGCAGTCCACAATCTCTCCGATATCTTGCCCCCCCCGGGAAGAGCCCAGCATGGACCCGCCGGTATTTTGTATGCCTGATACCCGTTGGGGGGTCAGCTCAATCAGGTCATGACTAAATTTATGGATAAAGCCTTGGAGCCCGTAGCGAATGCCATAAATATTTTTGACACCATACATATGGTACAATTCAAGCACTATTGATCGGATAATGTCGTTCAGCCCGGGGCACAGCCCCCCGCAGTTGGCCACCGCGCACTTGAGTTTGCTGGGGTCAAAATAAATTTTTTCCCGGGGGCCGGCTTGTTCAAAACTGGGTGTGGTCTCTTGCTTGTTTCGGTTGATACGGTCGGTTCTGACATCGACGCTGATTCTGTATTCATCTTTTATGAACCGGGTTTTACCGTCACGGGTCCCTCCCTGGCGAGATAGAGGGGATGGAATCCGGGCAGGGCCTAAAACGGGAATGGTGGTGTTGATCTTCTTCTTTTTCATTGATTGCCTCCATTGAATTTAAAGGTTCCCTTTCCCAGGATATCGTGGAGATGCAACAATCCTTTAAGACGGCTTTTTTCACCCAGGATAGGCAAAACCGTAATTTCATATTTTTCCATTAAATTAAGGGCATCATACAGATAAGAATCAGGGAATAAATGTCTTGGGGAGCAAGTCATTACCTCGTCCACAAGAAGGGTGTCGGCTCTGCCGCCCCCTTTTGCAAGCCAGTGCCGGATATCCCCGTCGGTCAGTATTCCCATAAGTTTGTCAGCTGAATCAAGTACAAAAACAGCGCCCAGGCGGTGAGCATCCATGCAGTCAAGGGCCTGGGTCATGGTGGCACCTGTTTGCACAAAAGGCACGCTTGATTTTTCAAGCATCAGCTCGCTGACCTTTCCTGACAGGCGCTGCCCTAGGGCGCCTCCGGGATGGGAGCGCATGAAATCAGCCTTTTTAAAATTTTTCTTTTTTATCAGGGCTACGGCCAGGGCATCGCCCATCGCCAGCTGGGCCGTGGTTGAACAGGTCGGTGCCATGTTTAAAGGGCAGGCCTCTTTTTTTACACCGGTGTCTATGATCATATCACAGAACCCTGCCATGGTAGATTTAGGTTTTCCCGTAAAACCTGCTATCTTGCAACCCACCTCTCGGATCACGGGCAAAAGCTGGTTGAGTTCTCCGGTTTCACCGGAGTTTGAGATGGCAATGAATATATCATTTCGGCTGACCATGCCAAGGTCCCCGTGAACTGCTTCAACCGGATGAAGAAACATGGCATTGGTGCCTGTACTGCTTAATGTGGCGGCAATTTTTCTTCCGATTAAACCCGATTTTCCGATTCCTGAAATAATGACCCGTCCTTTGGCACTAAAGATTGCATTGACAAGGGTTTGAAAATCCATATTTAGTTTTTCAATAAGGTCCAGAAGGGACTGGGCTTCCATTTTTAGAACTTGAACAGCATCGTCTATGATCATTTGTTTTCTTTGGCTGGATATGGTTAAGGTTATGGGGTCTCACGATTTTATGGTTATACATCAGAAAAGATCTGCCCACAAGAGATAGGACCTAAATATACCATAGAACAAATATTTGTTTAAAAATAATTAGTTGACAATTAAAGGAGCATCATGATAGTTGGTTACGGTTTATTTATCCCCGGTTTATCTTTAAAATCGGTTTTATTTTATTTTGAAATTAAACACCTAATGACTGAATAATATAACAATGAAACAGGAAGACGATTATGATTTGTACAACTGTTAGAGAAGGCCAGGATTGTGTGTTCATGACTGCCCAGGGCTGCAGCTATAACGAAGGCAACTGCCTTCCCATCGTTGATGAATGCAAGGGATGTCAGAGAAGTGCCGAATTTGCCACCGGCGTTTACTGCGCTGCTGCACCGGATCCGTCTTTGAAGTGGAAAAACGGCAACTGCAACATGGCCACCCATGTTAAAACCGCCACCGAAACCAAAAAACAGAAACTTAACCCCATCAAGGCATCCAAACGAAGATAACGCAACCGGTTCAATGTATGTAAAAACTCTGCAGTTTTCCTTGGACTTCCTTAGGTCTGGCTGCAGGGTTTTCTTTTTTTTTAGGTATGGATATTTAGGGCCATGGAAAGTTTAAAATCCACAAATAGGGTAAAGGCTTTTTACTCGTATTCAAGGTGTGTCAATGGGAACATATTTAAATATGTGACTGTTGGTGCAACGAAGAAGACGGATAAAAAGACAAACCATATGGTGGATTTTATTGTTTCCATGGCCCTATTTTATTGAATCGGATAATAATATAATTTACAGGTTAAATCATGAATCCTATTGCCCAGGAATTGAATAACATCATTGAACAGGCTGCTCCCCATGTATATGAAATGCTCTCTGACATGGGAAAAAAACTGTTTTTCCCAAAAGGTATTTTAACCCAGAGTGCTGAAGCAACGGCAAAGGCGAATAAGGTCAACGCCACCATCGGCATCGCAAAGCAGGGCAGTTGCGTTTTCAGTCTTTCTTCCGTGACAAAGTACATTACACAGATAGAACCGAATAATTACCTGCCTTATGCTTCCTCATTTGGTCTGCCTGAGCTGCGCAAAAAATGGCTTAAGGAGCTGTATGTGAAAAATCCGTCACTTGAGGGAACTACCATTAGTCTGCCCGTAGTCACATCCGGCATTACCCATGGGGTTTCCATTTTGTCGGACATGTGGGTAAATGCCAACGATGTTATTGTCATGCCGGATATGATATGGGGCAACTACAATATGATTTTTTGTGTCCGCAATAGTGCACGGTTTGTTACATACAAATCCTATGACGATGCAATGACCCATTTTAACCTGGATGATTTTGAGCGGGTGATCAGGGAACAGGCGGCACAAAATGACAAGATCATTACCATACTTAATTTCCCCCACAACCCAACCGGGTATACCCTGAGCAAGGAAGAGGCGGCCCGTGTTGTTCAGATTCTCATTGATGTGGCACAAGAGGGTACGAATGTTGTGGCCGCTTGTGATGATGCCTATTTTGGACTGTTTTTCGAAGAGGAGACAGCTAAACAGTCTTTATTTGCCAAAATTGCCGGCAAAACGAGCCGGCTTCTGGCCGTTAAACTCGACGGGCCCACCAAGGAAGATTATGTCATGGGATTCAGAACGGGGTTTGCCACTTATGGGGTTGCCGCAGATACCAACCTTGAAGGGGTGTATGAGGCGTTAGAAAAAAAGACAGCCGGATGCATCCGGGGCAGTATCTCAAACTGTTCCCATTTAAGTCAGACCATTCTTCTCAAATCCATGGAAGATGAAGACTATGGGAACTGTAAAAAGGAGAAGTTTGACCTGCTCAAATCCAGGGCCATGGCCATCAAAGAGGTGCTCAAAGATCCTAAGTATGCAGATGGATTTGATGTCTATCCGTTTAATTCAGGGTATTTCCTGTGCATCCGTGTTAAGGGTGTGAATGCAGAAGAGTTAAGACTTCATTTGCTTGACAACTATGGTACCGGTCTGATCTCCATTGGAGAAGATAATCTTCGGGTGGCTTTTTCATGTCTGGAGGAAGAAGATGTGAAAACTTTATTTGACATTATTCTCTCAGGGATCAATGATTTAAGAAAATAAAATTTTTTATGGGATATGACAACGGAAGCGGATTAAAAATATGGAGGTAATATTGGCGTTAACCTGAACCGGAAATTTAAAATATCCGGATAATCCCGGCGGTAAAAATACTATCTGACCTGATTTTCGGCAGGCGATGATTTTGCCGGGACAATTGATGCAGGGCACAAAAATGAATTTAAGCAGAAAAAGTAATGTTGATCTCAAATATGCCGGCAAATGGGTGTTCTATTTTGTTCTGATAGGCGTCATGTCAGGCCTTGGGGCGGTTCTGTTTCATTACCTGTGCGGTCTTGGCATGCACTATTTCATGGATATGATGGCCGGATACAGGCCCCAGGGACCTGCAGGCGAACATCTGCTGCTGCCCCCCACCGATACACCGTTCAATAAGTGGGTCTTATTGTTTTTACCGGCATTGGGTGGTCTTGTGTCCGGGTGGCTTGTTTATACCTTTGCCCCGGAGGCGGAAGGGCATGGCACAGATGCAGCAATAGACGCCTTCCATCAAAAGGGCGGTATTATCCGGTCGCGGATTCCAATTATCAAAACCATTGCTTCCACCATCACGCTGACCTCCGGCGGCTCCGGGGGCAGGGAGGGGCCTATTGCCCAGATCGGGGGCGGATTCGGTTCTTTTCTGGCCACCCGGTTCAACTTGTCTGAGCGGGAGCGGTGCATCATGATGGCCGCAGGCATCGGTGCCGGTGTGGGCAGTATCTTCAGAGCGCCCCTGGCCGGTGCACTCTTTGCCGCAGAAGTGCTCTATCGTGATCCTGAATTTGAGTCTTCGGTCATTATTCCCGCAGGTATCTCTTCTGTGGTGGCCTATTGTACTTTTTGTCTGTTCTTTGGATGGGGATCGCTTTTTGAGTCCCCGGCATTTAAATTTGATAACCCCCTGCAACTTGGACCCTATCTTGCTCTTGCGGTGGTTCTGGTACTCACCGGCGTCTTATATATTAAAGTGTTTTACGGGACGACAAAGCTGTTTAGGAAGCTGAAAATCCCAAACCATATCAAACCTGCAATCGGTGGGCTTATGACCGGCGTCATCGGTTTTTTTATGCCCTATACCCTGGCATTTGGATACGGCATGGCCCAGGATGCCATTTTCAATCAGTTGGCCATCCCCGTGCTTTTGGGTCTTGCCCTGGGAAAAATTTTTACCACGTCGTTTTCCATTGGCTCCGGCGGGTCCGGCGGTGTGTTCGGGCCTTCGGTTGTCATCGGCGGTGCCATGGGCGGGGCCGTGGGGCAGTTTTTTCATATGTTTATACCCACGGTTGTCACCCAGCCGGGCGCCTTTGTTATCGTTGGTATGGCCGGATTTTTCACGGCTGTCTCCAATACTCCCATATCCACCATTATATTTGTCAGTGAGATGACCAACTCCTATCATCTTCTACTGCCAAGCCTTCTGGTCTGTTCGGTGTGCTATCTTTTGTCCACAAAATGGTCGATTTATGAAAACCAGGTAAAATCGCGAGTTGATTCGCCGTTGCATGCCGGAGAGTTTATGATAGATATTCTTCAAACCATAAAGGTGGAAAAACTTAAAATTTTGATCAAGGACGTCAGGTGCCTGAACCAGGACATGAGCTTTAATCAATTTAAAAAAATATTTCAGACCACCAAACAAAGATATTTTCCCGTCATGAATGGCCAGGGGGACTTATGCGGTATTTTTTCCTCCACAGATGTCCGGGAGGTCCTTTTCTCAAGTGATCTTGGACAACTGGTTGTCATGAAAGATATTATGGTCTCCAATATGATTACAACCACCTTGTCCGAAGATTTGAACACGGTACTGCTTAAACTTACAAAGAAAAACATTGATGCGCTGCCTGTGGTGGATGAGGATGATCCGGGTCAATTTATCGGTATGCTTTACCGCCGTGATATCATTGCCTACTATAATCTTCATGTGACCAGTATTCGGGAAGCCGAAGGGTAATGTTTGAAGGAAAAGTTCCTCCTGTGTGGCGCTGCATCCGGGCAACTTTTTGGGCATACGCCCCTCTAAGAGCCATCAAAACACAGGTTTGTGTGCAGCCGTCAATTAATAATTCACCTGATGCAAAAATAGCCCCTTTGCGGGAGCAGTCGCCCCGGCAAGGTGGCGTTCACACGAATAGAGTATTTTATTGAACATTTCGGGATTAATTCGGCCTGTACCCGCATCTTTCAGTGTACCCACGATATTTCTAACCATGTTTTTTAAAAACCCTGTGGCACAGATACAAAATTCCAGCCGATCATAAGGCCTTTTTGTCCAGCTTGCGCTGAGAATGGTTCTTACGGTAGAAGATCGTGGACTGCCCGTATTCTCAAAAGCCTTAAAATCATGTTCGCCCACAAGGTATTCACAACATTGATTCATAACGTCAATATCTAAAAGCGGTTTTACATGCCATAAATAATCCCGGCCAATGGCAGTTGGGGTTTGCCTGTTTAATATGTAATACCGGTACTCTTTGGAGTGGGCGCGGTACTGGGCATGAAAATCGGAATCTGCAAAACAGCAGTCATGGATTACAATGGGCGCGGACGCAAGGCTGTTCACCCCTTTCTGAATGATATCCGGGGCAAGGCGGGTTTTTGCATGGAAATGGGCTACCTGGGCCCGGGCATGAACGCCTGCATCCGTACGTCCGGAACCATGGATTTTGATGTCCTGATTTAGAATCATGGATAGTATACGTTCCAGCTCACCCTGGATGGTGGGTTTATCCTTCTGGCGCTGCCACCCGAAAAAATTGGTGCCGTCATAGGCCACCACAATTTTGAAATTCTTTGCCGGGTTATCCGTATTTTCAACTGTCTTAGGCATTTTGCAGTATGGCCTTTTTTACCTTTTTATTTACAGCGCGCATTTCAAGGGGAGGCGTGGCGGCCCAGCTCAATGTTTTCGAATATTTAAAAATCAGTAAAGCGCACACATGCATTCAGAAAATATCTTGTGATGTTTCCATGTGCGTTTCCCCTATGTATCTTGCTCATACGAATAATCTGTCCAGGCATGTTTGTCAAGCCAACCCCATGGCCCCCAATCCAAAGCCTGTTTTTTTGCCCACTTTCGACGTGCAATTCAGACCGATTTTTACTTGTAATCCTTTTATTTATAAGCAAACTCAGACACGAATTATAGGATGGGTATATGTTTTTTCTTGAAAATTACAGGGCTTTGGTTTATCTTATGATCTTAAACAGACCGACCGGTCTCCCTTGTGTTCTTGTTAAGGAAATAATATGAAGCTTAAAGAGAAAATTATATTTGAGGCCTTACGTCAGTTTTCAACCAAAGGTTTCATGGCCACATCAACGGCAGATATCATAAATGCAGTGGGCACATCCAAGGGGGGGCTTTACAACCATTTCAAAAATAAAGAACAATTGTTCTTGGAAGTGCTTGGCCAGGCCCGTAAAATTTGGCGGGAACGGAATCTGGCCGGTGTGGAAACCATTGAGCGGCCGGTGGATAAAATTAAACATATTTTGGTGAACTATAAAGACCATTACCTGACTGACAGCACTAATTTCCCGGGCGGATGCATTTTCATCAATTTAACCGTGGAACTTAGTGACCAGTGTCCTCATCTGGCCGCCGAGGTGAGTGATGGCTTTGGCAGGTTTAAATCCATGCTCAGGCGTTTTTTGGAACAGGAACGGTTGGCTGGAATGCTGAAGGACAGCGTGGATATTGATGGGGGGGTTGAAATTGTGTTTTCCGGATTGTTAGGCGCCTGTATCATGTATACTGCGGATAAGTCCAAGTCGAATTTGAATCAGGCCATGGGGGCCCTTACCGCATATATTGATGATCTGTGCATATCATAGAACGTCGCCATGGGCGATGTCTTTATTAAAGGAGATTTATGACGATGGAAAAATCATTTAGGGCCATGGTAGTCTCGGAAGCAGGGGATAAACAATATAGCCGTGAAATAGTTCAGCGGCAGATAAGGGATCTGCCTGAAGGGGATGTGCTTGTTAAAGTGTATTATTCTTCACTGAATTATAAGGATGCGCTTTCGGCCAGCGGAAACAGGGGTGTTACCAGAAAATACCCCCATACACCCGGCATTGATGCCGCAGGTGTGGTGATGGAAAGTACGGATCCCGCCGTTCAAGTCGGTGATGAGGTCATTGTCACCAGTTACGATCTTGGGATGAATACGCCCGGTGGGTTTGGTCAATATATCCGTGTTCCGGCCGGATGGGTGGTCCCCCTGCCCGATGGCTTGAGCCTGCGGCAGGCCATGTGCTACGGCACGGCCGGATTTACTGCCGCCTTGTCCATACTGCAACTGGTTGAGCATGGTGTGCTGCCAGAGCACGGTGAAATTCTGGTGTCTGGGGCGACCGGCGGTGTCGGCAGTATTGCCGTGCCAATTTTGGCCAAACAGGGTTATACCGTGGCTGCCGTTAACGGTAAAACAGATCAGTCCGATTACCTTAAATCCATTGGTGCCCAGCGTATCATCTCCATTGAGGATGCCGTGGATACCAGTGGCCGCCCAATGCTTGCCGCAAGCTGGGCTGGAAGCGTTGATGTTGTGGGCGGTGATCTCCTGGCCACGACCATCAAATCCATGAACGCAAACGGCGTGGTGACCACCTGCGGAAACATTGCATCTCCGGATTTGCCCATCAATGTGTTCCCCTTTATCCTTCGTGGTGTCACTCTGGTGGGGATTGATTCCCAGAACTGCCCCATGGCAGTGCGCCAAAAGGCCTGGGAAAAGCTTTCAAGGGAATGGCAGGTGACCCAAATGGAAACGGTTGTGGAAGAGATTTCGCTCAATGAACTGGACCAGCGGATTGGCAAAATGCTTACACGCGGCAGCAAGGGGCGCGCGATTGTGAATATGCAGTCTTAAGAGCCTGTTTAAAAATAGATGAATCGGCTGCAATCACACGAGATGTCGCTTCGATCCCCTGATTTGTAAACAGGCTCTAAAGATGAACTGTTTTTGAATATTTGACAGTCACCACATTGTGGCATACCTTATTGAAGGTATTCAATTATTTTGTGGAAAGAGCCGATGATCAGCAATGAGTTTAAAAGACTTCGGTCTCGTTTAGACCGTACCCAGAAAGAGATGGCCCAGCTTTTAGGGGTATCCATTAAAGCAATACACAGCTATGAGCAGGGATGGCGCAAAATCCCAGGCCATGTGGAGCGACAGGTCTATTTTCTGCTCTCCCGTACCCTGCATCGGACCGGCAAGAAAAAAAAGTGTTGGGACCTTTTGAAATGTCCGGAAGAGCAGATGAGCCGTTGTCCAGCCTATGAATTTCAATCCGGGGATATGTGCTGGTTTGTCAATGGTACCCGATGCGGGGGCAAAATTCATGATTCTTGGGAGAAGAAAATGGAGGCGTGCCGAAGTTGCGATGTTTTTTTGGCAATGTTTGATGATATGCAGGGAGGGGAAGAAAAATGAGTCTGTCAAATAAAAAAAAAGAGATGTGTCAATATGTGGACACACAGACCCGAGACGTTCAGCGAATGACCCTTCCCGGAGTTATTAATCGGGTTATCAATACATTGGATGATCCTGAATGCTTTGCGCATATTGGCCATGAGCCCATCCATTTTTCCACCTCTGTCAGAGATATGATCGAAAAATTCAGAAACATTTTGTTCCCGGGATATTTCTCAAATGAAAAAATAGACAATGTCAACCGGAATTATTATATGGGCCAGGAAATCACCCGGCTTTTCGACATTCTTGCCAGGCAGGTCACCCATGTACTACGCCATGACTGCCTAAGATACGACAGGGAATGTTTGGAATGTGAATGCCGGGGCAATGAGGCCGCGTTCACGGTGATCGAACAGATTCCGGTTCTGCGAAAAAAACTGGCTGCCGATGTCAGGGCGGCCTATGACGGAGATCCGGCGGCTAAAAGCCACGATGAAATTATTTTTTCCTATCCGGGTTTGTATGCCATAACGGTTCACAGAATCGCCAAGATTCTGCACGAGCTTGCTATTCCGCAGCTGCCCAGAATCATGTCGGAATTGGCCCACAGTCTGACCGGTATTGATATTCATCCGGGTGCCGCCATTGGCGAGTGCTTTGTCATTGACCACGGAACCGGCGTTGTCATTGGGGAGACTTCGGTGATCGGTGAAAATGTGCGCATCTATCAGAATGTCACCATCGGTGCGTTGTCCCTACCCAAGGGGGCGGGAGAAAAGCTGCGCTGGACCAAGCGGCATCCCACCATCGAAGATGATGTGATTATCTACTCCGGGGCCACAGTGCTCGGGGGGGACACCGTTATCGGGGCGCGGTCCGTTGTGGGTGGAAACGTATGGCTCACACGCTCAATTCCGCCAGATACCAAAGTTTTTATTGAAGAGCCCCGTTTGATTATTAAAAAACAACCAAAGGAGACGGGTTTTGAAAGCAATTAACGATATCACCCAGGCTTGCGGCAATACCCCCCTGGTTTATTTGGAAACCCCTTCCCGGGAATGCGGGGCGCATCTTTTTGCCAAACTGGAGTATTTCAATCCTTTGGGCAGCGTCAAGGACCGGGTCGGTCTTGCCATGATTGAGGCAGGTCTGAAAAGCGGACAGATCGGACCGGACACACTGATCGTGGAGCCAACCTCAGGGAATACCGGTATTGCCCTCGCGTTTGTGGCCCGTATAAAGGGGCTGAAGCTTGCTTTGACCATGCCGGAAACCATGAGCCTGGAACGCCAAAAACTGTTGCGTCATTTAGGGGCACAACTGGTTTTGACTCCGGGACACCTTGGCATGCAGGGGGCCATAGACAAAGCGACCCAGATGGTGGCAACCCACGAGAATGCACATATGCCTGACCAGTTTTCAAATTCTGCCAATCCGGCTGTCCACCGTGCCACCACCGGACCTGAGATCTGGGAGGCGACACAAGGCCGGATTGATATTTTTGTGGCAGGAGTGGGTACCGGCGGAACCCTTACCGGGGTAACAGGATACATCAAGGATAAACATCCGGATTTGATGTCCGTTGCCGTGGAACCGGCGGATTCTCCGGTGCTCTCCGGCGGAAAAGCCGGTCCCCACGCCATCCAGGGCATTGGTGCCGGTTTTGTCCCGGCTAATCTGAACCGGGACCTGGTCGACCAGATTTTTCAGGTCAAAGGGGACGATGCTATGAATAGTGCCAGAACTCTTGCCAGGTCATGTGCAATCCTTTGCGGCATTTCATCGGGCGCCAATTTTCATGCGGCCTTTCAGATCGGTTTGCAGCATCCGGGGAAAACTATTGTTTTTATTGTATGTGACACTGGAGAACGTTATATCAGCACGAAGCTGTTCGACGGGTAATTGTCTCCTGGGGATGGTCATGCATTCCGGGTGCAGTATGTCATCGGTTGCGCTCTGGCAAGCAGCTCTTTTTTCAGAACCAGATCATATACATTTTCGCTAAAAAAAATCAGGCTTATTTCCCCTGAATGCATCCATTTTTCCCCGGGATATCTGCCAAATCTTTACGCCTCCTTCAAGGAGAATGCCTGCCCCATCTCCGGGGCGTGATTCATGGAATATCCATTCATTGGGCTGGCGCTCCTGCTCCCGGCCTTCGGTAAACAAAATTGCAAGATTCTTCTATCTGATACCGGTGGATTTTGCGGGCCTGATTTACTCGAACGAGTTATATTTCCACAAAGGAGCGAAAAAACAGCCCCGGTATTGATTAATTCCTGTGGGGGTATAATAATATTTGCATCAATTATAATTTTAACCTGTTCTCCAAACGAACGTACCAAGGAAAAATTTATGAAGCATTACAGAAAAGAGCTTTGGTTTGAGGTGCCCGACCGCAGGGCATTCATCAATATTACCCCTGACATTGAAATTTGCCTTGCAAAAAGCGGTATCAAAAACGGACTGCTTTTATGCAATGCCATGCACATTACCGCCTCTGTATTTATAAATGATGACGAGTCTGGGCTTCACCATGATTATGATGTCTGGCTTGAGAAACTGGCCCCCCACGCACCCGTGGCGCAGTATCGGCATAATGTGGGTGAAGATAACGCCGATGCGCATATGAAGCGGCAGATCATGGGCCGGGAAGTGGTGGTGGCCGTTACCGACGGCCGGCTTGATTTCGGTACCTGGGAACAGATTTTTTACGGTGAGTTTGACGGCCGCAGAAAAAAACGGGTTCTGGTGAAGATTATTGGAGAATAGGATGAAAATGCCATGAGACTGCTTTTGGTTGAAGATGATGAAAAAATAGCTCGATTTGTTGAAAAGGGGTTAAAGGCATCCGGGTTTGCCGTGGACGTGGCCGGTACAGGCCCGGACGGTTTTGATATGGCGTTAGGTGCGGATTTTGATACCCTGATCATCGATATCATGCTGCCGGGTATGGATGGATTTGCCCTGATAGAAAAACTGCGGGCCAGTGGTAAAAATACCCCCATTATTGTACTCAGCGCCCGGGGCAGGGTGGGGGACCGGGTCAAGGGCCTTGAGGCCGGGGCGGATGACTATTTGACCAAACCCTTTTCTTTTTCAGAGCTGCTGGCCCGGGTCCAGGCGCTTATCCGCCGGGCCGGGAACAGCATCGAGCCTGTGTCCCTGTCCTACGCGGATTTAAGTGTGGATATCGTCAAACGCCAGGTCAAAAGGGGAGATGGTTTTATCGAGCTGCAACCCCTGGAATTTTCCCTGCTGGAATACCTGGTGCGCAACCGGGAGCGTGTGGTCTCCAAAACCATGATCATGGAACATGTCTGGAATTATAATTTCGACCCCATGACCAATGTGGTGGAAGCCCGTATTTGCCGCTTACGCGATAAGATTGACAAGGGCTATTCAAGCAAACTTATTCACACGGTCCGGGGGGCCGGATATGTATTAAAGGCAGACGATGCCTGAGTTTTTCCGCATCGGTTTTTTCAGGAGCATCGCCTTTCGGCTGACCGTATGGTATGCAGGCATTTTTTCCATCTCATCCTGTGTGGCTTTCGGCCTGTTTTATTTCCTTGCCACCCAGACCATCATGAATCAGGTGGACCAGGAACTCCTGGACAAGGCGGGGTATTTTAGTACGGTCATCAGCCGGGGTGGAATTGTGGGCGCCCAGAACCTGGCCGTCATTGAGGCCCAGGCGGCTGGGGAAAAGCAGATTTTTTTCAGACTGCTTTATCCCACAGGCGAGGTCTTTGCCTCCTCATCCATGTCCTATTGGAAAGATGTCCGCATAAACAAGAAAATGATGGACCGGCTGATGAAGTCGCGGGTTACGGTGTTTAATACGGTTCACATTGCCGGCCAGAAACAAAAGGCCAGAATGATGTATATCTTTGTGGCCCCCAATGTTATTTTGCATACCGGTCTTGCCATGAATGCATATTCCCGGTTTTTATCGGGCTTCAAGAAAGTTTTTTCCATTTCCATGGGGTTTGTGATTCTATTTTCAGCTGTTTCAGGCATGTTTTTATCCCGGGAAGCCCTTTACGGTGTTGCGGCCATCCGGGCTACTGCGAACTCCATTACCGGATCCAATCTGAACGAACGGGTTCCGGAATCGGGCAGCGGCGATGAGCTTGATCTTTTGGCTGTGACATTTAACCGGATGCTGGATCGGATTTCAGCCCTGGTAAAAAGTATGCGGGAGATGTCTGATAATATTGCCCATGATCTTAAAAGTCCGTTGACCCGGATACGGGGATTTGCGGAACTGGCATTGATCCAGGAGACCCCGGGGGATATCGAGTCCTACCGGACCATGGCGGCCAACACCATTGAAGAATCCGATCATCTGCTGGATATGATCAACACCATGCTGGTCATATCCCGGGCCGAGGCCGGGGAGGCTGAATTTGAGTGCGCGCCTGTTGATTTAAGTGCCATGATCATTGACGCCTGGGATCTTTTTGTGCCCCTGGCCGAAGACAAGCAGATCGTTTTTACCCAGCAGGTGGACAAGACGTTGTGGATACAGGGGGATGCCGGCATGCTCCAGCGTGCCTTTGCCAATCTGATTGACAATGCCATCAAATATACCCCTGAAAGAGGCCGCGTCCATTTAACGCTGCAGGCTTGTGGTAAAGAGCTGGTGGAAATTCAGGTCAAAGATTCCGGGCCCGGCATTGATCCTCACAACCGTCAAAAAATTTTTGAACGGTTTTTCCGGGAAGAATCTTCCCGGACAACGCCGGGTACAGGGCTTGGTTTAAGTCTTGCCAAGACCATTATAGAACAACACTCGGGTACAATTTCAGTGCGCTCCTGTGACGAGGGGGGCAGCATTTTTATCGTAGCATTACCGCATCGTAATCTTGAGATCATTTAAAAATTATCTTTGTGTTTTATTCTTTGTCTATGCCCATAAAAAAACGTTTAAAATACAATTAATATTTTTTAAAGGAGGTATAAAATGAAATCTGTGGATAAAAAAATTACAATTTTTACTGCATGTCTGATGCTTTTTGGTCTTTTGGCCTTTCCTGCACTGTCCGGTGCGCGGACTCGGATGGTCCCGGCAACTTTTTCACAGCTGGCGCAACAGGCCAAACCTGGTGTGGTCAATATCCAGACCGTAAAGACAATCAAGGGCGGGGGTCGGGTTTTTCGGCATTTTTTCGGTTCGCCGTTCGGCAACCAACCGGGGTTAGAGGATTTTTTCGGGGGGGGGCCGAGAAATCGTACGGAAAGCAGCCTTGGGTCAGGTTTTATCATTGATAAGACCGGGTACATTGTAACCAATAACCATGTGATTAAAGATGCGGACAAGATCAAGGTTATCCTTCATGATGACCAGGAATATGATGCCCGGATTATCGGTGCAGACCCTGTAACAGACCTTGCATTGATAAAGATTGATGGCAAGGGGCTTCAACCGTTGAAATTCGGGTCCTCCAAGAATGCCCAGGTCGGTTCCTGGGTCGTGGCCATTGGTTCTCCCTTTGGTCTTGAGCAGACAGTGACCGCCGGCATCGTTTCGGCCAAGGGTAGGATCATTGGCTCGGGCCCCTATGATGATTTTATCCAGACCGATGCGTCCATTAACCCGGGTAACTCCGGCGGACCGTTGCTCAATATGGATGGTGAAGTGGTCGGCATCAACACCGCCATTATTAAATCCGGGCAGGGCATTGGGTTTGCCATCCCTTCGGATCTTGCCACCAGTGTTATTGCTCAACTTAAGGACTCCAAGCGTGTCTCCAGAGGATGGTTGGGCGTGTCCATCCAGGATGTCAGTGAGGAGATGAGTGAATACTATAATCTGGATCCGGATGAAGGTGTCTACGTGGCAAAAGCATATGAGGGTAACCCTGCCCATGAGGCTGGCATTCGCCAGGGTGACGTGATCATCAGTGTTGAGGGTGTAAAAATCAGTTCATCCAGGGATCTGACCATGACCATTGCCAATTTAAGGATGGGTTCCAAGGTTAATGTCGGGGTGATTCGCCAGGGAAAAAATAAAACGTTTACGGTCAAACTGGGTGAACGTCCGGATGACTTAGGCGGTTCCCGGTTCGGAGAAGAACTCAATAGCTTTGATGACTTGGGCTTTATGTTTGAATCTTTGAATAAGGATTTAGCCGAGCAGCTTGGCTACCCGCCATCCATCAAAGGACTTGTGGTGACCCGGATTGATCCGGGATCCCAGGCAGCAATGTCCGGCGTGAGAACAGGGGATCTGCTGGTGGAAATAAACCATGAAAAGATTAAAAATTTAAGTGACTATACCCGAACAATGCGTAAGATAGAGAAAGGACAAACCGCCCATATGCTTTTTAGACGGGGAAATTCCCAGATATTTGTGGTCCGGTTTGAAAAATAGAGAAGTTTAACAGCAAATATTATTTTGAATATGGTGCATGCTATGAAGCGGTGTGTACCGTATTCAGCTCTTTAAAGGAGAAGATTTATGTTAACTGTTTACGGAGCAGCATGGTGTCCCCATTGCACACAGACCGTTTCCTATCTGGAAGAAAAACATATTGAGTTTAAGTATGTTGACATCGAATCGGCACCCAATGACGTGGTGCGGCAGGTCATTGAAGTTAACGGCGGTGATGACTGGGTGATCCCCACACTTGAGTACGAGGGAAAATGGCGGCCCGGCAAGGTGTTCAGTCGTCGTGAGATCGACAACGACCTGAAGGCGCTTGGCCTCAAACTGGATTGATGGTGACGGTTTTGGGCTTTTGAACCTGGAAGATTACCATTTGATAATACTGGTGTCATGTTCAGGTCATGTTCAGGTGCTAATTTAATCTTCAACGCTGGATAATTTGCTGTTGCGGCGAATGCGGTGCAAACCGTTGTTAATAAATCATAACCGGCGAAAAATCTCCCTCCTTTTTAAAACGGGCTGCCTTTTTAGGGCAGCCCGTTTTGCTATACTGCTTATTATTATGATCCGGTCGATTTTTTTATAAAACAGTAAAGATCGGGGGACTGGAAAGTGGATAGCCCATAAATAAAAAAAGCCACTGTAAAAACAGCGGCTTTATTTTTTATTGGTGGAGCTGAGGGGGATCGAACCCCTGACCTCATGGCTGCCAGCCATGCGCTCTCCCAGCTGAGCTACAGCCCCATAAAAGAGTGGTAGAGGTATAATAAAAACAGCATGGTCTGTCAATACAAAAAAAATTTTTTTTCCAAATAAATTAAAATTGCAGGCTTAGAATAGTTATTGACACAAGTTGGTGTGAAGCGATATTATTTCTCGTTTCCATATAACAGCCATGGGCTGACTTGGTTTTTCACCGTGGTTCAGCCCAAAACGAAAATAGAAAGATTTGTGTAGGTTACACAGACGTCCTTATGAAAACAATCACGAATAGATTAAGGCCATTCCATAGCTACTATTTAAGTTAACAAAAACAGGGTCAAGGAGTTATACAAGAATGCTGCGCTACCTTCGGGAAAATACGGGCAATTGGATTATAAAATTTTTTCTGGGCATCATTGTCATTGTGTTTGTCTTTTTAGGTGTTGGCAGTATGAACGCCGGCAAGGACAATCAGGTGGCCACAGTGAATGACCATGCCATCACGTTTGCGGAATACCGGGATGCCTATCAGCGCATGATTCAACGCCTTCAGAAGCAGTTCGGAACCTCGTTGAATGATGACTTGATAAAGTCCATGAATGTGAAGCAGTATGCAGTGAATAGCCTGATTGATCAAAAAATTCTGGAAATTGAGGCCCAGAAACTAAAAATTGTTGTGTCCGACGAGGAGCTTAAACAAGATCTGCTGTCAGTCAAGGCATTCCAGAAAGACGGTGTCTTTGATATGGATCTATACAAGCGGGTGCTTGGACAGAACGCCATGACCCCTGAAACCTTTGAAGCGATGCAGCGCAACACCATCAGGAATACCAAGCTCCAGCGCATGGTGATCAATGGTATAACCGTGGGTAATCAAGAGGCCCAAGCCTGGTATTCATTTAACAACACAAAGGCCGGTATTAACTATGTTCTGATTGATCCGGGAACATTTTCTGATATCTTGGCCGATGACGATCAGATTCGTGCCCAGTATGACGATCATCATGACTTGTATATGTCTGAGCCTAAACGCAAGGTGGCATTTCTCGTGTTTGCGCCAAAGGATTTTGAAGACCAGGTTAAGATTGACGACGCTTCGATTCGTGATTTTTATGATCAGAATCCGGTGCGTTTTACCACGCCGGAACAGGTTGAAGCCAGTCATATCCTGATAAGAGTGGATGAAAACGCAGATGAGCTGGTTGTGGCCAAGGCTAAAGAAGAGGCTTTGGGGGTCTATGAGAAAGCCGCCGTCAATGCAGAAGATTTTTCAGTGCTTGCCAAGGCCTATTCCCAGGGACCGTCTGCCGCCGGTGGTGGGTACCTGGGCCGGTTCGACAAAACGAGTATGGTCAAACCTTTTGCTGATGCCGCATTTTCCATGGAGCCAGGCGATATCTCACAGCCTGTCAGGACTCGTTTCGGGTGGCATATTATTAAGGTGGCGGATAGAACGCCTGAAACCGTGACGCCTTTTGAGACCGCCAAAGTACAGATTCAAAAGGAACTGGCTTCAAGCCAGCTTCAGGATTTGGCATATAATAAGGCTGAGGACGCCTATGACGCGGTGCTTGATGGTGATTCCTTTGAACAGGTGGCCTTGGTTGCAGAACAACAGCCTGTAGCCCCCCCGGCTTTTACTGCCTTGGGGACGGAACTTAAAGGTCTGGGTATTTCAAATCCCGGTGAGTTTGCTACCATAGCCTTTTCCCTGGTTGATAATGAGATCAGTGAAGTCAAGAAAATTGGAAATAATTATTACCTGATGCATGTGCTTGAAAACATAGATCCAATACTGCTTGCCTATGAAGATGTAAAAAGTGAAATTGCCCTTACATTAACGGCTGGTCTGCAAAAACAGGCAGCTAGGAAAGCGGCTGAGTCAATGCTTGAAAAAGCAGGTGATGGTGCTGCAAGTTTTGAACAACTTGCCGGTGATAACCACCTTAAGGTTGAATCCAGTAAAATGTTCACCCGCAATGAAGCTGTTCCCGGTATTGCCGGATCTGCGGCCATTGCACAAGCCGCGTTTACCCTTGATGAAAAAAAATCTGTCTATAAACAAGTTCTTGAAGTTTCCGGAAAGTTTTACATGATCAGCCTGAAAGAAAAACAGGCACCTGATGCCGTTGCCATTGCCGAAAATCTTGACAAAGTTAAACTGCAACTTGAAACCCGAAAAAAACAGGACTACTATTCTCAATGGCTGGCAGCACGGAAAGAGAAAGCTGAAATTCGGATAAATACTGATATTATTAACTGATATTCAGATAGAGGAATATCAGTCTGTCATGTTGCCGATAAATAGCGAGTTAGGATTTATTTTGACTTTGAAGCGGTTTTACCGGTTCTGACACATTATTTTTCAGATAATGATCCAGGTCAAACAGCTGTTTGAATGTAAGATCAGTAAATTTGACATGGCGCTTTCTGACTTTCATTGAACTAAATGATGGCGTATCCGTTATTTCATAGTCGGCAACGGTCTGAAAGGGAAGTTCGCCGACATAATACCCCATACTGCTTAAGAAAATAGACTCCTGGTTTCTATCTACAGGTTCTTCTGATTTGTTGTCGGTGCTTATGTATTTGAAACACAGTCCGCCCATACTGATATCGATGATTTGACCAAGCTTGTTTGAATTGGGGCTGATGGCTGCATAGGCACCTTCCACCGCTTTATATCGTTTGTGCTTTCGACGCTCTATGGTCCTTTTTCTGCCAACCATACCTAAATCCTTAACTTTTTGTGTTAAAAATCTCCTTTTGCCAGTTCTGTCCATAGGTGATATTAAGCAATATTTATGCCGAAATTGATATCTGTGTCCCCATCCTCTGTACTAAGTCCTAAGTGGTGATAATCGCGAATAAATAATGAAATTCTAAACTTGTTTTTATTTGAATCAATATAAATTTTTTCTGATATTGTGAAAATTTTTTAACAATAATTGTGTAAATAAAGTATTAAATTAAGAAAAATATTATTTAGTTATGGGTGTGTATTTTTAAACTTTTTTTTGAAATATCTGCCACACGGCCTGACATACACTGTAATCAAAGCCTCTGTAACGCAAATAATTCATCATTTTTTTTCTGCATTCAGGTTCATCCAGTCTCGCCCAGGCCTGCTTTCTGTTCTCAATGGCTTTTAATGCCAGATCCTCGTCTTTATATGCAGCCAACAGTTCTTTGGCAAGTGCCGGGTCAATGCCTTTTTTGCGTAGTTCAAATCCAAGGGCAAATATAGACTTTGGTTTGTAACGGATTCGGCTTTCAATGAACTGGCGTGCAAAGGTTCTGTCATCCAGGTAATTAAAATTGGACAACTGCACAATAACCTGATCGATAATGTTAGCGTTATATCCTTTATCAGATAGATAACCTTTCATTTGGCGGATGGTTTTAGGGCTTTTTGAAAGATATCCCAAGGCCTTCCGGTATGCTTTTTCAATAGTCACTTTTTATGTAAAATCCCAATAAGTCGTTAAATTACTACCATGTTTTGTTGGGAGGGGAGCCTGGGTGTTGATAGATCAGGTCAGCCCCTGGTTGTCATATGAAACAGGCTTTGGGGGCCTGTTTTTTCCCAGGAGATCTTCAGGTGGGCAAGATTCTCCTTTGACGCGGGCCGGACAATGACATGGTCTGTGAATAACAGGTTATTTTCAAAGTTAATTGAAATTCGGCTTTGTACGGTATCTGCCGGCAGGGCCTCTTTTTGATAGATTACGTCACATGTCACCGGGGTATATTCAAAGTTTAGTGTGTCTGGTAAGGATTCCACTGCCCATCTGACATACACTGGGTTATTCACATGCTCGTTGAGATCCAGATCAAGGAAATGAACGGGAAAGCTGCATTCATGGTCAACATGGGTAAGATCTGCACTCGGTTTGATTCGTTTGGCAGGGTCTTGCGCAGGGCACGTCATTAAAGCCGCCGGAATATTCGAGGCCAGCCTCACAGGCCTGTTGTTTGTGGCCTTTATTAATATCCAGATACTTGAGGCGGTTACCAGGGGAGTTGGGTTTTTCAGCGCATTTTCCTGTTCAGCCACCAGTCTGAACTGTCTGTTTTCGTAGAGGTTTTTCCAGGGGGCCCGCCATGTCTGAACGACCAGAGGTGTCATCCAGTCGATGGGTTTGTGAATCTGTATCCGGTATTGGATCACCACCCATTTAAGATCCTTTTTGGCCATGTCAAACGCGGAAATCCCCTGGGCGTGACACTGGGCTGAGGCTGCATCCTGAAATATACTTAAAAGCCAGTCAATTTTGACTCTTCCCCCGATGGTTAAAGCGGAATAGGGCAAGTTAAATTTTTGTGAAAATATGTCAGGATTATTCCTCATTTTCGTTCATTCCTTCAAACAGGCGGCCAGGTGTTGTGACCAGATCCCCCAGCATATTGAGCAATCCCTTTCCCACTGCAGACGGATGCAGGGGCACCACAGTGGGATCTGATATTTTTCCATAGGCCCTGGCTGGAACAGAGACGAGACGGCCGTTGAGAATCGTATTTACAAACGGAATATATTTAATAATGGTGTCAATGGTTTTAAAAGGAGCCACCAGAAAGGTGATATCCAAAGCATCATTGAGCGGATCGGCCCATCCTTCGGCTATGATGGCCATATTGTCTGCATCAATAAAGGCTTTTTTTATATGCACGACGCTCTCTTTTACCTCTGCTTTGGCCGTAAATGTCTTAAATCCAAACCCCTGCTGCTGCAAGTCGGTGTCTCCTATAATATTGAGCACTGATAAAAGTCTGGAAAGCAGCGTGGCTTTAAATATACGGCCGGAGTTCGCCTTGAATCTAAGATGACCGTTTTGTTTGGACTGTACCTGGGTCAGGGTCTGGGCAACGCCGGAAAGTTCGCCACCAAGTGTATAGCTTCCTTCAATAACACTTTGACTGCCTGTCAGACAACCGATTGAAAGCGACACCTCTTTTGCCTGGTCCGTATTGAATAAAATGTGGGTTAAAGCCCCAGGCTTCTCCACGGAATGATTAAGGGTTATCCGGCCTGAAAAATCAAAATTGCAAAAAAGTGCATGGAGAATATTTATATCAGTGACCGGGTGATCAATTGTTACTTGGGCTTGAACTTTTTGGTATACATGCCGGGCATAGCTTAGTGTGTCGACATTAAGAAAAATTTGTTTTTGTTTTACCAGGGGACGGGTGGAGGCAGGTGTGCTCTGCGGGGACAAAAGGGGATCAAAGTTAAGCGTGTCGGCAGTTATGGTGATGTTGTTTGTTTTTTTATCCGTTGAAACAGTTAACGGCTTTTCACCGGTCACCTTTCGAAGTTTCCGGTAAAGATATGAATCCGGATAAAGCATGTTTTCCAGGGTTGCTTTATCCAGTTTCCCGGAAAAATTTATTTTCGGCATATCCGGTTGTTTGTAAAAGGTCACATCAGCATGGGTTCGTTCCCCATCGAGTATTTGCACTGTTGAAGGGGTCATCTTATCCATGGCGGGACCGTCTGCCGTGAAGGATACCTTTGTGCCTGATGGCGTGAGTACCTGTCCCTGGAACAAACTGGCGTCCGGCTGTTTCACAAACTGCCCCCGGGTCAATGTCAGGGGCAGGATAATGCTTTGGGTATATTCCGGGGAAATGTTTTTTTCAAGCCAGGAGGTTTGTTTAATGGTACAGGCAATGTCAGCCAGGTGTATTGTTGAAGGGGTTGCGTTGAATTTGCAGAATATATCGGATATCCCTTTGGTATTGTTGTGAAATACAACGGCTCCTTTGTTCACCTGACCTGTCATGTGAACCTGCCACAGGTTTGGCGAAAACATGGGACCTTCAAGCCCGAAGTCTTTAATAATCATGATTCCTGAAACGTTCTTTATCGGGCCAAGTTTTTTTGGGGCTCCGGGGAAAAGATCAACCAAGGGGACTGCCTGTTCCAGGATAATATTTGCGGCCATATTTTTTATATGCATGGGAACCGAACCCCTGGTATCAACGTCGGCATTAAGGTTTGATATCCTGCTGTTTCCAATGGTAGCCGACATGTTTTTCAGAACAACCTTGCGTTTTTCCAAAAGAAAAGAGCCGCCGGTGATGTGGATGGGCAGGGGCATGCGTTGGTAGTTTCCGCTTGCCTGGATGTTTTTTGCTGCGACTTTGACATCCAGGTCTTTGTGGGCTTGGGTGTTATTCAGCTCAAGAATCGCATCCGTCCGTCCGGTCAGGCTGGATATTTTTGACATTTCCCGGGCAAGTTCCGTATCCGGTAACAGGGAAATCAGGATTGCCGGAAGTTCTGCTAAATTGACTTTCAGGGGGAATTTACCTGAAAATGGGACTGTGTGTTCATCAAGCAGATTGATATCAAGGTCTCCACCGGTGATCACGGTTTTTCCAACATGGCCACCTTCCGGATGAATGCTCAGCACCCCGTCTTTCATCTCTGCACACCCCGAGGCATTGTTCACAATGACAGGAACATGGGGGATTTTGACTGTGACAGATTCTGCGCAGCCGTTTATAAAAAGATTTTCTGCGTCGAACAGGTGATCTATGTCGTTGCTCTTAAACCCCACTGTAACTTTTTGGGCGGTTCCTGTCCTGAGTATGTCAAACAGGATTTGAGATGTTTCAAGTCCGTCTAGAAGGGGCAGGCACACCTGTCTTGCCTGGCTGATATCAATCTGTTCCCCGGTAAATTCAATGCTTGATGCTTTTTGTCCGGGGGAAAGCGATAAATTTATTCCAACACGTCCTTTGGGATAAACAAGTTCCAACGGCGCAAGGCGTGCGGTCACCATCTCTTTCGACAGGGAAAATTTAAGGTCAAATTGCCTTGCGTCAATGCAGTGGTCCTTGGGTACGTCAAGATGGGCCTGAAGGGATGTGATTTTAAGATTGCCTGCAAGAATGGTGTTTTCATCATGACGGCAGTCCACTGACAAGTGTGGGATATCAAGACCTGTTATTCGACCGTTGAGTGCAGATTCAAGCTTTGGAATACCATGTGTTTCCAGCCTAAAACCTGATATTTGTGCCTTGATATTCACAGCCCGTGTCCGGCCTGTCATGCGAATTCGGCAGTTCATGGTGTTAAAATAATTAGACCGGGCATTGGTAACAATTATATCCAGGTGATCCGTATCTGCGAAGGGTAGATCAAGCAATCTGTCAAATCCGTTCTGTACCGATGCGGCAAAATCAGGTGGCACTATGGATTTATTTTTTGGGGCAACAGCCTTTTTCAGCATCAGTTCAGGGGATTGAAGGGTGATGCGCCTAACGACAGTCTTGAATTTGAGCAGCTGGACGGGGGTCAGTTCCACCAGTGCTTTGTCGATTGTAATCTGGGTTTTGGGGTCAAGTTGTGCCGATATGCCTGTAATGCTCAGACCCGGCAGGGGGGTGAGGATAAACCCTATTTGATTGAACCGGACGTCAATACCTGTTTTGTCCAGAAGGCCCCGGATCAGATGGCCTTTGACCTGCTTCGTGTTGATCAGTGGGGGAATGGCAAAGGACAATACTACTGCGCACGCGGTCACGGTTGTCGCAAAAATAAAAACAATGCGCAGTATGCGTTTTTTGTTCATAACCATGCATTCATATTTGTTTGGGCAAAAAAAATAATTGACTTGATTCTATCCATATAGATTGCCCTAGGGATAAAACTGAATGCTATTGCCAGTTATATCCGGTTGTATGGCTTAACGTAATAAAATCAGCAGCAATGTATTTGGCTTGGTCTGTCAGGATCTTTTTGATCTCTTCTTTTTCCGGGTCAATGTCATCCAGGGTTGTCAGAGGCTTTTCCCCTTTCTTTTTCCGGTAATTGTTTTCCAGGGCCAGCTCTTCTTTGTTAAAAGCGGTATCTGTTTTTAGGCGTTCGGCCAGATTCAGGGAGAGTCTTTTTTGTTCACTCAATGATTCTGCCAATTGGATTCGCTGGGTGAGATATTTAATGCCAAAAGACTTTTTAGCCCGGTTTATATAGGCATCATCCAACGGTTTAATCATGGGCTGCAAAGACATATATGCTGAATAACGGGTGGCATCAATGTGATCCCAGAGCAGGGCGCCGTCAAGGGCACTTTCTCCGGTGTTTTTGGTTCTGTAAATCTGGGGAAACCAGATGTCAGGTTCAACGCCTTTGTGTTGGGTGCTTTTGCCTGAGACCCGGTAAAATTTGGCCGAGGTCATCTTCAATCGTCCATCTCCCAAGGGTTTGAGTTCCTGGACCGTGCCCTTGCCAAAGCTTCGGGTGCCCACAATAATACCCCGGTGATAATCTTTGATGGCACCTGCAAAAATTTCACTGGCCGATGCACTCATTCTGTTGATAAGCACCACAAGAGGCCCGGTGTAGGCAATCTTGGGATCTTCATCATACAGGCGCGATACCCTGAATTTTGTTTTGACCTGTACCGTGGG
>Ga0193964_1000225_pt1 | contig 27699 bp, 28 predicted proteins | sample FB_7_MG_FD_140323 | JGI IMG/M metagenome (GOLD analysis project Ga0193964, IMG submission 140323) | Microbial mat bacterial communities from the Broadkill River, Lewes, Delaware, United States - FB_7_MG | ecosystem: Environmental > Aquatic > Freshwater > River > Microbial mats | place: USA... | reverse complement strand
TTTAATTATCGAAGATAATGGACAAGGATATGACTCTTCAAAACCATCAAGTGGTTTCGGTTTAGAACTAATGAAATCATTGGTTTCCAATGAATTAAAAGGGGAAGTCGAAATTGATACCTTAAATAAAACTCTCTATAGGATTATTTTTTAATTGTAACCAAAACATATATCTAAAAATAGTATAATCATTGATACAAAATATCAAAGGTTATACTTAAATGGATACATCATACAGAAATATACTCATATCGTTTTTTTTAGCGGTTACTGCTTATGTAATAGCAGGACAAATTTTTAGTGAAATACAAGCTCGACTTATAGGAAGTGTAGTTTTTCTTATATCGATGTGGACAAACGAATCTTTACCTTTAGGGGTTGTTTCTTTACTTCCAATTGTTTTATTTCCATCCTTAGATATTTTACCTATAAATGACACTACAACAAATTATTCTAAATCAATTATTTTCCTTTTTCTTGGTGGCTTTTTAATGGCCATTGCAGTAGAAAAGATTGGTTTACATAAAGTAATCGCACATAAACTTTTGGGTGTGTTCCCCTCAACAGCACGAGGGATTATTTTTGCATTGGCTATTACATCTGCATTTTTGAGTTCACTATTATCAAACACAACTACGGCACTTTTACTTATGCCTATAGCATTATTTTTAACAGATATTCCAAAGTTAAAGATAAAACTAGTACTTGCTGTTGCCTATGGAGCTAGTATTGGAGGGATAATAACTCCTATTGGAACACCACCAAATCTTATCTTGATGGGATTTTTAGAAGAAAATAATCTAGAGATGCTCACATTTATGAACTGGATGTTTAAAACAATCCCTTTGGCAATAATTATGTTAATAGTTGTACCATTTATACTTTCATTGGGTACAAAAAACATGTGTATTTCAAATGATATAGAAAGTGATAATAGATTAAATAGCGATCAAAAAAGACTTTTGTATATTTTAGGAACATTAGTAATTGTTCTTTTTGTAAATTCATTTTTTAAAGTAAGTGAGGCAGGGATACTATTAGGATATGGTTTATTTATGTTTATGCCAAAAATTGGATTTATAACTTGGGAAGATACACGAAAAGTACCTTACGAGATTATGTTTTTATTTGGTGCAGGTTTTTCGATTGCAAAAGCATTTAGTACAACAGGTTTAGCTTTTGATATCTCTGAACTACTTTTAAATCTAACGCAATTGAGTCCTTTATTATTGATATTATTAGTTGCTGCACTTATTACATTTACAACAGAAGTGACAAGTAATACAGCACTTATCTCTATAGCTTTACCTATTATATTTTCACTAGGGGCAAGTTCAAATATCGATGTAAACTTACTTTTGATGGTTGCTACTATTTGTGCTAGTTATGCTTTTATGTTGCCAATAGCAACGCCACCAAATGCTATAGCCATGAGTAGTAAAATATTAACAATAAAAGATATGGCTAGCTATGGGATTATGTTTAATATTTTGGCTATAGGGATGACTACCATCGTTGCAATGCTGATATGGTAGTTTAATTAAAGATTTTAATGTATAATTTCAAAAAGTTATAGGAAAACTATGAAATTACTATTTTTATCTTTATTATTATTTATATCAAGTCTATATGGATTTACCAATGAAAAAATTACAATGCAATGGCTTGAGAAACAGCCTACAAGTTTTGCAAAGGATTTTTATATTTGGAGGTATCTTAACAAAAATATTACTGTACAAGAATCAAATCAAGCCTTAGGGCAAGTAAGATATTTAAACAACAAAATTTTATATAGATATATAAATAAATCAGATGATATAAATCTTCAAGATTATAAAAAATGTATGCGATCTAAAACAAAAAATTTACTTAATAAAGAGGCGTATTGTATAGAGGCTGGATTGAGTGTTTATGATGCGACAAAGTTAAGTAAAAAAGAATTATCTAAAATAATAAATAAATCAAAAATAGAATATCCTGTATTTACAAAAAAACTTGAAATTATACAATCAAAGGTTCCTTTTGAAAGTCTTATAAAACAAGATAAAGAGACTTTTTTTAATACTTTTAATCAATGTGGTGGAAAATATCGAGTCAAAAACTTTAATCGTTATTTCCCTACACAAGTTTTTACAAAACTAAAAGATGATAAAAAGTTCGCTCAAACAATAAAACTTATAGTAACAAATCTTCAAATGAGAAAAGCACAAATTTCTCTTTTAAAACTTAGCCCAGAGGGTTTAGATTTTAAGTCTGTTTTTCATTTAGCAATCAACGCTATAAGGCATAAAAAAGAAGATTTGGCTTTAGTTTATTTAGAAGATGCATTTGGAAAAGCTTATTTTAGAATGCAAAAAGACAATATTTTATTTTGGCAATATAAACTTACAAAAGATGAAAAGTATCTAACAACGCTATCAAATAGTTGGGATGTAAATATTTATTCATTATTTGCACAAAATATTTTAAAAAAAGAAAATCAAAATATTGTTTATAATTTAAAACAAACAAAAGAAAAGCTAAGTAAATATGATATATCTAATCCATTTGAATGGTTAACAGTTTTAAATAAAAGTAAAAAAATGACTGATGAAAAACTGAAAAAATATCAAAATATTTTTACAACAGATGAAACATTAGGGCATTTGGCATTTGTGCAAGAACGTTATACACGATATAGAAAATCCTTTTTTGTTACACCTTATGAAAAATATTTATCAGGACTTACCAAACAAAGAAAATCACTTATTTATGCAATAGGAAGACAAGAGAGTCGATTTATACCAACTTCTATTTCGAGTTCTTATGCAATGGGAACAATGCAAATTATGCCATTTTTGAGTAAGGCAATTGCAAAAGAACTAAAAGAATCTTATAATATTTTTGATCAGTTCGATGCAAAAACAAATTTGAGATATGCAAATCATCATCTTAATTATTTAGATCGAAAATTAAATCACCCTTTATTTATAGCATATGCTTACAATGGTGGAATTGGATTTACAAAAAGACTTTTAAAAACAAATTTATTTAAAAAAGGAAAATACGAACCATATCTAAGTATGGAACTTTTGCCATATGATGAAACAAAAAAATATGGGAAAAAAGTATTAATCAATTATTTTGTTTATACCAATTATTTTAATAAAAAAAATAAATTAAGTTTTAATACTTTGATAAACACTATTGAAAACTAAGCATAAATAAGTAGTTTAGCAAACTAAAAACAGATTTTGGGTATTATACGAAAAATTCAAGAAATATCACAAAATAGGAAAAACAATGTCAAATAAAACACTTGTAATTACAGGGGCAACAAAAGGTATCGGTAAAGCGTGTGCATACAGATTTGCAAAAGAGGGAATCAATATTGCATTTACATATAACTCTAATGAAGAGATTGCAAAAGAGATTGCAGCTGATTTAGAAGAAAAGTATGGAATTAATGCTAAATATTATGCTTATAATATTTTAGAGCCAGAAACAGCAAAAGAGTTGTTTTTAGAAATTGATAAAGATTTTGATACTATTGATTACTTTATCTCAAATGCTATGATCTATGGTAGACCAGTTGTTGGTGGATACGGTAAATATATGAAACTTAAACCAAGAGGGCTTAATAATATCTATACTGCAACAGTAGATGCTTTTGTTTGTTGTTCTCAACAAGCTGCAAAAAGAATGGAAAAAAATGGTGGTGGAGCAATGGTTAGTTTAAGTTCTACTGGAAATCTTGTATATATTGAAAACTATGCTGGACATGGTACAAATAAAGCTGCTGTTGAAGCTATGGTGCGATATGCTGCAACTGAACTTGGAAGTATGAATATTAGAGTTAATGCAGTTTCAGGTGGACCAATCGATACTGATGCACTGAAAGCATTTACAAACTATGAAGAGGTTGCTGCCAAAACTGCAGAACTTTCTCCATTAGGTAGAATGGGACAACCAGATGATTTAGCTTCAGCTTGTTATTTCTTATGTAGTGATGAAGCTTCATGGATCACAGGGAGTACACTTTTAGTTGATGGTGGAACAACTTTCAAAAAATAATGCCAGATAACACTACAAAACAAAAAGAAAAAAACTTAAATTTACCAAATATCTTAGCGGCATTTAGAATACTTCTTGCCCCTTTGATGTTATGGTTTATGGTTGACCAGTCAAATCCTATTTTTGATGGATGGCATCCTAGCTGGTTTGATTATTTTGCTGGGCTTATTTTTGTGATAGCTTCAGTAACAGATTTTTTTGATGGTTATATTGCAAGAAGCTGGAATCAGATGACAAAACTTGGATCTATTTTAGATCCTTTAGCTGATAAAATGCTTGTTCTGGCTGGATTTATTGGATTATTGGCAATGGATAGAGCAAGTGCTTTTGCTATATTTTTAATTCTATCGAGGGAATTTTTTATAACTGGACTTCGAGTAGTTGCAGTTTCTGAGGGAAAACCAGTAGCCTCTACAATGGCTGGAAAAGTTAAAACAGTTGTACAGATGATTGCAATTGGTTTTTTAATTATGAATTGGCCATTTGCAAGTGAGCTGTTATGGTTTGCTGTAGCACTTACCCTTTACTCTGGATATGAGTATATAAGAGACTATTTAAACTAATAGTCTCTTTTAGCCTCAATAGTTTCATTTAGTTCACCTAACTTTTTAACATAATCATACCTTTAAAATAAATTAGCTAAAATCCCTTAAATTATACATAAGGATAAAACTTGGGTTTTATAACTTTTCTGATTGTCTTATCAATCTTAGTCTTCATACATGAATTAGGTCATTTTACAGTTGCCAGGCTTTTGGGCGTAAAAGTATATGTTTTTTCAATAGGATTTGGAAAAAAACTTATCTCAAAACAATGGAAGGGTACTGAGTGGTCTTTCTCTCTAATTCCTTTAGGTGGATATGTAAAAATGAAAGGACAAGAGGATTTAAATCCTGCATTAGCAAATAATGATAGCGATAGCTATAATGTTAAAACACCTTTTCAAAGAATTCTCATATTATTAGCTGGACCATTTGCCAATTTTTTATTAGCTTTTGTATTATACATAGGAATAGGGCTTTTAGGGAATAATCATCTCACAGCAACTATTGGAAAAGTAATAGAGAATTCACCTGCACAAAAAGCAGGTTTAATGAAAAATGATGAGATATTAAAAATCAATAACAAAGAGATAAAAACATGGGATGATTTAAGTGGTATCATTAAAGATTCAAACAATCCATTAAAATTTTATGTAAAAAGAGATGGAAAAATTAGAACATTTGTAATTAGACCACAAATGAGTGATTCTCAAAATATGTTCAAAGAAAAAATCAAAAAAAGAATGATAGGAATAGCACCAGCTCCAAAGGTAGTAAAAGTATTTTATTCTCCAATAGAATCTATCTCTTTTGCTTATGATAAAACTATCCAATCAAGTACAATGATCTTTTTAGGAGTTCAAAAACTTATTCAAGGAATCATACCAAGTAGTGAAATAGGGGGTGTTATTAGTATAGGTACAGTTATTTCTGATGCAAGCCAATCAAGTTTTGTAGCACTTTTAAGTATCATGGCTTTGATTTCTGTAAATTTAGGAGTATTAAACTTACTTCCGATTCCAGCTCTTGATGGTGGACATATAATGTTTAATTTATATGAGATGATTACTAAAAGAAAACCAAGTGACAAAGTACTTATTGCTATGACAGCTGCTGGATGGGCTATTTTATTAGGTTTGATGTCATTAGGTGTTTATAATGATATCATACGATTACTAGGATAAAAAGCTCCTAGTAATTACATCTATTTATTATAAGTTTGCATCTTTAATATATTTTTTTAGAATTCTAAAATGAGATGAAAAATCATCTCCTAGTTTTTGGTATTCGTAAGATGCTTGGTTATTAGCTTGGTGTTCTGCATCTGCAGCTTTTAGAGCTATATCCGTAAAGTTTAGAGTTAAAGATGAACTTTTTAAATCATGAAAAGCTCTTGCTATTTTTTCATAGTTATCTTCGGTTAGTCCTTCATTGAGTGTTTGTAATAGTGCATCACTACTTGTTGCATAACTATTGAGTAACTTGTTAACTATCACAGGAGGAAAGTTTGTTTTTTCTTTTGTAAGAGTAATAGCTTTTTCTATATCCTCATGGCTTAGTGTATAACAATCAATTACAGTTTGTTCTTCATTTGTATTATGAAACTCTAAAATTCTTTCTAATTCTGTAAAGTCTATAGGTTTTGAAATATAATCATCCATCCCTTCATTTAGGAATCTTTCTCTATCTCCTTCTAATGCATTTGCAGTAAGAGCTATGATAGGTGTTTTTATATTTAAAGAACGAATTTTTTTAGTAGCTTCTATTCCATCTAAAACAGGCATATTAATATCCATAAATATAAGGTCATAATTATTATGAATACTTAGTATATCAACCGCTTCTTGTCCATTGTTTGCAAATGTAAAAGTGATCTCTTTATATTTTTTTAAATGTTCCTCTATAAGCATTTGGTTGATTTCATAATCTTCAGCTATTAATATATTGAGTCTTATATTATTTTGATAGTTATGAGCAAAAGTATCTTTTAAAATAAAATCTTTATGAAGTAATCGGTTGTATAACTGTGAAGGACAATCAGGATAAAGGTTAATCACTTCTACATTGTTTGAGTCGGTTAAATCGTTCTCTTCACTTAAAAGAATTACTTCAACTTTTTGACTGTAGTTTTGCGCAATAGTTTCATCTAATGTTATAAGTAGATGACATTCATTATCTTCTGTGAAAAAGTCTTCTAACTCTTCCACATTTACTATACTAAATGCAATTTTAAAATGATCTAATTGATGTTTGATATTTTTTATCTCTTTGTGATTGTCATTTACTAAACATAAGTTTTTCCCATCAAGATGTTTTGATATAAGTTTAGAAGATGAACAAGTTTGTATATCTAAATCAAAATAAAATGTACTTCCTTTATCTATCTCACTATCAATTTGAAGAGTTCCGCCCATAAGTTCAACTAAAGACGAACTTATACTAAGTCCTAATCCTGTTCCCCCAAATTTTCTTGTAGTTGAGTTATCTGCTTGCGAAAAAGCGGACATGATTTTGTCTTGATTTTCTTTAGCGATTCCTATACCACTATCTTGTACTAAAAATCTAATACGATCATAAGTATGATGTCTCTCTACCATAATTACTTGTACCATAACTGTTCCATTTTCAGGTGTGAATTTTAGGGCGTTATTTATAAGATTTTGCATAACTTGACGTATATGTAACTCATCGATTAATAAACACTCTTCAAGTTTTGAATCAATATGTATCTGGTAAGAGATGTTTTTTTCTCTTGCATCTGGAAGAAAAGGGATGAATGCTTTTTCAAGTTCTACAAAAGGATTGATTTCAATAAGTTCAGAAATCATTTTTCCGCTACCGAGTTTAGAGAAGTCTAAAATATCATTAATTATCTGTAAAAGTGTATTTACAGAAGATTGTGTAACATTGAGATATTTCTCTTGTTGAGGAGATAAGTTCGTTTTTTCAAGTAATTGTAAAAAACCAGAGATTCCATTCATCGGAGTTCTTATCTCATGACTCATATTTGCTAAAAATTCACTTTTAGATTTTTCAGCTACTTCAGATTTTACTCTCATATTTTCTAAGTCAGTAATATTTGAAAAAGTAGAGAGTAAATACTCTTCATTATCTAGAGTAATTGTCTTTCCTACAACAGAAAATATAACCTCTTCATCTTTGCTATTTTTCATAATAGCTTTATGTAAAGCATTTGGTTCTGCTAAAAGTACATCTCCCCAGTAATTTTCAGGAGTAGAGTTTTCTAAGTATCCCTCTTTTTTAATAAAAAGTTCACAAACACAAAGGTATTTTTCTTTGAAGTATTTAAGGTTTTTAAATCCTGTTAATTCAAAAAACATTTCATTTGTATCAACTACTCCATCTACATCATTTGAAATAACAATAATACTTTCTTGAGAATCCATAATTTGTTTTGTTCTATTATGTAAGTATTCACTTCTTTTTTGTAGATTGATATTTTTTGTTACATCTTCTCTTATCGCCATATATTCTGTTATTTCACCATGATTATCTAAAATAGGAAAAATAGTTGCATTTACATAATAGGTACTGCCATCTTTTGCTTGGTTTGGAAGAAATCCTCTCCATATATTTTTTGATTTTATAGTATCCCATAAGTCACTGTAAATAAGATCTAAAACATCAGGATGTTTTATGATATTATGTGTACGTCCTAAAAGTTCTTGTTCTGAGTATCCACTAAGTTCACAAAAACGTTGGTTTACAAAAGTTATATTTCCACTAAGATCTGTTTTTGAAACAATTAGTGAGCTATCTATAGCATTTTTATATTGTTTTAACAAAGCAATCATGTCTAGATTTTCATTTCTTATGAGTTGATTTGCTTCAGTAAGTTCTTCTGAGTTAAGTTCTATGGTTCTTTGCAATAGTTTAACATCTTCTTCTGATTCGTTGTATGTAAGATTTATTTTTTCAATAAAAGCTTTAAATTCATTAGATTTCGAATCAAAATCAAAATCATCCCCAAAAGTATTTTTTATTTGTCTTTTTAGTAATCTGTTCATAGTGTTACTTAACTTTCATAAATTACAGTTAAAGTCATAGTTTGATTATGTAGTTCGCATGTTTTTATTTCGTCAGAAAATGGAGCTAGTTCTCCATATGAATAAAAACCAGTTAAATGAACATTTTTACCTACAGTTTCTTCAATGATTTCTAACTCTTCATCAATTAAGTCTTTTAAAACAAGTTTTCTTCCCACACAACTTACAACTAAACCTAAAGCGTTATTTTCATTTTTTTGATTGATTTTTTTTGCAGCTAATTCACTACCATCAATTAAACCATCAATATCTGTTTTCATTAATTTTGCAATATAGTTTTCTGGTACATCGCCTGCAAAAGTCATAGACTGCGTCTCTTCATCTATAGCTAATACGGTTCTTATTATTGAGTTTTCATCATCATGATCTTTTTTAATACTTAAAGGAAAACGCAACCCACTACTAGGTAAATTTGATGCTTGCTCACCTAAATATTTTTTGTATAATTCAAGAGCTGGTTTATTGTCTATTTCATAAACAATATTTCCTTCTGATTTAGTGATGATTCTTTCTGTTCCAAACTCATCCCAACCAGCAAAACAACCACTACTTACATGAAGGTTTTCTCCATAAAAACCAATTGCTACTACTTTTTTTTCTGCTGCTTCATCATTAGCCAATATAAGAGTTTTTGAAAATCTGGCATCATCTCCTGCTAATCCACCTGTAATAAGTGTTGTAGGTTTTACTTTATTTACATTGTGGGCTAATATTGTGCCATTCATATTTAATCCATCAGAGATGATAAAAATTGATTTTAGATTTTCATTTGGCAAGCTGTTTACTAAGTCTTGGGACACTTTATCTAAATCATCATCTTGTGTAAAATCAATGATACTTGTTTTAATGTATCCCTTATCAAATTTTATAATTGTAGCAACAACTTCAGCTTCATGAACTTTTGCTCCCAATACATTACCAGATGAAGAAGAACCAATAACCTGTGCATTTTTATATTTTGTCTTGAAAAAATCATAGTGATTATTTTTTTCTAAACTTTCTGTGTTTCCAAATAGTAAGACTAAATCTGCTTCATCTTTATCTTTTATGGTTTCATTATTATATTGCCAGGTATTATTAAAAAACATTGATTCTATTTTCATTCTCTTCCTTTTTATAATATTTAAATAATTTTAGGATATCATAACATAAAATAACCTAAAATAAAAAGGTAGAAATTATGTACCATATTCTTGCTGTTGATGATGAACAATTTAACCTCGATTTAATAGAAGCGACCTTTATGTCTGATGAAAATGTTAAAATATTTTTTTCAACAAGTGGTCAACATGCCTTAGAAATATTAGCGGAAAATGACGCAGTTATTGATGTTGTTTTGCTTGATATTAGTATGCCTGGAATGGATGGAATAGAAACATTATTAAAAATGCGAGAATCATATCGTACACTACCAATTGTTATGGTAACTGCCAATCATGAAAAAAAAGCAGAATCTCTTCAAGCCGAAGCAACAGACTTTATAACAAAACCATATAATATTGATGAGTTGCGTTTACGAACACTTAACTACGCAAAACTTTGTACATATACAAGACAAGTTGAAGACAAGAAAAAACTCTTAGAAGATGAAGTACAATTAAGAACACAAGATTTAGGTGATGCTTTAGTTATCGCTAAAAAAACAGAAGAAGAGATCGCTTCAAGAATAGGTCGTGTTGCTGAGTATAGAGATTTAGAAACTGGTGGACATATTAAACGAATGAGTCATTACAGTGAACATCTAGCACGATTATATGGTTTAGATGAAGATGAATGTGAATTGATTTTAAGTTCATCACCTTTGCATGATGTGGGAAAAGTTGCAATTGCAGATAAAATTTTATTAAAACCGGGAAAATTTGAAGAGAGTGAATTTGAGATTATGAAAACTCATGCAGAACTAGGTGCTAAGATTTTAGAAGGTGCAGAGCAATATCCTATTATAGAGATGGGAAGAATTATTGCATTGGAGCATCATGAAAAATATGATGGTAGTGGATATCCTTTTGGAAAAAAAGGGGAAGATATTCATCTTTATGCAAGAATAGTTGCTATTACAGATGTTTTTGATGCTTTAAATTCAAAACGTGTTTATAAACAAGCAATGAATTTAGAGGAAGTTTTAGGGATAATGAGTAAAGAAAGTGGTAAACATTTCGATCCTCACTTATTAAAACTATTTATTGATAATATAGATGAGTTTCTTAAAATACAAGAATTATTTCCAGATGAATAAAATTTCTAAAGATGATTTAATCATATAAAGTGTATCATTATTTCTAATATATAAAATTAAAGGAAACATTATGTCAAATACAACAGAAATAGAAAAAATAGCATTAGCAAATACAAAAAAAGGTGTAATTAGTATTTCAAATATTACTGAACCATATGGTGAAGGAAGTGGAAACGTTACAAGTATTGGTATCTCATTAACAGGAAAAGAACCAGAATGGAAAGTTCATCTTCCATCAGAAAATATTGATGCAGTTATTGCTGCTTTACAAAAAGCACAAGCATAGTCCTCTTATAATTTAGTGTTTTACACTAAATTATATTCTCTTTTTCTTCTCTTCTATCAAACTACTAACACATATTAACTATTATCGATTATTCATATTGAATTAATTTAAATTAGCTATCATTATATAAATTATAATCGGGAGATAATATACATGAAAAATATTTTAATCACATTTTTATTTGTGATATCGTTATTTGGAGGAAATAATGACTTTTTGGAGCCATCAGAAGCCTTCCAAGTATCTATAGATAAAAAAACAAATGGGTATGAAATAAATGTTAAACTTGATAAAACTATATATTTATATGATGAGTTTTTAAATGTAACAATTCTTCCCCAAAAAATTGATATTACAAAAGAACTTCAATTTCCAAAACCTGTAAATTATGATGATTTTATTGTACATTTTAATGGAATGAAAATAGAGGTTCCTTTTTCTTTAATAAAAGAAAAAATTGGAAATGAGCCTTATGAGTTACAATTTAATTATCAAGGATGTTCAAAAGCAGGACTTTGTTACTCTCCTATGTCTTTATCTGTAAAATCAGACAAAAGTGTAGATATTATTCCTAATAGTGAAACTAGTGTAAAAAAAGTTGAATTAAAAGAGATAGTAAAAACTGAAAATGAAACTGATACAATTACTCAAACACTAAAAGATGGAAGTATATTATTAGTACTTGCTACTTTTTTTGGATTTGGATTGCTTCTTTCTTTAACTCCATGTATTTTTCCAATGATTCCAATTCTATCAAGTATTATTGTACAACAGTCAAATAAAGATGGTGGAAAAATGTCAGCATCTAAAGGGCTACTTTTATCTGTAGTTTATGTTCTTGCTATGAGTATTGCTTATACTATTGCAGGAGTTTTGGCAGGATTATTTGGTGCAAATCTTCAAGCGATGCTTCAAGATCCAGTTGTGATTATGGTATTTGCAGCTATTTTTGTAATACTTGCTTTTTCTATGTTTGGATATTTTGAGATAGGATTACCTCAAAGTTGGCAAACAAAACTAAATAAAACAAGTGAAAATAGCAGTAAAAGTGGCGGAATCACAGGTGTTGCTGTGATGGGATTTTTCTCAGCACTTATCGTTGGACCTTGTGTTGCTCCACCATTAGCGGGAGCTTTAGTGTATATCGGACAAACTGGTGATGCATTTTTAGGTGGTGCTGCTTTATTTGTTATGAGTTTAGGTATGGGTCTTCCTTTATTAGCAATTGGTGTAGGTGCAGGAAAATATATGCCTAAACCTGGTGGTTGGATGGAGACTGTAACAAAGATATTTGGAATAGTGATGTTAGCTATTGCATTATGGATGTTAGAAAGAATTATCCCTTCTATTGCATTTATGTTCTTAAGTTCATTCTTATTAATAGGAATGGCACTTTATTTACAAGTATTTAATCATATTATTGTGAGACTTATTACTACAATAATTTTTATTTATGGTGTTATTGTGTTTACAGGTGCAGTGAGTGGATCTACAAATGTAATCGATCCATTAGAAAACTTTAAAGGTGGGGCTACCGTAGCTAAAAAAGAGAAACTTGATTGGTTATATGTTAAAAACGTTGCTCAACTTGAAGATGTGGTTTCAAAATCATCAAAACCAGTAATGGTGGATTTTTGGGCTACTTGGTGTGTAAGTTGTAAAGAGCTTGATAATATCACTTTTAAAGATAGTCAAGTGAAATCAGAATTAGCAAAATACCAATTAGTAAAAGTAGATGTAACAAAAAATACGCAAGATGATAAAGACTTGATGAAAAAGTTTAACCTTTTTGGACCTCCTGCACTTATTTTTTATAATGATGGAAAAGAAGAATTAAATAAAAGAATTATAGGATACAAAAATCCTAAAGAATTTATGGAAAATGTAAATAAATAAAATGGATTTATTAGTTTATATAGAAAGAGGAGGAATAATAGTAGAGATTTTAATATTTATGAATATTATAGGATTTACTATTATGTTGTGGAAAAGTTATGTTTTTTATAAAACAAATAAAAATATTATCAATATATCTGATGATATTGTAAATGAATTAAAACTTACCACAAGTCATCATTTAGCACAAATACAATCTACAGTTGCATTAAAAGTAAATAATATTGAAAGTGGTTTAAATACTATTAAAATAATAGCTTCACTTTCTCCTTTGATTGGACTACTAGGTACAGTTATTGGTATTTTAAATTCTTTTGATAGTATTAGTCACTTAGGTCTAGGTGACCCTACTGTTTTTTCTAGTGGAATTAGTATCGCTCTTATTACTACTGTTGCTGGACTTATCGTAGCTATTCCTCACTATATAGGTTATAATTATTTTATAGGTAGTTTAGATAAACTTGAAATAAAATTGGAAAAAATAGTCTTAGATAAAATAAAATGAAAAAACACAGAGAAGCTTTAACTCCAGATATCACACCTCTTATTGATATCGTTTTTATACTATTGATTTTTTTTATTGTTAGTTCTGTTTTTAAAAAAGAAGAGTTAGTTTTAAATTTGGAATTACCAAATTCAAATGCAAAAGAACTAGAAGTCGAACTAAAACAACTTAATATAGAATTATCAACTACTGCCTTAGCATATCAAGGAGAAAAAATAAGTTTCCAAAAATTTGATACACTTCTATCAAATTATCCTAAACGAGACAAACCTGTTATTGTTAGAATTGATAAAGATGTAAAATATGACAGAGTTGTTAAAGTTCTAGATACCCTTTCTAAATACTCATATGATAATCTCTCCTTAGTTACTTCTGAAGAATAAATAGTAGGAATTAATATTTAAAATAAACTATGATACAATCTCTACTTTAAAAATAAGGATTGAAATGAAAAAAATCAATAAAAAAGCAGTAAAACAAAAAAAAGCATTTTCTTTAATGGAATTAATGGTAGTAATTATTATTCTAGGACTTTTAGCATCCTTTGTACTTCCTAGTTTAACAGGAAAGAGTGAAGATGCAAAAATAAAAATTACTTGTGTTCAAATGAAAAGTATATCTCAAGCTTTAAAAATGTATAAAATTGACAACTCTACATATCCAAGTACAGAAGATGGGTTACCTGCAAAATATTTTGAGGATGAAAAATTACCAAAAGATAGCTGGGGACAAAACTATATCTATACTTTTGATGAAGAAAAATTTGATTTAATCTCTCTTGGTGCAAACAAAAAAGAGGGTGGAGATGATGATATTTATTATAGTAAGTGTGGACAAAAATAATACGTGAATAAATCAAAGGGTTTTACTCTTCTAGAAATCATAATTTCTATTATATTAGTCTCTATATTATATCTCTTTGCCATAAATAATTTTAGTGTAAATACTGGCAAAGAGAAAGATAACATAAATTTTCATACTTTAAAAAGTGAACTTTTAAGTTATAACTACGAAAAAAGAATTACTATTAAATGTATAGAAAGTGATTATAGTTGTTTTATTTTTATTGATAATAAGTTACAAGAAAATAAAATAAAAGGTTTATTTAATGAAGAACCTACTGTATATAAATATAATTCAAAACTTGAAGAAAAAACATTTAATAGACTAGAATTAGAAAAATTAGAGAATCATAATATTGTATTCGAATACTCATGTAATAAAGAAAAAAAATGTACAGAAGAGATTGTTTTTGCAAATAATCGTGGATATATTTTCAACGACATAAATATGAAACCAATTATAGTAGATAACATTAGTGAAATAGAAGACTATTTTCAAGATAAAATCCAAGAGGTTAAAGATGCTTTTTAAATATAGTGGGTTTGATAAAAACGGACATAAAGTTACCAACAAAATAGAAGCTACATCATTGCATTTAGCGAAACAACAACTAAAACAAAAAAAAATAATTTATACTTCTATTAAAGAAGATAAATATAATATTATTGATAAGTTACTCTCAAAAAAAACGATCAAATTAAAATCTTTAGTTCTTTCTACTATTAGTAGGGATTTAAGTATATATTTAAATTCTGGTATATCCCTCCTTAATGCTATGAAACTTTTAAGTCAACGGTATCAAAATGATAAAAAACTAAATCCTTTTTTTATTTCGGTTATAGCATATCTGGATGAAGGTAAAAATTTTTATACTAGTTTAGCTGAACAAAAGATTATTAATCTTCCTGAGTTTTATTTACAATCAATTAAGATAAGTGAAGATGGCGGAATCTTACAATCCGTTTTAGTGGAATTAGCAGATTATTTAAAAGAGCAAGATTCTTTAAACAAACAAATAAGCTCTGCCATGGCATATCCTATATTTATAATTGCTGTTTCTTTTCTGATGGTAGGTTTTATGTTGAGTTTTATTGTTCCTAAAATTACAGCTGTTTTTGAACACAATGGACAAGAGTTACCTCCTATGACACAGTTTGTAATAAACGCAGGAGATATGGTAACTAATTACTATCTCGTAATAATAATTGGTTTTATTGCAGCTATTAGTCTTTTTACTTTTATGATGAAGAGGTATGAAAAATTTAAATATGCAATAGATAGTTTTATTTTAAAAGTACCATTTATTGGAAAACTAATTGAGATTGGCGAGTTAAGTAGATTTGCATATATGAATTCTATATTAATAAAATCAGGTATACCTATCGTACAGTCTTTTAAATTAGGAAGTAATATATTAAAAAATAGTGTAATAAAAAAGTTATTTACAACTGCAAGTGTGGAGGTTGTAGAGGGTAAAAATCTATCAACTATTTTAGATAAAAATGAAATATATAAAATAGATATTGCATTTATTCAAGCAATATCTATTGGTGAAGAAACTAGTTCTTTAAGTAAAATATTACAGAATTTAGCTGAGTTATATACAACACAAAACAAAGATAAAATAGCTATATTTTTAACTTTGCTAGAACCCATGTTTATGTTAATAGTTGGTGGTTTAATTGGTTTTATAGTTGTTGCTATGTTATTACCTATTTTTAGCATGAGTTTAGGATAATTGGTTTGAAAAAAAAAGGTATTATTTTACTTATCACTTTGTTTTTTATTTCGGCTATTTCAGTCTTGATATTAAAAAATCTTGGTGATTCAGAAAAGTTTATATCAGAAGTATCTTTTGATACAAAATTGACACAATTTAAAATTGTTAATGAAAATGTACAACAAGAAATCATAAAAATACTCAATGAAAATAAAGATTATATTGATGATATTTTGAAAGAAGCACAAATAATACCATTGCGTTATGGTAATGTAAATTTATTAATAGAATTAGTAGAGTTACCAACAAAAGAGTGCAATATTAATAATATTAAAAATGTACAAGATATTGTTACTCAATGTAATCAAGATGTTTCTTATAACATAGAAAACCAATACAAATTTGTAGAAGATTTAAATAAAATAAGAAAAGACACTAATATAACAAATCAACAACAGCTTGATTATTTTATAGAAGAATATAAAACAGGTGCAAATGACGATCAAATTGATAATATAAGTGATAAATTTTCTTATATATCAACTGATGAAAATGCAACATATTTATCATGTAAATATACAATACTACTAGATGAACTTTCAAAAGCAAATAGTTATTTTATTTTTAAATTAGATACAGATACCCCTTTGGCAAATTACTTTACACTTGAATAAGTATTATTTATCATAAACTTAATAAAATAAATGTATAATCGCAACAATTACTATAAACAGACCTTAAGGAGAGTAAAATTTTAAAACAACAAACTACAAATACGATTTTTCTTCACTCTAAGAGTTCATTTAATATATCAGAAAAAGTTAATATCATTTTATCACCTGAGTTATATTGGGTAAGAGTTTTTGAACTTCCTTTGGATAATAAAAAACAAGTACTCAATGTATTACCAAGTTTATTTGAAGAATTTATAGAAATTGAAAATTTAAAGTTTTACGCATATAAGTTAGATACTCATTCGTATATCTCTTTTGCTTACAATGAAGAACATATTTTGCAAAGCATAAAAAAAGCTGGATTACAAATAAATCAAATCAAAAATATATATTTTTCACAGATAGAATTTTATGAGCAATTGGAAAGTACAAAACAAATGAAAATAGATAATGTCTCTTTATCTTTTGTTAATAATATAATTGTAAAAATACCTGATAACATAAAAATAGATATTCAAAATATATTAGATATAGAAAATATTAAATTATCAAAAGAGTCAATATCAATTAGTTCAAATTCAAAATATATTGATAATCGTACTTCCAATATATTGTCGATATTTTTGATTTTATTTTCTATTTTATTTTTGATAAAGATTGATTCAAATTATACTATTATTGATGATTATGAGAATAGAATTTCTAATATTAAAAATGTAAACAATAAATCATTATCTAATATTCAAATAAAGTCTATTATTAAAAAATATGACAAAATTTATAATAAACAAGTACAAATTCGTGAGTTATTATCATACGTCTTAAATATTAAGAGTATTCATGATGTTAAATTTCTTTCAATAGAGATGCAAAATAAAAAAGTAAAAGTAAAATTTATGAATAATAAAATCGATTCTGCTTTGGAAAATAAAATAAGAGTATATATTCAAAAAAGATATAAAAAATATGTTCTTAAAACGAGAGATAACTATATATCAATGGAAATTAGCATATGAAAAAAATAAATTCTCTTACAATATTGCTTATTAGTATCATTATATTTTTAATAATTGTAAACCTCTATAAATACACTAATTCTAATATTCAAAATGTAAAATCAGAATACCTTGAAATTCAAAAACTTTCTCTAGGTTTCACCACTTCAAAAAAGAGTTTATACACTCAACGTAAAGCAGAACAACAGTTACGTAATATTACTCGACAATTAAATATTAAAAATTTAAGCATTGTTAAAAAAAGTAAAAAATTAATAGTAAAAGTAAAGAAAATGTCTTTTTATGAACAAGATAAATTTTTAAACAAAGTATTGAATGAAAAGTTTATAATCTTAAAACTAAAAATAGAAAAAAATGAATTAGAAATAGAGATAGGGATAAAATGATAAAAGTTATTTTAAAATATATTTTATATATGATATTTTTTTGTTATATGTTGGTTGTTTTTTTGCCAAAGATAAATCTTTATTATTTAGCTTTGAATAAATTGGAATCGTATAAAATATCACTAATATCTCAAAAAGTAAATGATAATTATTTATCACTTGATTTGGAAGATTTATCAATAAATTATGATAATATAAATGTTTCAAAAGTAAAAAGAGTATCAATTTCTACATATTTATACAATACATCTATTAATATAAAAGATATTAAAGCAGATGATATGTTGAAAAATTTTATACCAGAGAGTATTCAAGAAGTAGAAATTTTTCATACAGTACTAGATCCTTTAAAAATAAAATTAAAAGCATCATTTAAAAAGGGGAGAGCTTTTGGTGAAGTTGACCTTGTAAATAATACAATTGTCTTGAATTTTGATGTAACAAATACCTTTATGCACCAATATAAATCGATCACGCGACAATTTAAAAAGAATGGGAAGTATTATACTTATGAATACAAATATTGATTTTAATAACGTATTAAAAAAATTGATTCCATTTATTGGTATTGTTTTATTTTCAATGCTTTTAAATACAATACTATTTTTCTTTTTACCAAAGAGTTATTTTTCTAAAACAATGAGCGAAAATAGAACTATAGATTATAAAAAATACAAAATTCGAGAAGGTTTTGAAGAGAAGAAAATTGTAAAGAAAAAACTTAAAAAACATATCGTAAAGAAAGAGTATGCTCTTATTTCAAATATACTATTAAATATGATTTATCAAGAAGAAAATCAAAATGGATGGATTGTTATTGCAGAAAAGTCATCTCGTAAAACCACCATTTTAGGTATCAATGAATTGTATAAAAACTATAAATTATTGAAAATATTTGAAAACCACGTTATCTTTGAAAAAAACAATAGAGAATATAAATTGCTTTTAAATTCAGAAAAGCAAAAAACTCCTTACATTGTTGAAAAGACAGGTGTTTCTATTGAAAAGATAGACGACCAGTATCAATTAAAAAGAGACTTAATAAATGAATATACTCAAAATAGTAGTAAGATTTGGAAAGAAATATCAATAAAAGAAACTGTAACAAATGGTTCTATAAATGGTTTTAAAATTACAAGAATACCTCAAAAATCAGTTTTTAAAAAACTAGGTTTAAGGCAGGGAGATATTATTAAAAGTGTTAATAATGTAAAATTAAAAAGTTATGCAGATGCTTTTAATATTTATAAAAAAATCAGTAAAGTAAAAAATATGAAATTTGTTGTGTTAAGAGGAAATCAAGAGGTGGAGCTAGAATATGAAATTAAATAAAATTGTTTTAAGTATATTTGTAAGTATATTATTGAGTGCAAATTTATTTGCAAAACAAGAAGTTGTAATCAACTTTAAAAATTTGGAAATTAAAGATTTCATTAAAATTACTTCAAAAATATTAAATAAAAATATTTTGCTTTCAACTAATATTAAAGGTAAAGTAGAGTTTGTTACAAACAAAAAAGTATATAAAGAGGATATCTTAAATATTTTAATATATGTGTTAGAGTCTAAGGGATTTACTTTAGTAGAAAACGGAAATATATTGAGAATTGTTAGGTTAAGTGATGCTTCTAAAAATAATGTTCCTGTATACAACAATAAAGACAACTTAACAGACTTTCAGATGGTTACAGAAGTTTTTAATATTAATTTTTTAAATGTAGATTATATAAGTTCAAAGATTAGACACCTTATTTCAAAATCTGCAAAACTTGTTACAGATAAAGAATCAAACGCAATTATTATTACAGATTTTGCTTCAAATATCCAAACAATTAAAAAAGTTATAGATATGGTTGCTCAAGATTCTAAAAAAGACATTCAGACAGTTAGTTTAGATAACATTCAAGGAAGCACAATAATAACTGATTTAAAAACTGTTGCAAAAAGTGTTTTTAATGAAAAAATAGAAAAAGAAAAAGTTGCTATATTATTAAATAAAAATAACAATTCAATAATGTTTGTAGGAACACAAAAAAATGTTAACTTCTTAGTGAATTACTTAGAAAATTTAGACAAAAGTGGTAGTTTAGTTGAAAAAACTGTTGAAGTAATTGGATTAAAAAATGCAGAATCTAAAAATGTGATAAAAATAATCAATGGAATAATAGCTCAAAAAGTATATAAAGATAAAGTTAATAAACCATTTGCATCTATGGATGAAGAATCAAATTCTATTATTCTTATGGGACCAAAGGATGAGTTGGCATACTTTGCAGTTTTAATAGAAAAATTAGATGTAGATAGACAACAAGTATATGTACAAGCAAAAATTATAGAAATAAGTGAAACAAAAACAAGAGAAGTTGGTTTAAAATACGGTATTAATGGATTTAAAAGAGGAAGTAACGGTTTAGCTAATTTCTCATCAGCTTTAACAGGATCTGGTAATACAATTGATTTAACGGCATTAAAAGATTATGGATATTCAATTGGTACTATGAAAGAGGGATTATCTTTAGGTATTTCATTAAATCTTTTAAATCAAAATAGAGCAGCTGATATTGTAAGTGAACCTTCTTTGTTATGTATAAATAATAAAGAAAGTTCAATTTATGTAGGTGAAACGCGAAGTATAAAAACTGGTACGACAACAACAACTGGTGGAAATGTTAATGATACTTATAAGAGAGAAGATATAGGGTTAACATTAAAAATAAAGCCTAGAATTTCAAATGGCGGAAAAGTTTTATTGGATATTACAACTAAACTTGAAGATGTTTTAGAAACTACAGTTTCAACTCAACCTCCAACTACTAAAAAAGAATTAATAACAAATGCAATTGTAAACAATGGCGAAAGTGTTATACTTGGTGGTTATATTAAAGAAAAAAAAGAAAATACAGAAGATAAAGTTCCATTTTTTGGAGATATTCCTGTTCTTGGATCTCTTTTTAGAAACAATTATACAAAGAGAGATAAAATAAATCTAGTTATAATTATTACTCCGTATATTGTTCCAAAGTCTGAAGATTTAACATATATTAGAAATCAGTTATCTGAACTAAAAATACTTGAAGATAAATATACTAAAGAAACAATTTTAAGATTAGAAAAAGCAAAATTGAAAGCTAAAAGAGATGATTTATCTAGAGAGCAAGAAATTATTTCTTTAGATGAAGAACGAAATGATTTAAAGGAAGAGATGATTGACTTTTCTGAAAATAAAAAAGAGTATTATGATGATAAAAAAGAGGAAGAAGCAGAAAACTTAACTGAAAATGAAAGACTTCATCAACAAAGAGTTAAAGAGATGTTTGGTTTATAGAAATGGTAGATTTAGAAGAGATACATAATGTAGAACTTGATGTTATAGAATTTGAGAACCATGCCCTTGCATTAAAGAGTTTTGTACTTTTTTCTTCTATTAATGATATAGACGTTATTTGTATATCAAAAGAACATATAAGTCTCTCTTTTGATTATCTTTCAAAACAATCTTTCGAACATGAAATAGTATTTCTTAACGAGATATCATTTGAAAAACTATATACAAAAGCAATAGAGTCTTTAGCAGACAAAAGAATGTCTGATATTACGCAAACTACAGAAGACTCGATGATTGAAGAAGATGATATAAATATCTCTGAATTTTTGAAAACATCTTCAGATATTATGACAGATGAAGGATCTGCGCCTATTATAAAGTTTGTGAATTCTCTTTTTTATCAAGCTATCAAAAAGAAATCTTCAGATATACATATAGAACTTCATGAATTTAAGGGTGAAGTTAGATATAGGGTTGATGGCGTTTTAGCTAAACATATTGAATTGGATAAAAACGTTATGGCTTTAGTTGTAAGTAGAATTAAAGTTATTTCAAATTTAGATATTAGTGAAAAAAGAGTTCCTCAAGATGGACGAACTGCTATTAAAATATCTGGAAAAACTCTTGATATCAGAGTTTCTGTATTGCCAACTTTTTATGGTGAGAGAGTAGTAATGAGAATTTTAATGCAAAGTGAAGATATCCCTACATTAGAAAACCTTGGTATTTCAGAAGATATTACAAAACAATTATCTCATCTTACGCAAAATTCGTATGGAATGATTTTGGTTACAGGACCTACAGGTAGTGGTAAATCTACAACACTACATTCTTTGCTTCAAACTATAGAATCCCCAGATAAAAACATCATAACAGTAGAAGATCCTGTAGAATACAAAAGTGATAATATAAATCAGATACAAGTAAATGAAAAAGTAGGTCTTACTTTTTCATCTGGTTTACGAAGTATTTTAAGGCAAGATCCTGATGTAATAATGATAGGGGAAATTAGAGATGGTGAAACCGCTTCGATAGCTATACAATCAGCACTTACTGGTCACTTAGTATTTTCTACACTTCATACAAATAGAGCACCAGCTGCAATAACTAGACTGATCGATATGGGATTAGAAAGATTTTTAATAACTTCATCAATTTTGGGGGTAATGGCACAACGTTTGGTTCGTCAACTATGTGATCATTGTAAAGAAGAAGATACTCTATCTCTACATCATAGTGAAGAGTTCTCTATTCCTAAAAACAATATTGTTTATAAAGCAAAAGGTTGTTCAAAGTGTTCATTTAATGGATATAAAGGGAGACAAGCAATCGCTGAACTTTTTATGATTACAGATGATGTTAAAAAAGAGATGCAAAACGAAATAGACGATGAACAATTAATGCAAATAGCAATTCAAAATGGTATGAAAACTTTAAGTTCACAGTTAGTTGATATGTTAAAAAACGGTACTACTTCACTTGAAGAAGTTATAAGAATTGGGATAAAGTAATAATTAGGATGAAACAAGCAATCTCACTAGTTGAAGTTTTAGTTTCAATTATGCTGATTACTACGGTAATAGTCTCAGTTTTACAAATGAAAGACAACAATCTTTTTTTATTAGATAAGTTCTCATCTTCCTCTCTTGTTAATAGTTATTTTACATATGCAGTAGAGTCGGGTGAAAAGAGAAACTCAACGGTTTACTTAAGTGATAAAGTAGATTTTAAAGATGATGATATACGTCGAGAGTTGAAAAATATTAAAATACTGATTAAAGATCAAGATTTAAAAGATGTTTCTGTTCCTAAAAATGACTACATCAAATCAGTTAGTGTTATTGAGTCATCATACAAACTTGAACTAAAAGAAAAAACGATGACACAAAAATTTTATACTTTTAAATTAGAGCAAAACTGATGTACAAACGTGCTTTTTCTTTAGTAGAGGTTTTAGTTTCGATTACATTATTTTCTATAATACTGATTTTTTTGTATGATACTTTAGATATTACAGCTAAAAGTAATCATTTTTATAGTGAAAAACTTGAAGATAAACAAAAAAATAATAATATTAAAAAAATAATATTTTCTGATTTTATAAATAAAGATGACAATAATATCAGTATTGTTTTAGATAAAAATAAGAATAGTATATTAAGTCTTTCTACAAATAATACCTATCATAATCCTTTTCATAACAACATTACCTACTTAATAACTCAGGAAGATTCTTTAGTTCGAATAGAAAGTAAAAAAAAGTTTGATAAGAAAAAATTAAATGATGATTTTTTTGATGATGCAAATATAGATATATTAGATGATAAAATTAAAAAACTAAAAATAAAAGAAGAAAAGAAAAAGATATATTTTTATCTTGAATATAAAGATAAAACAAAAATGTTATTTTCATTCTAATAAATATGAAATAATTGTAACTTATGGCAAAATAGGTATAATACAAAAAATTAAAAGGAAAAAAAATGGCAACAGCAACAGCTAGACATATATTAGTAGATAGTGAACAAGTTTGTAATGATTTAAAAACTCAAATTGAAAATGGAGATACAACATTTGAAGAAGCTGCTCAGTCTTATTCAGAGTGTCCATCAGGAAATGAAGGTGGAAGCTTAGGTTCATTTGGTCAAGGTGCAATGGTACCTGAGTTTGATAAAGTAGTATTTAATGATGAAGTTGGAGTAGTTCACGGTCCCGTTAAAACTCAGTTTGGGTATCATTTATTAGAAGTAACTTCAAGACAAGACTAGGACTGTTTCATGGCTAAGTCAAAAGAACATAGTTTTGATATATCTGCAAAGTTAGATATGCAAGAGATGAAAAATGCAATAGTTCAAGCTCAAAAAGAAGTTGATAATCGTTATGACTTTAAAGGTATGACAAAAGAAATCGACTTAAATATGGGTGCTAAGGTTTTAACACTATTAAGTTCTAGTGATAATAAAATTGATGCAATGAAAGATATCTTAATTTCAAAAATGAATAAAAGAGGGGTTTCTATTAACTCTTTAGAAGAATTAAAAAGTGAAGATGCGAGTGGAAATAATAGAAAGTTTTCATATAAAATTATTGATACAATAGAAGCAGACGAAGCAAAAATTATTCAAAAAGAGATTAAAGATTTAAAACTTAAAGTAACAGCTGCAAATCAAGGGGAAGAGATCCGTGTAAGTGGAAAGAATCTAGATGATTTACAAAAAGTTATGAAACATTTAAAAAGTTTAGAAGATTTAAAAGCTCCTCTAGTTTTTGATAACTTCAGATAATCTTACAATCAATAACTACTAAAGAGTTTTCTTTAGTAGTTATACTTACCTTAAAAAATCACATTAAATTAGCACTACTATAATAAAACTGCCAGAAAAATCAATATTCAAAAAATACACTTGACATTTATAGACTCATTTGCTATAATTTTATTAGCACTCAAAGATTTATAGTGCCAAACTAGGAAAAAATGGTATACAATGATTAATAAAAAAGAGTTTTTATTAGATTCTATTATAAAAGCATATATTGAACATCTTGAACCTATTGGTTCTGGACAATTGAAATCTATGTATGATATAGCTTATTCACCTGCAACAATTAGAGGTTACTTTAAAAAGTTAGGTGATGAGGGATATTTAGCTCAAGAACATGCAAGTAGTGGGCGAACACCTACAACTGAAGCATTAAAAGAGTACTGGAGTAGTAGATTAAATATTAGACTTGATTTTGTGAACTATAATAGACTAAATTTAATGTCTAAACAGATTGGTTTAACAGTATTTTTAAAAGAGCAACAAAAAGAGATTTTACATAGAGTATTAAATATAGAAAATCTTTATTTACTTTTAGAATTTAGTACTTTTTCTATCACTATTAAATACAATAGTGCACTAGATAAGTTTTTAAATGATATGTGTGACTTGGAAGCTACAAATATTTTAGAAATAGCAAAACAAGTAGGAGCTACAGAATTATTTATAGAACTAGATAAGTATCTCTTTAATAGAGACTTTGAAATTATAAATATAAAAGAGTTTTTACGCCTTTGTGTTGATTATGATTTAGATGAGATAGATATAAATAAATTTTTAAACGGAAATATTATGGATAGATTAGATTCTGACATATATTTTCATGGAAGTGAAGGGCTAAACCAAATATTGCCACATGGTTATATAGGAATAGTTCATGAAGTAATAATAAATGAGAAAAAATTCAAAATGTTAGTAATTGGTGAATTATCAAAAGATTATGAATATTTTTATAAAGGAATAATATAAAATGAGTACAGAAGAAAATAAAGAGCAAGCTGAAACTGAAACAGTTGAAACCGCTGAAACAGTTGAAGAGACAGTAACTCCAGAAGAAGTAGTTATAAGTGATGAAGAGAAGTTTGCATCTTTAGATGAAGAGTTTAAATCTAAGATGGAAGCTAAAGTTGCAGATGCAGAGGCACGTGCAAAAGAAGCAGAAGATAAATTTTTAAGAACACATGCAGATTTTGAAAATATTAAAAAAAGACTTGAAAAAGAAAAATATAGTGCTATTGATTATGCAAGTGAGAAGTTTGCAAAAGACTTATTAGCTCCTATTGATGCAATGCAAATGGCTATGTTAAGTGCAAATGGTGATGTTGAAGCTGAAGTTTTAGTTGAAAAATTAAAAGAAGGTTTTGAGTTAACTGTAAAAGCTTTTAATAAAGCATTTGAAAAACATGATATCACTGAAGTTGAATATGATGAGTTTAATCCAGATTATCACAATGCAGTTATGCAAGCAGATAGTGATACTGTAGAATCAGGACAAATTGTAATGGTTATGCAAAAAGGTTATAAGTTTAAAGATAGACTTTTAAGAGAAGCGATGGTATCTGTAGCTAACTAAAGTTATTGATAATGACCGCGATGTCATAAAACTATTAAATAATACAAATAAATTAACTAATAATATAAGGAAATAAAATGAGTAAAGTAATAGGGATAGATTTAGGAACAACAAACTCTTGTGTAGCAGTATACGAAGGTGGAGAAGCTAAAATTATATCAAACAAAGAGGGTAAAAATACAACACCTTCAATAGTTGCATTCACAGATAAAGGTGATGTATTAGTAGGTGATCCAGCAAAAAGACAAGCGATTACAAATCCAGAAAAAACAATTTATTCTATTAAAAGAATTATGGGTCTTATGATGGATGAAGAGCATGCTAAAGATGCTATGGATAAAGTAGGGTACAAAATTGTAAATAGAAGTGGTGCAGCTGCTGTTGAAATCGATGGTAAAACATATACACCACAAGAAATTTCTGCAAAGATTTTAACAAAACTTAAAACAGATGCTGAAGCATATTTAGGTACTACTGTTACAGATGCTGTTATTACAGTTCCTGCATACTTCAATGATGCACAAAGAAAAGCAACTCAAGAAGCTGGTACTATTGCTGGTCTTAATGTTTTAAGAATTATCAATGAGCCAACAGCTGGTGCACTTGCATATGGTCTTGATAAAAAAGGTGAAGAAAAAGTTATCGTTTATGATTTAGGTGGTGGTACATTTGATGTTACTGTTCTTGAAATCGGAGATGGTACATTTGAAGTACTTTCAACAGATGGAAATGCATTCCTAGGTGGAGATGATTTTGATAATACTATTATTGATTGGTTAGCTGATGATTTCCAAGCTGAATTTGGTATTGATTTAAGAGCTGATAAAATGGCACACCAAAGACTTAAAGATGAAGCTGAAAAAGCGAAAAAAGAGTTAAGTGCAACTGCTGAAACAGAAATCAACTTACCATTTATTACTGCTGATGCAACTGGACCAAAACACTTAGTAAAATCTTTAACAAGAGCTAAATTTGAAGCTATGACTGATGATTTAGTTTCTGAAACATTAGATCATATTAAAACTGCTATGAATGATGCTGGTTTAGATAATGATGAGATTGATGAAATTATTATGGTTGGTGGATCTACTAGAATTCCTAAAGCTCAAGAAGTTGTAAAAGAATATTTTGGTAAAGAATTAAATAACTCTGTTAACCCTGATGAAGTTGTTGCTGCTGGTGCTGCTATTCAAGGTGGAGTTTTAAAAGGTGATGTTAAAGATGTACTTTTACTAGATGTTACTCCTTTATCTCTTG
>Ga0193964_1000222_pt1 | contig 27879 bp, 17 predicted proteins | sample FB_7_MG_FD_140323 | JGI IMG/M metagenome (GOLD analysis project Ga0193964, IMG submission 140323) | Microbial mat bacterial communities from the Broadkill River, Lewes, Delaware, United States - FB_7_MG | ecosystem: Environmental > Aquatic > Freshwater > River > Microbial mats | place: USA... | reverse complement strand
ATCCTCAGCAGACCTATCAGGTTCCGCTTGCATTTTGGAAACCGAAGCCTTGGTTTCTTTTTCGCTGTCGTTTTTTTGGGGGGCGACTATTTTTTTCATGGTTTCCCTTCAGTCTCATGTTTAGCAGGGGTGTAGGGAAATATGATCTTTACCCAAAATTTTTTTTAATTCCGGCACCAACTGCTTGCCCAGTTTCCGGTATTCATAAGAAAGAGCACGGATAACCGTCTCAAAAGAAATCCTGTTTTTTTGGCTTTTGGCCATCACCGCAGCCGTTAACACCACATTCCGGATATGTCCGCCGGAAAGCTCGCACTGCATGGCCAGCTGGTTGATGTTGCCCTTGGAAAGGGTGTGAAACGATCCCAGGTGATTAAGCCAGATGGCCCGGCGTTCTTTGGGGTTGGGCAGGGGGAAGTCAATGATCATGTCCAGCCTTCGGGTGAAGGCCGCATCAAACCGGGCCTTGCTGTTGCTGGTGAGCAGCACCACCCCGGTGTAGGTCTCGATTCTCTGGAGAAGATAGTTGGTCTGGGAGTTGGCGAACCGGTCATTGGAATCTTTGACATCGGTGCGTTTGCCGAACAGGGAGTCGGCTTCATCAAACAGGAGGACCACGTCTTCCTGTTCCGACTGTCCCAGAAGCCTGGCCAAATTTTTTTCGGTCTCCCCGATGTATTTACTGGTAATGGATGCCAGGTCCACCCGGTACAGGGGGGCGCTCAGCCGGTTGGCCAGCCAGCTGGCGGCCAGCGTCTTGCCTGTACCTGAGGGACCTGTGAACAGGGCTTTGACGCCCATTTCGTACCGGGCCTTGAGGGTGATGCCCAGATCGTTCACCAGCTGTTCGCGCAGGCGACACCGCTGCTCCAGCAGATTTAACTGCCGTTGGGTTCGGGGGCGGACCACCAGGGTTTTATCCGTGACCTGTGCTTTCACGGGTTGGGCCATGGCACTTAAGCCTCGGTTTTCCCGGAGCCAGGCCGCTTCCCGGATATCCTCCATGCCAACAGCGTCTTTTTGGTGAATGATGCTTTGGCGCTTGGCCAGACTCGCCAATTCAATGATCCGGTCCATGCCGTGGATATGGTCGGATGCCAGTTGTTCGGACAATTCGGACCGGTCCAGATGTTTGTCCCAAAGATGTTTGCGTTCCTCATGGGTCGGTAAAGGAATGGTCCAACCAATGACCTGTCCGACATTGGATTCAAAGGCGCCCTCATGGCCTGCAAGCACCAGTACAGGGCCCTGATACCCCGTGATCTCCGGAAGGTTGATCTGATCCCCGGGCCCGCATTCATAACTTAAAACCGGTAACAGGCCTTTTTGAATGCAGATGGTTCCCAGCCCGGGAAAGGCTTTTTCCTGATTCTCAATCATTAAGGCCTTTTTCCCAAAGGCAACGGCAATGTGACGGGCAGCCCTGATTTTTTCCCGGATAGACGGCGACCGGATCACCAGGGCATCCCCGGAGCCCTGGGCCAGGGACCGGGCCTGGAGATCTGCCTTTAGGGCAAGGGAGTGCGGCAGTTCAATCCTGTCATCGTTTCCGATGATCCGGGTACCGGGCCATGAAAAGCGTCCCCCCGATACGTTCAATGCCACAGGCGTATGCAGGCGAACCAGCTGTTCCGGCAGGGGAGCCGCTTCATTAAGTACCTGAAGAAGGCCCAGTGCAACAGCTTTCCCATGGACGATGTTTGCCATGATGTTTCCCATATTATCACCAGGGCACAATCCCGAATCCCGGATCAAGGTGGCCAGCAGGCTCAGCGTGGGCCGGGATCCGCCTATGGGCTGTTGAAGGTAAGCCATGCAACGGCCTGCCATGGGATCTGTTTCCACAAGATAACACAGAGTCAGGGCAATGATATCCGAACAATCAGGAAGCGTTTTTCCCAGAAGCCCGATCAGCTCTTTTTCCCCGGAGTGGGAGTTTTGGATCATATCGTTTAAGTTCAACGGTCCATGGGGCTTGGCTGGAACTGTGTGCATCAGATAGGCGGCTTCGGGCTGACTGGGTTCCTTTTGCTGCTCCGGGGGCAGCATGCCTGCCAGCAGTCCCATGACCCAGTTTTTGAGATCCAGGGCGGGTAAATTCTCCCTTGGCGGGATGACGTGTTGAATGTGAACGGTATGAGGCATGGTTAACTGTCTCCCCCAACATAATGAAATTGAAACACCCTTCCCAGCCACGGCACCCAGCCGGGGTTGATATCAAGTCCGGCCATGCGCACACGGATATCCAGTTGGCTAAAAGGGAACGTAAGGTCCAGATGGGTTTTTGTGGTTGCGATATACGCCGGGCGGCGGATCAAATCCCTAAGTTCCATGGCGGCGGCATCACGGCAATACCATTCCATGGCAGTCACCAGGGTGTCCACCAGCCGATCCAGGGACCAGTCTTGGGCAACAACCGGATTCGGATCTATGTGGTACCGGTCAAACCAGGGGGCTACCCTGTCCCGGTTTTCCCGGCGCCATACGCCGATCATCAGTGTCTCTTCGGAATCAAGGAACAGTCCGTAACCATTAAAACCGTTGATTCTCGTCACACGTAAATTATCATTTTCCGGCGACGGCTCCGGCAGAATCCGCCGCCATTGCGGTGGTGCTGTAAATTCGGGAATCCCGGCAGCAGGTTCCGGTTTTTCCCCGAGGAATACAAGTGCCGGATCATCCGGGGGGATGGAAAAAAGCGTTGCGCATCGGAAAAGAATGTGCCGGGGAAGATCGAGATCGTCATACTCCGGAAATTTTTCCATTAACGTGTCCATCCCAATGCGCTTCATCAAGGAAATTATGAAAATTAATCCCGCATACTCGCTGGTCTCACCGGCAAATCCGCCTAAAACCGGCCAAATTTTCGTTAATGCGTGTTTTTTGAGCGGCGTGGATTGAATATGTTTAGATGCCGGGGAAGGGGAACCGGAAGCATCGGATGCCACTGTATGACCGGGTGGACCGGGGGCCTCGGTATAGCCGTCAACCGAAACATGTTCAGGTGTCTGGAGCGGCTTTCCGTCAACGATGCCCGTGCATTGGGGTATGGCTTTTCCGGCGGTTTCCTTTTCCGATTTTGGTTCTGCCGTAGGTTTGTTTTTGTCGACAAACTCAGATTCAGTATAGCCGGTTTCTGTTTGGCCATGGGGCTTGGTCTCCTGCATTGTGATTTCCGAAGCTTGTGGGGCCATATCAACCGTTTCTGATGGAACCTCATCGGATTGATCCAGCTTCCGTTGGATTTGTTCGGAAGCTTCGGAGCCTTCATCCTGGTGGGGGGCACCCATGTTTCCCCGATCTTTTTTAGTACCTTCGGCATCACGGGAACCAGCAGGGAGGTTGGAAACCGTTTCAAGCAAGCGGTTCAGGTGAACCGGATCTGCAGTTTGATTCATCCGGGCCAAAACCAGATAGGACGCAAGCGCAAATCTTGGATCGAAAATTGACCACAGACCGGCTGCGCGTGTGATCATTCCGACTTCAAGGGACGGCACAATCATCGGTTTTTCCGAGGCTGTCACCGCCCTTTTTTCCGGTTCTTTCATGGGGTCAATGCCAACCGGTGAGAGGCCCATATTGAAAAGGTAACGGGTCACATCCCGGGGGTTGAATTGATCAAGGACGTCAAGAAGCCTGCCTGTTTCCACCAGCGGTTCCAGCACAGAGCATAGCCCCCGGATACCGGTTTGGTATTCTGAAATCCGGGAGACAACCACTTGACAGCTCTGCAGAACCGAAAAAGAAGGATGCCATCCTTTTACGGCGACTTTCCAATACCATGCCCGGGGCCGCTGGTTTTTTGCAAGAAGACGTATCAGGAATCGATAGGGGGACAGGTCGTCGGGAAACCAGACCGCCGGCGCGTCAATCAGCTCCGGCGCATCCCGGCAGATCATCACGGGTCTGATTCTACGGAATTGCTCGTCAATCCGCCCGGCCAGAAAGCGGCTTGATGCAGAGGATGAAAAAATACCCAGATCAAGTCGTTTGACAAAGACCCGGCCATTGGGGGGAACTCCGGGGAACGATGCTGTCCGGAACGCATCTTCAATAGTAAATGTCATCCGGGGCAGCATTGATTTATCCCGGGTGCGGACCCGTAATTTTCGAACATGACAATCTGTCGACATGGCCGGTTCCCCCTTTACCTGAATGTTGCATTCTCCGACAACTACAGCTGTATGCCCGGAGGCTTGGCCTTCAAAGCCTGCTAAAAAATAGATGAATCGGCTGCAATCCCATGAAAATGGCCCCAATCCCCCCCAAAAAAATTTTAAACAGGCTCTTATTTCATGGCTTTCATCATCAAATTCATCTGTGTCGCACTGGTTTGTGGAATAAATTTTATTTGAGCCCCTTGGTCAATGCTGAAATCAGGTGTGCCATCCTTGGTTTGGGTGACCTTAATGCGGGCCGCACCAGCCCCGACATCTGCCACAACGCCTTGAACCACAACGGATTGTTGGGTCATGACGGTGGCGATCATTCCGATTTTCACGATCCCCTGGTTCACGGCGACATCAATGACATCCCCCACCTTTCCGGCGGAAGGCTCGTTCACATATCCTTTTATGATCGTGCTGACCGGTGCATGGCCGGCCAGGAGAATACAGACCCGAACCAGATCGTTCATGGTTTGGCGGGCCTGGGCAATGTCGGTGTCAACCTGGGAAAAAAGCCAGTCCACCATATTCTGCAGATCCTTGCGCAAAACAAGATCAATTTTGTCAAAAGAGGGCAGGGTCTCCAGGTGGCGCAAATCCACCGGTTTGTCGTAAATGCTGATCAGATTGGCCCACTGGAGCTTTACAACCGGTTCCATTCCGTCCACCAGATGGTAGAGACAAACCGCCACATCCTCCAGGTTTTCCATGACGGTGGCGGCCCGGCGGGCCAGTTTGGAAAAGCCCCTGCCTTTTTCGATCAAATCGGCCAGCGAGACCTTATTTTCGGCCTGGCGAACCAAATCAAGCCAGGTCATGGTATTCAACTTAACCGTATCCGGAACGATTTTTTCTTTGGCTGCCGCTTGTTTGACCTGTTGGTTGGCCGCTATGATTTTCCAGGCTGCCTGGCCAAACGCATGGGTGTTATACACCTTGTGGGAGACGGTTTGGGTCGGCACCTGGGCCACGATCCGGGCGGTCCGCGCGGCCGCCTGGGTCATCAGTTCGGCCACACCGGGAACCGTGTTGATCCGGCGGACCAGTCCTTTGGCCTCCGTGAGCCAGGCGATGGGGATTTCACGGAACACGTCCAGCATGTCGTCCAGTTCGCCCACGGCCTCGTAATCTCTGGCCAGGCAGGCCGGCACCGGATTAACGTATTCGGCGGCCAGGGTAATTGACGGCACATCCAGCCGGGGATCCACCAGTCGGGGCCGGACAAAGACCAGACTGGTCACATAGGTGTCCAGAATGGTGCGTCGCTGTTCATTGACGGCCGTCAGGCGGACTTTTTCTTCTTCATACAGTGATCTGGTTACCAGAGCGTCATGGCGCAGCACCACCAGCTTGTCATCAATTTCTCCCAGTTTATCTTTCCAGAGACGGGCATTGGTTTGTAAGTTCAAAAGTACGCTACCGCATTGATTGACCGCTTTTTTGTAATCCTTGAGTCTTTTTTCGATCAGGCGCATGGCATTGAGCCCGTGTTCCAGGGCCGTTACCCCGGTTGAAAAATAGTTGGCCTCATCCCCGTCAGCCGGGTCCGGGTCAAATATGCCTTCCCTGATATTTTTAGACAGCAAGGGATCTTTGACGGACCGCATGTTCTTTTTATTGTTTGCTGCAAGATTTGAAAAATAGGTTTCAATTCTTTCCGGAGAGATTTCAGGATCCTGGTCCGCCAGATACTTTTTTTCATCATCGGTCAAAGGAACCACATGAATGGATGCAAAATCTTCGGATAAACGCGACCGATTGCCCAGGATGACTTGTTCCGACTCGGTCAGATCTTTGATATATGCGTCATATTGACTGCGGGCAATGATCGCGGTTTTGCTGTCCGTTACACTGACCTCTTCATCAATTTCCAGGGGCACCTGGGCCAGCAGATCAAAAATGGCTGACTTGGTGTTTACCGCGTTACTTTTAACCTCCATTGCCGGAGACTCGTATACCCTTTCAATCATGGGTTTGTCACGAACTGCCATTTTCTGGGGGATGAGCACTGGTTGCTTATACTTAAACACAACCTTCGGTGTTGCGGCCGTGGCATAGTACAGATCTTTTTGGGTCGAATAGATGGTGCCCGTTGTTTTTTGTGCTTCCGCCAGCATGGCAATGGTTTTGTTGGCATCTCCGTAACGGCTTGCCGTGACACTGGCCAGTGTTCGTGTGGCTGTCATCAGCTCATCGGTGGAAATATCCTGGCCGCTTTCCCGTTTCTTGATGATCGCCAGGGCATTATCTATTTTTTCATTTTCAGTGCTGCCGGACAACGCTTCAGGTGCCAGTTGTTCGGGGGTGATGTCAAGGGCTTCTTCAGTGGTGATGGCAGAATTGAAATACTGTTCCACATCATCCAGGGTGGGGATGCTTTTCTGGTCTCCGACAATGCTTGCCATGGCCGGGGAGGTGGCCATTCTGGAGGCTTTGATATTTCCTTTTAAAAGCCTTCGCAGGCGGTACATCTCGGTTTCAGATTTGATATAACCCGAATTCAGCAGGTCTTGGGTTTTGGTGATATTCTCTTTTAAACCGGCAATGAAGTTTTCAAGCCCTTTAAATTCATCCCGGAACCCCGGGGGATCGTCATTCGTTGGAATCAGGTCGTTAAGCACCGAAGCGGGAACGCCCGGTGCATTCTCCCGGATCCATGTGCGCAGACTTGAAACCGCATTGACAGCCGTGCTACCAAATTCCGTAAGTGTATCATCATGATCCGGGAATACGGGAAACACCGCCTCATCCGGAATTGCGTCCGTGTCTTCGCCGAACTCGGGGATCTGTGTTTCATCAATTCCCCCGATAACCCGGTCGGCCATATCCCTGAGCCAGTCCCGGTTGGCGATCCATTGCCGGATTGCACCAATGAGCTTGCGCAGGGTTGCCAGAAAAATCGGATCCGGGGTTTCCGTTTTCAGCAGGTCAGACTGGTACACGGACTGGGGGACCGGCACCAGCAGTTTGATTTTTTCGGGCATGTTTAAGTCAAAAGGCATCAGGCCGGCTGAGGCGTTCATGGCCACTTCCAATTGTTCTTCGGGAATGGGTGAGGCTTCGACAATAAACTGGCTGGGAAAAAAATCCGACCGCAGGTCATCGAAATTTAAGGCCTGTTTCGGCAGCACGCCCACCGGCGGCAGGGTCTCAAAAAGGGTATGAGCCGGGGGCAGTTCATTCGTGGTTTGCCTGATATCGGCTAAATGTCCCACGAACTGGTGGATGCGCGACTCCCACAAAAACGGCGTGCCGTTTAGGGCCAGCAGGGAACGGGTGGAAAGGGGTGCCCCGCCCTGGCGCATCACGGCCTGCTGATCAATGAACATGATTTGCCCGGTCCCTTCGGTAATGTAAGCCAGGCCCAGGGGGACACCCACCTGTTCCCATGGGAAGAGGGTGTCCGGATGGGCCTGTTCATAGTCGAAAATTTGATATACCAGTCGGTTCCGGAACTGCGGGGCCGAAACTTGTGGAATGGGCCCCAAAAGACCGGTTGGCCAGGGCATGAACACCAGCCGGCATCCGTCCACGATCTGCTCATCGTCAAAGGGATCCTGATTTTCATCCCATTGGCATTGATTCTCCGTGTCGCTGACGATTTCATCCAGGATTTCCAGGGGTTGAAGCAGAAATATTCCGACGCCCCGGGGAGCATTTTCACTTTTCCACACAGCCACATTGTTCATAAAAACATCCGAGGTCTCCGGCAGGGTTACATCTTCGCCCCATGGGGTGATTCCCTGGCCGGCGGAGAGCCTCAACCATTGCTCGGTGCGATGGGTGTCCTCCCGATTGATTTGCCGTTGGTAATGGGACAGGGTCAGCCCCTGGATCACCCCCCGGGACACGTGGCGACCGGCCAGTTGAAGATGGCGCAGATGGTGTTTGGTGTTGGAAATCAGGGTGTCCGCGGTTAACGCCCGTCCTGTATACAAATGGGGCCGGCGGTACCATTCCGAAGATATCCGGTTACTCATTAAAGGCGATGTCCGGATGACCCGTTCGCCTTCAAAATGGTGTTTTGCGAAGGCTATTTTCATTATTCCGGCTCCTCTGTTCTGCCTGATTCCAGTTCCTCTTTTTTGCTTAGAATGAACGCGGCGATCTCTTCGGGCGTATCCGAACCCGTCAGGCGGGTATGCAGTTCGTTGGCAAGTATCTCGGCTTCATTGGCTTCCAGTTTTTGGGCCAGGTCATCCAGTTCCGGTGCGCGCAGGGTTTTAGCCAGTTTTTTGCGCTGCTTGGTTTTCTCTTGATCGGTCCCCACAAAAAGTCGTTCATCCATGCTGTCCAGGCCTTTGCCCATCTCTTTGCCTGCAAACCGGACACTCACCGAGGCGGCATGGCGCTCATCCAGTTTGTTCGTGTCGTTGAACTCCTTAAGGGCCGAGCGCATCATCACTTCGGATTTAGTAAATTTGGGGATCGTCAAAAGCCGCACCATTTCCAGATCTGCGGCCGCACTGCCCCGGACTTTCAGCGTGGTGAATTCGTCGTACAATCCAAGGTTTTTCTGATACCGTCTCATGTTGGTCTCATCCTTGTGCTCGTTGGTCATCACATGGACGGCGGTGCCGGTGATCTCGTCCTTGTAGCTCACATGCCGCCTGCGCACGTACCAGACAAAGGGTTCTGCGATCAGCAGGCGTTGCCATGCGCCCTGGCGTAACGTCTCTTCATCTTTAACCATTGGTGTTTCAAAATCCGGGAGCTTGGCCCGGAAAAGATTCAGATACTCCCTGGGGGTGAACCTGGACCGCGCAGTTTTAACGGGGAAGCGGATCGTAGACGGAAGTTTTTTGATGGCCTTGGTTTCACTGTGGAAAACATGCCTGGGCACCGGCAGAAAGACCATAACAGAGGTATTTTTCATGACAGTCTCATCGTCCAGGAGGATGGGCGGCAGCAGCAGGCTTTCTTCGATCAACAGACCCATTTCATCCTCCGGGATGATGGACATCTCCACATCCATGACATCGGGGAAATAGTACTGGGTCAATGTGGAAAGATCCACACAGGCTGCGGGTAGGCGTCCAGCCGACGGCAGGGACTGGAAATATTCCGTGGCGGAAAAACGCAGGCCGGCATCGGTCCCTTTGCGCTGGTCCACGATGTCCTGGATCATGGCGTCGTACTGCTTGAAATGGGCGCTGCGGATCGGCCTGGGGGTAAATCCGAATCCCAGAACGTCGCTGTGCACCGCCCCCATGTCCCGCCGAACCATGTGGTTGTCCAGCCAGAGCAGCTTTCCCCGTCGCATTTCGATCATGGCCAGGGGAAGGGTGGTGCTGGGAATGCGGTATTCAGTGGTGTGGGTGAATACCTGATGGGCCACTTCGGCCCGCCGGGCTTGACTGGACCGGGCCGCCCCGGCCGGATATGAAAAGGGAACCAGGGTTATGGCCGTGGCTTCGATAATGCTGCCGTCACGCATCTGCCGTTTACCATCCACATCCACCGGATATGAGGCGGTGGGGTTGGCTGTGAATTCCAGAGGCCGCAGGGCAATGATGTAAATCCCGCTGCGGGAGCGGTCGGGCGGTGCCGGTTTCCGGCTCAGCCCCATTTTCACATTCAATTCCTCAGCCAGGGCAATGTTGTGCAGGCTGATGTCAACATCATTGGGCAGGAACACCCGTTCCCCGTCAAAGGTCATGCCGTGCCCCTGGGCGATGGAAATCCGGGTGGAATCGTTTTGTTTGACCACCAGTCCCTCCACCACCCCGGTTCCCGTGGCCACGGCCAGGTCGGCTTGCCGGGTTAAAAAATAACCGGATTCACGGTTCAGGTCTGCGGCCTTGAGAAATCGTCCGTCAAACCATCGGGGCCGGCTTCGTCTGCGGTCCACGAATACCGACCCGCCGTATTCGTATTTATCCAGGATGCTGATATGCTGTTTTACCCGGTTGATGTTGTAATCTTTTAAGGCCATGGTTAAACTCCCCCTGTCGCTTTGATTAACCAGAACAATTCATCCGCGCTGAGGCTCAGTACACGGATATCGTTTTGAATTTCTATGGATCCGGTTGTATTGTATGCCATGGGGCTGTCCGTGGCAGGCAGTCGGATCCGGGCCAGCATCACTTCGGTACCGTTTTGCGCGGGGCTGTACTCGTCGCCCACATTGATATTCCCGGCTGCCGGATTCCAGAATTCCGATTCCCGCCAGCCCGCTTCCAATTTGGTCGTGCGCAACTCTTCCATGGCCGCGTCAAAGCCCATGGGCCCCTCGCTCATCATTTCATAGGGTGCATATTGGCGGGGTTTTTCCGCTTCGGGCTGGGTGCGGATAACCAGGTCAAACCCCACCGCGTCCCTCAACCGTTCCGCAGTAAAGGCATCGGTGGCGTCCACATTTCCCACGCCGAAACAGGGTGTTTTGCCCCGTTGGCAGGTGTCGAACTTGATAAACAGATCCGCCACCACGGCCTGGGGGACGCCGTCCGCCATGCTACCGGCGTAACTTTCCTCTAAAGCATCCTCGTCCTGGGCCGCAAACCAGTTTTGAACCCGGATGCAGTAAGGCACATGAAGTTCGATCAGACGTCCCAGTCGGTCCACGGCCAGGCCGGGCATGACACGTAGAATATGCGGTTCCGATTCAAGGGTGAGTACATTCAGGCCGGCCACCGTGCCGAAGCCGTGGAGATAGGAAAGCGCCCGGCCCAGACGGCCCCTGAAATAGGTCTGTTCCGCCTTAAAATCCTTTTCGTCCAACAGCACGCCGTTGGCATAGTTCACCCGGTCGGGATAAAGCAGGTTTTCCAGAGGATCCTTATATTTAGAAGCCATGTCGTTTCTCCTGTTAACTGTTTTATAAGAAAGCCCGTGTAACCTACACAGATCTTTCAACCTTCGTTGTGGGCTGGGACTGGGTGTCGATAGACCAGGTCGGCCCATGGCCGTTTTTACGGTTCCAACCGCTCATCCAACACCGGCAGTTTTTGTATAAAATCATAGCGACCCAGGTAACTGTGGCCCACACGGGCGGTGCGGCGATGGGGTTCCTCGCTGGTGTAAGTATCCACGCCCAATAAGGAATACATACCGATGATCAGGGGTTTGGTGGCCGGTATCACACGGAATTCAATGTGGGCCGGAATTTCTGCGGCCACGATACGACGGATCAGACCCATGGTTTTTTGGGCGACCTGCTTGTGTACCAGTACCGTCAACCGGTTGCCCAGGCGGGCATAAAAGTTGTCCACTACGTCCTGGTCCCCGTTGTTCCAGGGAATATCGGCACCGTACAAAGCCAGAAATTCCTTTTTTTCCTCTTGTCCCAGGATCAGGGTATCGCCCAAATAAGAGTTGGCATTGGGGATATCCGCCATGAGCAGCGGATCATTTTCAATGGAAAAATCCCGGCCCAGAATGGTGGCAAAGGTCCGCCGGAGCCGGAAATCCTCCAGCAGCACGAATTCTCCTTCAAGGCCTGTAACCAGCGCCAGGGTCCGGGCCAGGCCCTTGATGGTGCCTCGTTTGCGGTAAAGGGCCGTGGCCTCACGGATCAGCAAGCGTTTTCTTTCTTCGGGCAGATCATTCTTGTCGGACAAGGACACCCATTGTCCCAACCAGTCCAGGGCCCGGGCAGGGGCACAAACCGGGTTGGTCAGCATATGGGAGGCCGCCACCCGGTTTTCCATGTCGGTGAGCATCCCTTCAAACAGACAGAGAAATCGTTGTAAAAAATCAGATCCACTGGCCTGCCCCTGTTTTGAGGTCCTCTGTCGTACATCGGTTTCCCTGTACAATTCAGGCAGATACCGGTCCAGGTAGGAAAATCGGGGGTAATAGATGCGAAGGGCTGCAATTTCCGGTGTGGCCTGACCCCCGCCGGTCAGGGTCATGTCGACTTTAAGATACCGCCCTTTTAAAGACCGAATTTCATATCCGTACCGCTGAATAAGTACGCCAAATACGCCGGCCGTGCCGTCCTTGGGGATATCGGTTAGAAGCCCGGGGAAAAAAGGAATTTCGGACGTATCGCTGATCCATGTCCCCCGGGGGCCGTCCCGTGGGCCCGGGGCTGCCCCGAAATAATGATCAAATTTTTCGGGATCGTTCTCTAAATCTTCCCGGGTTTCACTGGCCGAAACATGGACAATGACGCCCGTGCCTTTGGGAAGGTGCGCTTCCAGCAACAGCCGGTGCCATACCGTATGGGGTTCGCCGCTGTCGATGATATGGGCTGCGCAAATCGTTACTTGGGCCGGATAGGATGGAAACGATAAAGGATAAAGGGGGCGGATCATGAAATGCCCCTGTTTGTCCGTGGACGGATAGTGCACCGGCCGGGACAGCCCATTGCAGAGCCGGGCATTTTTTCGGCTGTTATTTTTACCCCAGTTCAGGGGAAACCGATTTCCGCTGACCCGGACCGGTTCATCGGGTGTTTGGGCCAAAAAAGGCACGGTAAATCCAAAGGCTTCTTTTTGATCCTCGCATAAAACCGTCCATTCCTCTTCCCGGACCCAGCCGATGCTGAAGGGAGCCAACACCCCGTCCAGATAAACCGGCGCACTGACCGTTTCCCCGGCAATCAGGATGACGGCCGCAGGTTTGTCCGCCTGGGCTTCGGTTGGAAAAAGGAGTATTGCTGTTTCGCCCCCGGGGCTGGACGCCATATCCACGGCCTCAAATTCTTCGGGCAGAACCAGATCGGGGCGGTCAATCAGTTCCTGGGGCGTGGGACCGTCGGCACAGGGTCGGGGCGTTTCCGGCGGATACATGGTCAAGGGTTGCTCCCGCACAGGTTTGCCCACGATCTGCCAGAATGTATTGTGTTCGCGATCCAGCAAAAGGGCACCGCCGGATGCCAGGGCCACGATTCGATCCGGCCGGCCGTCGCTCTGGGGAAACCGGGCCCGGACCACATGGGTATCTTCACCCGTTTCCTCATCTTGTAGAAATGCGTTTTTTCCGTCGTCCTTGGCCCCCTTGAGATTGATCATATAAACCGTGGACACATCCGTTTCATCCCGGCTGATCACATAAAGCACCCCTTCGGGATTCATGGACATGTCCACGACGCGCTCGGTTTGGGCAAAGGCAATGATCTCCATGGGATCGGGAAACACACCGCCGCCCAGGATTACATGGGGCCTTTCATCCACATACCCCCAGGTACCATACGCATCCACCGTGGACGGGGGCTGATCGGAAAGCAATCGAGCCCGAATCCGGGCCTGAATTGGGTCTTGGGGCATAAATTCAAGCGTTCGGGTGCGTTTCATGCGAAGTACCGGATGGGCCTTTTTCCGGCACCACACCACGGACCCGGCCGGATCGTTAAGATCAAACTGCCCGGGTTCGGACAACATCCAGAATTTTTGTCCATTGACATCAATCATTTACAAATCTCCGGCACCACCGGGATGGCGATTCTTTTGCCCGTGTCCGTTTGGTCCCATTCGCCCGGGCTGCGGCCTTGCCTTCCCAGTGCCTCTTCCAGGTCGGTGACGGGGTCTTCGTCGTCAATCACCACCACATCCATAAGTTCGGGCAGCTGCCACGCCAACAGGGACATTTGCTGTTCGGCACCGCCCTCCACCAGCTCCCATTTTTTTTCGCTGTTTTGCTTGAACAGGTTCACGCCCTCCACAGTGAGTACCCCGGATACCCGGGCCACCATCACGGCCAGTTCCTGGTTGTCAACCATGCGCCCCAGGGGCCAGCCGGTTTTAAGATGGCCGCCGGGGGACAACGGCCAGAGGAACTCATAAAGAGCGGTTTTTACGTTTTGAAATGTCTGCTGCCGGGGTACACCCTCCCCAAGGGTCACGGATACGCCGACACCTAAGGGAACATACTCGGCTCCGATCACGTATAGTTCCACCCCGATGGGCCGCCGTTCATCCACATGGTGGTGGACCCGGGCCAGGATATTCCGGTCCGGCCTGGGGTTGGGCGGACGGTGGTAATCTCCTTTGGGAAGGACCATGACGCTCATCACTCCCACAATATCAAATAATTTCTGCTGGGGCTTGAATTGGGAAAGCACCTCCACCCGTCCCAACTCAATGCCCGGGGTTTGGGATGCGATCAGTTTGTAATCCTCCTGGGTCACGGCCCGGTCACAATGTTTCAACACGGATGGGATCCGTTTTTCCGCCTCATCCAGTGTTTCGGCGTCCATGCCCCCCTGGGTGGGAACCGCCTGGACCACGGAGAGGTCCGGATGGGTGACATCAGTCAGATTACCCGGGGCCATGTTGCCTTTTATTCCCCCGCCGGAGCGCATCTGTTCCAGTCTGATCCGGGCTCCGGCTTCGGGAACAGCCCCACGAAGGCCGTCTCCGAAGGTGACTGTCCCGGCTTCGCTGTCCAGTTCAAACACGCAGTCGGTCCGGCCGGCCATATGAAGGGGCAGGGCGTGCCAATTTTTGTATCCCACCCCTTTTTCTTCAACCTGGAGCTTGAAACTCGAAGCCTGCACCGATGTACCGGGCAAGGGCAGGGTTAGATCCGGTGTGCCGTCTGCCGTGGATAAAATTACGTTCCGGATGGTTTTGAACTGGTCGATTTTTACGGCATTGATCCCCACCCAGTCCAGGGCCAGGCTTTCGCTTTTTTGGCGGGGGGTGAGCCGAATCCAGGTGACCAGCCGTTTGGCAATGGTCTCATCGTCGATCCGGGGCGGATGATTGCCCGTACCGGCATAGATGTTCTCATCCACGTTGTTCTCCGGCAGGCAAATCTGGTCGGAAGACGGCAGTTTCAACTGAACAATGCCCTGCTTAACAAACCCGTCGGTGGTATCATCGTGTATTTCCAGGGGAAGATAGGGAATGGTGTAGGCCATATCATCGTCATCAGCCCGGCCGGCGGGCATGTCCCATTGCCAGAAATCGGCCATGGTCACGGCCTGCTGAACATATTGATCAAACCCAGGGATCTTCAGCCGGGGTTCAATGCCGATCCGGATCATCCTGAATCCCTGCTCATCCGGGTCCAGGGATTGCCTGACCCGGTCAACCCGGTTGGGATCTTCATCTGCAGCCAGCAGGGCAATCCATAAGGTTTGGTCGATGGTCTCCTTCACCACGTCGAGTCCGGAACCATTTTTTTCCGGATCATGGAACATGGGCGTGGTAATGTATTGCTCCCCATTGCCGGTTCCGATATCATAGACTTTTTCCAGCTCTTCTTTGATCGTGCCGATTACCTCTTCTTCCTGTTCCGATGGTCGCCGTTTGATAAACACTTTGCCGGAAAACGGCATAACCGTTATCTCTTGGGCGGTCTCAAAATCCACGCTGCCTTTGATCCGGGTGTATTGGGGAACCACCACAGGGGTGAATCGGTCTTTGTTGGTCACTTCAAGGGTTACCAGGCCTGTGGCGGCCAGTGCAGGCCGCATGGGAATGTTCAGCAGACGTAAAAATTCGAGGCGCTGCCGTTCGGGCAGCAGGTTCACCCGGTAAAGCAGGGTATCACCCAGCCATGCGAAAAGATCTATCAGGGTCATTCCCGGATCACCGACCTGGGGGTTGGTCCATTCGGGTGTGTGGGACGGTATCCGTGCCACCAGCTCTTTGACCAGGTCGTCGAAATTTCTGTCATCCAGTCGATATTTCGGAATAGGCATAATCAGCTTCCCAAATTCAATTTAACCGTTGTTGTTACCTGTTCTCGGGTCCGCCTGATTTTGTAAGCAATCTCAATGCGAACCGCTTCCGGGGTTTCTTCATCTTCCCAGACCTCCACCCGCAGCACCACCATGCGATGCTCCCATTGGGCAAGGGATTTGAATACCGTTTCCTGGATCTGCCGCCGGGTTTCCAGGGTATTGGGCAGATGCAAGAAATTTGACAATCCCGCACCAAACCGAGGACGCATCAACTGCTCGCCGGGCCGGGTCAGCAGGATGATGCGGATGGATTGTTTGATACTGTCTTCCAGGGTGGGATAGGACAGCGTCCCCTGGTCCGGCACCGGAAGCAAAGGCCATCCCAGGGGCGAGCCGGGAATGTTTTTGTTTTTTTTTATGGGTCTTGTCTGTGTCATGGTTTAATCCTTTGTCTTAAGCCGATCAATGTTCGGCAGGGGAAAACACATGAAAAACCAGGGCATCCACTTGAAAAAGATATTGAACAGCTTCACGATGATGGTCAAAAGAATCAGGGCGCACAAGGTCACAATGGGGATGGACAAAGAGCAGATCATCCCCAAAGACGCCCCGCTTTTATCTTTGCAGGGCCCTGCGCCTCCCACATCGGGAAGATCCTTGTGAAAGGGCCAGGGCAGAATGGACAAAACCAGATCGCCCAGGGTCATTTTTTTTGTTTTTTTGACTTTTCCGCACATCATGTCCGAAAACAGGACCATGGCGCTCTTTTTATATTTGCGCAAACCGGCCGGAGAGATGTCAAAGGGCATCCGGATTTTCACCGGGCGGGCCGGAGCGTCAACATCGAAAAACGGGGCCATGTCAAACTTGCACGTGGCCGGGCTGATCCGGGGCTGGAACAGATGCCCGCAATGGGGCCTTTCAAATACCAGCCGCACCACAAATCGGACTTCTTTGGTGTCGAGCAGGGGATCATGATTGAGACCATCGGAGTTCCCTTGGCCGTTTAACGGCTTTTGGGCCCTGACCAGTTGATGGATATTGGTTGCCAGTGCATCTAACTGAAGAAGCATATCCTCGGCATTTTGGGGTGACGCCGGGGAGGGTTCCGGGACCGGGTGGCTCTGGGAAAGGGTCAGTTTCGGATGGGGATCGGTCAAAGGAAACAGAAAATCGGGCCACCCCTCATTCATTTTCGATTCCTCTCCCCCTACCTGGATACTCCGGTCATAGGGTGTGTCCACTGCCTCCAGATTTTCCCCCCAGGCAAGGATTTCAACCAGGGCTTTTGATAATGCCGGAATGATTCGGATATTTCGGTGCCCGGTGTTGGGAAAAAATAAGAGCTCCTGTTCCTCGCCACTGATCTTTTTGGTTTTAAGGAATGTAACCCACCCTTGAATGGCTGCATCCGTGCCTGGGGGTTTTCCAAATACCTGCCTGACTGCCTCGGCATGGAGTTGGGGACAATGGATTTCCAGGTCCGATGCAAACTGGATAAAAGGATACCAGTCCCCTGTTTGGGCCTGGCCGAAAACCGTTTGGAGCCAGGTCCGGCTGAATGCTTCCACATCGGCAAATTGTCCGGAATCCAGGTCTGCCGCCATTTTTTCCGGCGCAATGGTCGGGATTGTATTTTCCACATGGGCCTCAAAGGTCCAATAAAACACAAGCAGGGACCACAAAGATTTTTCCAGTCCGGCGGAATCCAGGCCGTCCGTGTTGAGGGTTTGAACCACCTGGTGCTGGGCTGTCGGTAATTTGATTTTTTTCAGGCAATGGGCCAGCTTGCCCAGATCCGTATGAAATCCAGGTTCAACGCCTGAAACTGCAACCGTTTTGATCGCCGGAAAGGTCCGTTCCAGCGCGTTGGAAAACTCCGTAAAACTTTGTTTGGCGTTGGATATCAATGACGAAAGAAGCGACAATAGGGTGGTGCGGAATATCGGCGTAAACCCCGGAACAGATATCACCCTGGCCCTGACTTTTTCGGCCTGGCTCTGGGCACCGTAAAGGACCCAGGAAAGCTTAAGGTAAATTTCAAATTTCCAGAAATCCAGCAGTTTGTCCCACACCGAGAACAGGGAACCGCCCTGGGATTGGGTGTGGTAGCCGCTGACCGCCAGGTTTTCAACGGCCAGATCCAGGAACAGCCGGGTATCCAGCCGGGTGTTGGTGAGGGCTTTTACCAGTTCTTCTTCACCGGCACTTAAAAGGGGCAGGGCCGTTAACGGATTGGTGTTGTTTTCTTTTTCGGCGATTTTTGCCCATACCCCGGGCAGATGATCGGAAAGAAACCGGGCAAAATCCAGAAGCACATACCAGGACCCGGTCTGGATTTCATCCCGGGTCCTTCGGATGTTCCGGATCAGATCCAGGTTGGGCGCCGGTATATTCAATCCAAAGTTGGCGGAGGGCGAATTTTGTTCGTTGTTTACTCTTTTTTCGGTTTCAGCCTGGTCGATCATGGCCTTCCAGGGCGCGATCACATCGGCGTACAAAATTTGCCTGTACAAGTCGGTACCGCCGTCGTCGGAAGGGACAGGACTTGCAATTACCGTGTCCTGATCGCTGCCCGTGTGGGCCGGGGCATCCATCCATCCATCCCTTTGAGTGACGGGAATCAGACCGCCAAACACCTGCCTGAAACGGTCACACCGGTCCGGATAGGTGACCGGAAACAGGGGATGCTGTTCCTCGTTGGGCAGGATGCGCATCACAGCAATATTGTCGTCTCCATGGGCGCCCAGTTTCTGCCAGGCCATGCCTGTGGACGTGGCCACAAAGCCGAATTCTTCGGTGATTTGTTTGGGGTTTGTTTTCAGGGCCCGCACCACAAAGGTGGCCCGTTCCCGGGCGGTGATGTCCACAGGGTAATCGGCAAGCCCCTTTTGCCCGGACACAAGAGACCCGGTCACCACATAATATCGCTTGTGGGCCGGCTGAAACAGTTTGAGCTCATCCGTGGAAGACAGATCCGGCAGGGATGCGGGTGTTTTTATCTGCTGCTTTATCTGGGCAGTCCGTTTTTCCCTGGAGTAATTTTGGACCAGTTGTTTGGTCGTATTGTAGCCTTTTGGCAGAAAAACCCCGGGCCGGGTTATTTCCACAGGTTTGGGGGTGGGCATGGGATTGCGCCAGGTTTCGGGCCGGGCCACCCACTCGGCCAGACGCCAGGGCGTGTGGGTCAACATGGCGATCATTTCATCAATGAACTGGTCATTGGCAAACCGCAGGATCACCGGCCGGGCCATTTGGCCCTGCCCGGAACCGGGAACGCGCATCCATGCGCTTTGCTCTCCCCAAATTGCAGATGGGGCCATCCACATGATGTTGTGTTGTTTCGTCTGGGTTACCATATGTTTCCTGCCCCCGGTGTATAGGATGCACTGACCACGCTGTTGGTGATCACAGTTTGGGCTTGGACCACCCCACTGAATATGGACATGGGCGCGTCCACTTTGACCTGGGCCGCGGATATCGTCACCAGGGTGGCTTGTACTTTAACTTCCAGGGGGGTGTTCACCGTAACCCCCTGTGTGTTAACGGTCACCGTGGTGCCCGCCGTGCTGAATTCAATTTTTCCGCCCCCGGCGTCGGTGAGTTCCCCGCTGGTCCCGCCCGGTGTGGTGAATTTGATGGTGGCCCCGGCCGCTGTTTCTTCTTCAATGGCAATGCGGGTTCCGGCCTTGCCCACCAGGGTCCATCGGTCCACGGCATCCCCGCTGCCCCCCAAGGTCTCGGGGGCCTGATCATTGCCGTTCCACAACGATCCTAAAATTATGGGATAGCGGCTGTCGCCGTTGATAAATGACACCACCACCTCGTCATCCACATCGGGAATGAAAAACGTACCCTTGTTACTGCCCGCGCAGGGCACAGCCACCCTGGCCCAAAGCGTTCCTTCCTGTTGTGTGGTACTGGAATGGGACAGCAACCTGATCTGGACACGGTTCAACTGTTCAGGATCGTTTACGGACGTGACTTTGGCCAGGTGCAGATCCTGATTCAGGCCGGGTTTTTGTAGCGGTGCCGACATATTGTTTATATTTATCCTCCCAGATAAGCACATTCGGCATCGAATGTGGTTTTATATCCCGTTTCCAGATTAAAGTGGTGGCGGACCCGGGTGACGAAATAGGTATTTTCAAACCTGGGCCCCACACCGGCAAGTGTCAGATGGGTTCCCACCCGTATGGCCGGGTTTCCTTGGGTTACGCCCTGGGCACAGACAAATTTTCGTGCCCGTTGTGAAAATCCGGCATTCACCAGGGTCTGGGCCTCAATGTCATCCGCAGCCCCGGTCCGGGACAAATGTTCACTGCGCTCCCCCAAAGACTGGGAAAGGAACTGCGCCCCGGTTTTCCCCTGCCCGGGACCGTAATCCACGGACGTGTCGCTTTCCACGTTGATTTGTTCACCGGCACCCACATCCCATCCGGAAAAGGTGACCTTGTTGACCTGGTGGGCCAGGTCGGCCATGATCCGGAGACGCTCCAGTTGGCTGTTCATTTCCAGGCTTACTTCATTGCGCCTGATCTCGGACCGGGGGGTCACGGTCAGGGTCTCTTCGGCCATCCAAATCTCCCCGTCATGCCGGTCGATGAGCCGCCTTAGAAAAGCCAGGTCCGATTCGTTGAGCTGAAGTTGATCATCCACCGTTTGATCCATGCCCGTAATATCCGTTTGCATCCCCAGGTCCGATGCCGCAGACTCGATGATGGAACGTAGGGTACCGGATTCAAAGCGCCGGGTGCGCCGGGTCATCCTGGCCTTTTGAAGGGCATCTTCGGCCAAAACCATTAACCTGGGTTCACTGTCGCCTCCCATCTGCATCTCCAGGGCCGTGATGGTTCCCCTGAATAACTCCACCGGATCGTTGTTGTCACCCCCCAGAACCCGTATGGATTTGCCCAGGGACAACAGATCGTTGTCACCGTACTCAAACGCCAGGTCATTACCCCGGCCTTCCACGGTGGCGGTATTGAAAAAATTCAGTTCCATGGCGGCCATGCCTTGATCCGTTTCAGACAGATCCATGCTTATCAAAAGATTTTGGACCATGTCATTGATCAGACCTTCCACCTCAATAATCGGTCGGGCGATATAAATATCCATTTGGGATAATGGCGTCTCTTCGGTCATGATCAATCCGCCATCAGTCTTAACCTGCGATATTCAATCCGCCGGATCGTTTTTGTCAACTTATGCGCTGACTCATTGCTTTCCGATGACGGCTCGCCCTGGGGTGCCTCTTCCGGCAATCCATCATTATCGTCCGGCATGGCAATGCCCGATTCCACTTCATCAATGGTAATACCCATGGTCAATCCTCAAAGGTTATGCCCGGTTCAATATCTGCTGACACACCCACATCTGCGGACATGCTTGCCTCTGCCCCCGCACCGAGCCCGCCGTCAAGTCCGGCGGATATCTCTGCGTCCAGCTGGAAATCTGTATCAAAATGGCTTTCAAGGTCAAATGAGACGGCCCCCATGGATGCGTTCATTGATTGCTTCAGGTTCGCAAACTGTGCCGCGGTCTGGCTGCCAGCCTTAAGACTGATGCCGGCCTGGACGTTCAATGACACATTGGCCCCGGCAGACGCTTGAAGGTTGGGCAGCACCAGTTCATTGACTTCGGGCAGCCGCATGTTTTCAATGCCGTTTAGCGCTGCCACGACCCTGGCCGCCGTTGAATTGCCTGCAGCCATGGAATTTGCCGCTGCCACCGAATTCGTAACACTGGTATCGTCACCGGTCCGGTTTACCGGTGAATTGCCGGAAAAGGTTCCCGACCGGGCTGCCGGATCATTGGTGCCCGGTGTGACGTCCCCTGCCGTATTATTGGCGGGATTTAGACTGGTGTTGGGGTCAAAATTGCGCTGCTGCTGGGTCATGGACAAGGTAACAACGGCCCGCAGGGGAACGCCGTCGGCAGAAAAAAAGTCCAGCTTTTCCCGGTATGAATCAATATATCCTTCAAACCAGATGGTTCCCCACTGAAAAATTACGATGGACGGAATTTTCCGGTTCCGGTTGTTCCGCCGGGGACGCTGTTGTGCCGGATCCATCATCCGGCCCAGCAGGTTGGTCCGGATTCGGACATCCGCACCGTCCCGGGTGGTATCGAAAATCAGTTCCATGCTGAGCTTGGCCGTTGTTTCCGTTACGGAAACCTGGGCGGGCTGGCTTCTGCGTCCTTTTTGCACACTGTTGGTAAAGGTGATGTCCAGGGATTCAGGATTGAAATGCACCGTCACCTTCTTCTCCCGCTGTTTTTTATCGGAAAGGGTCTGGCCGTTTTCATTGGTCTTGGGCATGAAAACAGCTGTGGTCTGTAGCTCCTCTCTCGGTCTGGGATGGGTGTTGGGTGTGTCCGGCATATTTTCAATCTCCGGTTTTTTGTTCTAGGTTTCTTGCTCTAAATTGTCTTTATGAATCAGTCCCTCATGTACAAAATGCAGCTCTTCAATGGCTGCCTGGGTAAAGGTGGAATTAAAATCCGCCGTTTTAAATTTGGTCGGCAATGCATTCAACATTTCCCAGGCCATAATCGGCTTTTTTTTCCCTTTGACATCAAAATCAAACAAGGTGACTTCCGCCTTCAGGCGATACGCATAGGCGCCCTTGGCAACCAGTTCGAACCACTTCCATAAATCCCGGTTCCGGGTGACGCCCCGTTTCAGGATTACGGTGGAAAAGCTGACCCGTCCGGCCCGCTGGATATCACCATAATTACGTCCACCGGCCTTGATGGCCTTAGGCTCCATGGTGGCTTCCAGGCCGCTGCATTCGGAAAACGCCCCGCCGCACAACAGGCGTTCACTACCGGCGTCGGGATGATCATCAGACACGGTAAACCGTACTTCAAACCGGAATACCGGCAACGGATAATCCAGGATGGTTCCCCTGTTTTCCCCCTGGCCGCTCATTGGGACTGCTCCCCGAACAGTACGGCCCGGTCCCGCTCCATCAAGATATCCACGGCAATGGCTTCAATGGGGACTGCCGGCTGCAAAGAGACGTTGGCAATAAGACGACCGTTGTCAATGTCGTTCTGGGTCATGGTGGAACGGCCACAGGCCACGGTATAGGCGTCTTTGGCCGATTTCCCCCGGAGCCCGTTATTCAGGTATATCCGGTGAAGCAGGTCGATCAGGCTGCCCTTGATGGACCGCCAGACCCGTTCGGAACCCGGTTCAAACACATAATCCAGCCCGATGCGGTGGGCGGCCCGCTGGATCAGGATCATGATCCGGCGTACGGCTCCGTACCGGTAGTTGCCGTGACGCACAGCCGTAACATCGGACTGAAGGCTGATGCCGTCCGGAACAAAATCAAACCAGGAAACCTGATCGGCAAAGCTGAGTCCCTTTGGCAGGCGTGAGCCATAGGCATCAATATTCCGGGGAGACAGGTCATAGGCGGTTTCTACATAGGACCCGGCCACGCTTCGAAAAGCGCCGATTCTCCGGGATTGAGCAGCCAGAATACCTAATAGTATGCCTTCCGGGGGTTCCAGGGCACCGGGAAGGCTTCCGGAACGATCGGTTTTCAGCCAGGGAAAACCCAGCTGAAGGTGTTTGTAATCGGTTTGGTTCTGTTCCGCGTCGGCCAACAGATCGTCCGCAACAAACGCTTCAAACGCCTTTAGCACTCCTTTGGCCGGAATGGGCAGGCCGGCAACCAGCTGAACCGTGGGGGTATGGGCTGACAAAAAGGCCAGGATATGTTTCACCACCCGTTTCCACACGGCAAAGGCCGTGGCCGTGTACTCGGGCAGTTTCTCATATTCGGCAAAAAACCAGTCCGGTTCGACTTCGGATGCGCTGCAGGGGACAAACACTTCCGTGTCCTGCGTGACCTGTTTTTCAGGGGGGGCCTCGGCCGGATTTCCCAGGAGATCCACAAGATCCGGAAAACAGACATAGGTCACATCGGAAAGGCCGGCAAGATGGGACATCCCATACCAGTCATCAACCGGTGATGCCCCGTGGGGGATGGCGGGAAACCAAATATGAAGCCAGTCATTTTGGGTGAATGTTCCCATATCCTCTAAGGCGTCGTCGGATTTTTCTTTTCCCCAGACCAGGGTATAAAGCCGCCTGGATTTTTCCAGGTCCGGGGCATGGTAGGGCAACGGTTCGCCCATGCAGATGAAATAACACTTCCGGCCGCCCTGGCGGAAAAACGCCTTGATGGCTGCCCCGGCGTAATGGGGCAGATAATGGGCATCAGTCCGGACGGCTTCAAATCCCAGGCGTTTTTCACCAAATACGGCCAGAAACGCATCCCAGGATTCCAGGGGCACGGGGATATTTCGGATCAACCCGGGCTCTGTGTCCAGCAGCTGGATCTTATCCCTGTCCCACCCATACCCGTTCAGCCATTGTTTCAACGTGTTGGAGAACAACGGCGTCCGGGCAAGGGGGGCAAAGCCGATAAAGCAGGCCACATCCATCCTGTCCTGGGCTGCCTGCCGGATCGGGGGCAGGTTATTGAAGGTGATGCCTCGCATGGTGTTTACCCTTCAGCGTACCGGATGCCTTCGGCGGAAAGCACCAGCTCTTCCATGGCCACATCCGATCCGCCTTTGGCATTCAGGCTGGGACCTGTGTATTTGATGGGCACGGAATTTTGGAGGGTCCAGCGCATGACGGTGTTCTGGTTGGCCTCGTCCATCATGGTGATGGTTACGTTCCGCTGGGCGGTCCAGCCTTCCCTTCGGGTCAGATTGAGCCAGTCCCAGAGATCCTGGGATTTGATGATGCCCCGTTTCAAGGTCACGTCGCTGACTTTGCTGATATTGGGAATTTTACGGACCTGGTTTTCCGGATCATTTCCGTTTCTGTATTCCGCCATGGTGATTTCCGCGCCCAACCCGGTCACCTCTGAAAAGCCCGCCGAAATATCCTGTCCGTTGAACTCGACCAGAAAATTAAACGCGCTGTACGGTGATGTTCGTTGATTTGACATGATTAATTCTCCTTACGGTCTTTGTTACGCATCCGCGGTTTTCTGACCAATTCTGAAAATAACAAATTCCGCCGGTTTCACAGCGGCGACACCGATTTCACAAATCAAACGTCCGTTGTCCAGATCCGCCTGGGTCATGGTGGACCGGTCGCACCGGACAAAATAAGCCTGCTCCGGGGTGCCCCCCAGCAGGGCACCGCTGTGCCATTCGTTATACAAAAAGGCAGATACGGTGTCGGTGATGTTGGTCCAGAGGCGCTCACTGTTGGGCTCAAACACGGCCCACTGGGTGGAACGGTCAATGGAGTGTTCCAGATAGATGAAATACCGGCGGATGTTCACGTATTTCCATTCCGGATCAGAGGTGGCGGTCCGTGCCCCCCAGACCCGGTTGCCGCGCCCGAAAAAGAAGCGCAGGCAGTTGATGCCTTCGGGGTTGAGCATTTCCTGCTGGGCATGGTTGATCTCCCGCTCAAACCGGATGGCCCCCCGGACGACTTCATTGGCCGGGGCTTTCCATACACCGCGGTTCACATCGGTCCGGGCGTAAATACCGGTGATAAATCCCGATGGCGGTACGTTGATCTCCTTGTAAACCTGGCTGTTTCCCGGTTTCCACAGGGGGTTGGCCACCGTGACCCAGGGGTAGTACAAGGCGGCATAGGAACTGTCGATACGGCTCCTTGCTTCCCGGGCTTCCTGGGGCGTTTGATTTGACGGGGTGTCCAGAACCGCAATGCAGTACCTGTCCCGTTCCGCGTGGGAAATCAGGGCCTGTTGAATGGATGTATAAAGGGTCATTTCCGAATGGCCGGGCGCTGCGATAATGGAGATGTCGTCCAGGGCCTCGAACACTTCCAGGGCTTCGGCATAGGGCACACAATGATCGGTCCGGCTTTGCGTGGCCGTGTTCACCGTCGGTTCAAGCCCATCGTTCCCGTTGCCAATGGAGATGGTATTGGCATTTTGGGTGCCGAACAGGGCATTGAAAAGATCAAAGGCGGTTCTGCCGTTGGAAACCGTAAAATAATACGGATTTGCCAGGGCTTCGGATTTTGTGGCGGTATTTTCAGGCAGTACGTTGGAGACAAAATTGGGATGGTTTGCGTCAAATCCCAGGTCCCCATAAATTAAGCGATTCCCGTCTTCATCCTCGATTTCAAGGGTCCATGTGACCAGTTCATAAAGCCTGTTTTCGTCCAGGACACCCAGATCCGTATTTGAGCTGTCCTGCCAGACATTGCCGTTTTGTTTAAGAAAATAGGTATAGGTTACGCCGTTGCGGCCCTCTGCCGGTGTTCCGGCAAGCCCCATGGCTGTTCTTGCCGGGGAGTCGGCAATGCTCAAGGTATTGCCGGCGCCCACAGCCGTTGTGGAAAGACGCATGTTGCCCGTGTCGGCCATGGTGGTTGCACGGGCTGATATTGCAGCCCGGGTCAAAGCGCTGTTGATCTCTTCCACGGTCACGGCATTGATGGCATCCACATTTCCCGTACCGTTGGCCGTGCCTGCTTCCAGATTGAGAAGGGGCAGTGCTTCAATGGTGATTTCAGCATTTTCTCCCCGTTCGTCGGTGCCGATGAACAGCCGGTTGGCATCAACTCCAACCTTGACATAATCAATCTCAATATTCAGGAAGGCTGCCAGTTCAGCCGGTGTTTGATCATCCCCCTGGGGCAGGGTGATCACTTCATCGAAAAGGGTTCCACCGGGTCCCACCTGGACCCTGAAACTGGTATCGGCCGGCACATCAATGGTTGCTGCCAGATCGGCTGTGGACTCAACCTGGGCCGGTTCTTTCTCATCGCTGAACGCTAGGTTTTGGGCAGCGCCCCCATTAACGCTGATGCTCAACTGATCATCGTTGGTCAGTGCAAAGGGCGGGTTTACGGTTCCGTCTATCCGTCCGGGAAGGGCGGCCTGGGTTTCGGTGCTGTCGGCCACCCGGAGCAGGGTTCCCACATTGGCCTTGTCCAGGGGAACGGCACCGAATACACGCTTGGCATTCAGATAAACCTTGGCGGTCCCGTCATATCCGCTACCGGCATTACGGGACTGGATTCGCGCCACATTTCCTCCGATATCGCGATGGGAAAAACCCGGCACCGGCACATTCGCCACTTCCATGGGCACATAGGTGCGGGAGATGTAAAGCCGCCTTCCCCCATTGTCAAAAAACGCGCGCACCGCGTGGGTCATGTGATTTGTAAATGAACTTGCATTAAAGTTCAGGTCGGTAAAACCGCCGTACACCCGCTGATATTCCCCGAAACTGGTGATCAGCTCCGGCGTGGTATTGTAGGGTCCTTTGCGTGTGGGCCCCACAAAACCGCAGGTACTCGTACCGACGCCCTCAATGGATTTGGATCTGAAACTGACCTCTTCAACATACACACCAGGTGCTAGGTATTCAGGCATGATGCATTCTCCCTCCTTAAATTTAAGGGCCATGGCCCTAATCTTATGTTAAGTCTATAAATAATTTGATGGATTGAGTCTTTCCGGTTTTAAGTTTCAAGTCCAATTCATTTATGAGCTCTGCATCCGTTTCGCTTCTAAAGTGCTTTTGCCAATCCTCAATGTTTTTTTCCATTTCTTCCGGATCAACCGGCCACGGTGCATCAGGGGCCACAACGACCGTCAGTGTGACCGGCGTTTGCATTTCAACCACCGAACCCGAAGCCAGGTAATCCAAATGATCAGACCCAAGGTCTTCGTCATCAAGTTCGGGATCCTCTATGTCCGGGTTATCTTCCCGGGCAAAATCACTGACAGGGATACCGGGAACAATGATAACGGCTTCTCCTCTTTTATCGCTCATCCCGCCGGCAATGATTTCATCAGAGGCGTTTAAAATTCGTAACAATGCACCCTGCACCGGAGCTGGGTTTTCGTTATCGATATCTACCAGATCAAACACCGAGGCGCGGATAATGCTCCAATTGGGGTTTAAATCGCAGATTGGAGAAGAAAACAACGGAACCTGAATGGGGTTAAAAATATGATTTTCTTCTTCGCGATCAGGGTTTAGGGGCAGGGATAATTGAAGCGAGCGGGTCAGATATTTTCCCAGGGGATCCCGGATCGTCACATTGAATTGCTGTGAACCGATATCCGGTTCGCCGGGATCTGATGCGTCCGGGGGGCTTTCAAATGCCGT
>Ga0193964_1000213_pt1 | contig 28260 bp, 37 predicted proteins | sample FB_7_MG_FD_140323 | JGI IMG/M metagenome (GOLD analysis project Ga0193964, IMG submission 140323) | Microbial mat bacterial communities from the Broadkill River, Lewes, Delaware, United States - FB_7_MG | ecosystem: Environmental > Aquatic > Freshwater > River > Microbial mats | place: USA... | reverse complement strand
TTTGAAACTGTTGATGTAGGTGATTCTTTATGTGATCCTAAAAACCCAATGCCACTTGATCCATTACATATTGAAGAGCCAACATTATCTGTAACATTTGCAGTTAATAACTCTCCACTAGCTGGAACAGAAGGGAAATTTGTAACTTCAAATAAAATCCAAGAGAGACTAGCAGCTGAGATGAACACAAATATTGCTATGCAATATGAACCAAAAGGTGATGCAGCATTTGAGGTGAGAGGAAGAGGTGAGTTACAAATCACTATTCTTGCAGAAAACATGAGAAGAGAAGGTTTTGAGTTTTCTATCTCTAGACCAGAAGTTATTGTTAGAATTGAAGATGGTGTAAAAATGGAACCATTTGAACATCTTGTATGTGATGTACCTGATGAATTTACAGGAACAGTTATCGAAACACTTGGAAAAAGAAAAGCTGTAATGTCAAATATGATACCAATGAATGATGGACAAACAAGATTAGAGTTTGAAATTCCAGCTCGTGGTCTTATTGGATATAGAGGACAATTTTTAACAGATACAAAAGGTGAGGGTGTAATGAATCACTCTTTCTTAGAATTTAGACCATATTCAGGAACTGTAACTAGTAGAATGAATGGTGCTTTAGTATCAACAGAAAATGGTGAAGCAGTATCATATTCAATCTTTAATCTTCAAGATAGAGGAGTTATGTTTATAGACCCTCAAGATAAAGTATATGCAGGTATGGTTATTGGTGAACACTCAAGAGCAAATGACCTTGATGTAAATCCAGTAAAAGCAAAACAACAATCAAATGTAAGATCAAGTGGAGCTGATGAAGCTATCAAAATTATCCCATCAAGAGATATGTCTTTAGAACATGCTTTAGAGTGGATTGAAGATGATGAGCTTGTTGAAGTTACACCTATTACTGTAAGAATCAGAAAAAGAGAACTCGATCCTTCAAAAAGAAGAAGAGCGGAAAAAGCAAAAAAAGGTTTATAATATAAAGTTTTCTATAAACTCTTTATGCCCTTGTGGAAGTGGTGACAAATATAAAAAATGTTGTCAACCTTTCCACAAAGGGAAACTCCCAAAATCTGCTGTAGAACTTATGCGGTCAAGATACTGTGCATTTGCACTCAATAATCCCAAATATATTATCAATACTACTCATCAAAATAATCAAGATTTTACAGAAGATACAGAAAATTGGTTAAAAGGTATACAAGACTTTTCAAATTCTTGTGAATTTAAGAATCTTCAAATTTTGGACTCCTATGAGGAGGAAAATCAAGCATTTGTGACATTTAAAGCAACAATATTTTGTGAAAATAAAGACTGTAGTTTTACTGAAAAAAGTAAATTCTTAAAAGAAAATGAAAAATGGCTCTATTTAAGTGGTATATTTTTATGAAACTTATTGTAAACTGTTGATACTTAATTAGAAAAGGAAAAAAATGCAAATTTACGTTGGTAATATGAATTACAGAACTACAGAAGAGGATATCAACAAACTATTTAGCCAATACGGAGAAGTAGAATCAGTTAAACTGATCAGTGATAGAGAAACAGGAAGAGCTAAAGGATTCGGATTTGTAACTATGAATGATGATAGTGCAGCAAAAGAAGCAATCGAAGCGTTAAACGAAAAAGAATTCGAAGGAAGATCTTTAAGAATTAACGAAGCAAAACCTAGAGAAGAAAGACCAAGAAGAGAATACTAATCTCTTTTTATATTTCAAAACCGTCATAGTTTTTACTATGGCGGTTTTTTTATGGCTATAATAAATAGCATAATTCACTATTAAATAAAATTTAGATACAATAATCCCCATTATATTAAAATTAAGGTTTATACTGTGAGTTTAAAAGAGAACATTGACTATGTAAAAAAAGAGATCTCTACTGAAGAGAGTTTTATGGAGAGCTTTTTCAAAATTGAAAAAATCTACAAAAAATATAAATTGGTAATAATTGCAATAATCACTATAATAGTTGTGGGAACAATTGGATACTATATTTCAAACTACATCCAACTTCAAAATAAAATAGCAGCAAACGAATCATTTAACAAACTTTTAGAAAATCCAAATGATAAAGAAGCACTTGATGCTTTAAAAGAAAAAAACAAAAAACTATACGATATTGTACTTTTTATGCAAAACTCTAGTGCAGCTACTGAAGTAGAATTTTTAAAAGAATTAAGTATTTATTCTCAAGCGATAAAAGAACAAGATGTAGCTAAATTAACATCAGTAACTCAAGAACAAAACTTTTTATTAAAAGATTTTGCACTTTTCAACAAAGCATTAATATTAGTTCAAAAACAACAATATAAAGAAGCAAAAGAGGCTATCAAGCAGATACCTGACAATTCAAATTTAAATGTATTAGTAAAAATGCTAGAACATTATCTATTGACAAAATAAAAAGGGAAATTATGAAAAAATCAATTTTATTACTACTAGTAACTTTTGTTGTAGTATTATTTCAAGGGTGTAGTACAAAAAAGTATTATGAACCAGAAGTTATTTATGATAGTAATATTGCAGTGTACGATTTAGGTTCTAAAATAACTAATATCAATAGTGATGGTGCTACACTTGATAATGGAAAATTTGTTTCTAAAGAGGGACTATCAAGTGAATTTTTAGAAGAGGGGTACACTTTTCTTAATAAAAACAATGGTGTATTACTCTCAACAAATGATGAATCTTTTTTAGCAATAACAAAAGATGAGAATACTGAAAAAATACAATTTGATAAAAATATTGTTTCAGCAACAATTGAAGATAATCTTGTAGCTATGAGTTTTATTGATAACTCTATCTCTTTATTTGATATAAAAGAGAAAAAAGTAGTTTTTAAAGAGTATTTTACAATTTCTATTTTGAATGATATTCGAATCACTAATCCAATTTTTCTAACAAGTCTTGTACTTTTCCCTACACTTGATGGGAAAATAGTAATTGTTGATAAAAATAAAAAAACTATCTATAAAACTATCAACTTAGACCCGCAAAATGATATTCATAATATTGTATATCTTAATGCTATAGGTGATACTTTAGTTGCAGCAACACCAAACAAAATATTTAGTTTTGTAAACGGTCAAGTAAAAATTTTATCAGATGATATAAAAAATGTAGCTGTTAAAGGTAAAAATATTTTCGTATCGACATTAGATGGAAGAATATTAAAATACGATGAAAGACTTACTCTATTAGATAGCAAAAAATTTAAATTTGCAAAATTTCATGCTATGGTATATGGGGATAGTTTATATATCTTAGAATCTCAAGGGTATCTTATACAAATAGATAATGATTTTCAAAATGTAGCTGTGATTGACTTCTCTTTTGATGAGAAAGAGAAAGTTATGGCAATTGATAATACAATTTATTTTGAAGATAGCTATATAACTTTACAATAATGACTGATATTATAGTTGCTTTCAAAGAGCATTTAACTATAATAAAATCACTATCAACACATAGTGTTGATGCTTATATTAGAGATGTAGAAGATTTTGAGAATTTTCTACTTCTTAAAAATACAAAATTGTTAAACTCCACAAGTGAAGAGCTAATAGATTATCTCAAAACTATCAAAAATCCAAGAACTCAAAATAGACACCTAAGTAGTATCAATAGTTTTTACAACTTTTGTAATCAATCATTTGATATAGCAGATAAACCAAAAGCCTCTTTTGCAAAACTACCAAAAACACTCCCAAAATACCTATCTAATGAGCAAATTATAAATAATCTCCAACTCATAGATACTACAAAAGAGTTAGGTCTTAGAGATTATACGATGGTACTTTTTTTATATGCTACAGGGGTAAGGGTTAGTGAACTTATACAAATTAAAAAAAATGATATAGAAGATACTCTTATAAAAGTGCTCTATGCTAAAGGGTCTAAACAAAGAGTTGTCCCTATTGCACAAGCAGCACTTGATGCTCTTTATAAATATCTTAATACAAGAAAAATAAAAAGCAATTATCTTTTTATTAACTATAAAGGGGAACCAATCAGTAGAATCTCCGTTTATAAAATCACAAAAAAATATTTTAATGTATCTCCCCATGTATTTAGGCACTCTTATGCTACAAGTTTAATACTTGGAGGAGCAGACTTAATGGTAGTTAGTGAGCTTTTGGGACATACGAATATAGAAACAACCCAAATATATACCCACATACAGCAACAACACCTCAATGAAACAATCAAACAATATCATCCATTAAATAGGAGATACTCATGATACTTTGCGATATAGGAAATACAACCTATCACTTTAAAACTAAAAATCGTGATTTTAAAATTGGAGTAGGTGAACCACTAACAAAAGTTAAAAATTTAAAAAAACAGATATATTTTTTAAGTGTAAATAAAAAAGCTACAAAAAAGCTTTTGAAAAACTTTCCAAATGCAATAGATATCTCAAAATTTATTAACTTTAAAACTACCTATAAAGGTATGGGAATAGATAGACAGCTTGTTTGTAAATATATTAAAAATGGAATTATAGTAGATACAGGAAGTGCTATCACTGTTGATATTATGAAAAATGGCATTCATCTAGGTGGATTTATACTCCCTGGAATTGGTGCATATAAAAGAATTTACCCAAATATCTCAAAAAAACTAGCCTTTAAATTTGATACTGATATAAATTTAGATAAAATTCCATTAATAACAAACGATGCAATCAATTATTCAATTCTAAATTCAATAATTGCACCCATTAAAAATATTTACAAAAAATATAAGACACCAATATATTTTACTGGTGAAGATAGTAAACTATTACTCTCATATTTTAAACAGATACCATATAAATATAAAAAGAATTTAATATTTAATAGTATGAAAAAAGTGATACATAAGAATATAAAAGGAAAATAGATGTTAACAATAGCTCTACCAAAAGGTAGGATTGCAGAACAAACTTTAGAAAAATTTGAACAGGTTTTTAACGAAAAGTTTGTTTTTGAAGATAGAAAACTTATTTTAGAAAAAGCAGGATTTACTTTTTTAAATGTACGAAATCAAGATGTACCAACTTATGTTATGCATGGTGCAGCTGACTTAGGTGTAGTTGGTCTTGATGTACTTGAAGAGAAAGAGTATGATATTATTAAACTACTTGACTTAAAAATTGGTCAATGTAAAGTTGCTATTGGTTTAAAAGCTGGTGATACAATAGATTGGACAAGATCAGAAATCACAGTTGCTACAAAACATGAAAAAATAGCAAAAAGATTTTTTGAACAAAAAGCTATGGCTGTAAATATCGTGAAACTCTATGGTTCTATTGAATTAGCACCACTTGTGGGACTTAGTGATTGTATTGTTGATATTGTTGAAACTGGTGAAACTATGCGACAAAATGGTCTTGAGGTGGGAGATACTATTATGCAAAGTAGTGTTTATCTTATCTCAAATAAAAACTCTTACTATAGTAAAAAAGAGCTAGTATTAAATTTACGAGAAAAGCTTGCAACCACTTGACCTATACGCTACTATTGAGGAGCATCTTGACTTTAAAGAGGAAATTGAACACCTTTATAACTCTATTGCACACATAGTATTTGCAATCAATCCAACTAGCGTCATTGATATAGGTTGTGGACAAGGTGATTTTTGTCAAATACTTGAATCAAATGGACTAAAAACTTTAGGTGTAGATTTAAGCCAAAAACAAATCCAAATAGCAAAATCAAAAAAAATAGATGCTCAATGTATTGATATCAAAGATTGTAAAGAAAAATTTGACTGTGCAACTGCTGTATTTGATGTAATAAATTATATCCCTAAAAATAGTATTAAAGAATTTCTAACCCACACCTATAATCTACTAGAAAACAATGGTTATTTTATCTTTGATATTAATAGTTTATATGGGTTTGAAGAGGTGGCACAAGGGACTCTTACAGTAGATACTGATGACAAATTTATTGCCATTGATGCAAATTTTGAAGATAACTGTTTAGCTACAGATATCACCTTATTTACAAAAAAGACAACTTTATATAAAAAAGATTATGGTACTATAAAACAATATTATCATGACAATAAAGAGTTGAAAAAAATTCTTCAATCTGTTGGATTTAAAATAGAAAATATAATAAATTTTAATCTCCATAGTGATGAGGATTTTGATAAATTTATATTTGTATGTAAAAGGGTTAAAAATGATTTTTAATGTAATAGAAGATGTTGAATATAAAGAGTTACTTGAGGGACAAATTTTTGAAGTGATAGAGTTCTTAACTGAAAAAGGGGAAGAGTTTTCAATTACCGCAAATATCAATGGTGTTTCTTTTAATCCAGCAGTACCAGAATCCATAGCAGAATCTTTTCCACACTTCACACTTTTTACACTCGCTAACTATACCTATACTACAATACAATTAACTCCAAGTAGTATTAGTTTTGAGACAGGATTTGGTGCTGAAAATTTTGGTTCTATAGTTACAATACCACTATATGCAATATTCCAAATTGTAATTGATGAATCAATATTATTTTTAAATCCTACTGCTACTGTAACTAAATATTTTCAGAAAAAAGAGGAAGATAAAGAGGAATTATTAGATCAAGAAACTCGTTCTAAGAATGCTTTTATAATGAACACTAAAAATAAGAAATTATTTTAGACTAAGATCCTATTGAGAAAGTAAATCTTTCAAACTTTGTTGAGGATTTTTTCCATCAAGTATCATTTTTACTTCGTTAGCAATAGGTGTGTAGATATTATTTTGGCTTGAGAGTTTATGGATTGCCTCAGCTGTTTTTACACCCTCAGCTACCTCTCCCAACTCTTCTAAAATCAGATCAAGCCCTTTTCCAGATGCTAAACCAAGTCCTACTCTAAAGTTACGACTTAAGGTACTTGATGCAGTTAAGAACAGATCCCCTGCTCCACTTAAACCTATAAAAGTATCTTTTTGTGCTCCATAATAAGACCCAAATCTATCCATCTCAACAAGACCTCTTGATATCAAAGAAGCTCTTGCATTTTGTCCCAGTTTTAGTCCATCACAAATACCACTTGCTATTGCCAATACATTTTTATATGCCCCAGCTATCTCAGCCCCAATCACATCATCACTATAATATGTTTTGATAAATTTTGGAAATAATGGTGCAAATTGTTCATATAATTCTTTTGAAGTAGAATTTAAAACAAGAGCTGTTGGTAAACCTTGTATCACTTCACTAGCAAAAGATGGACCAGAGATAAAACCTAAATTTTCAGAAGGAACAAACTCTTGGTAAATCTCTTTTAAAAAAGCACCTGTAGAAGCTTCTATCCCTTTTGCTGCAACAAGTATTTTTTGGTTTTTAAATATGAAGTTCTCTTTTAACCACTCTCTTATTTGTTGTGCAGGAATTGCGATAACTAAAAGTTCACAATTTAAAGCAGTCTCTAAAGTGACAAAATTTTCAATATCTCTTGAAGTTCTACTTGTTATCAAACATTTTTGGTTTTGACTTAATGCAAAATGTAAAGCTTTCCCCCATTTTCCTGCACCAATTACACAAATAGAACTCATAGGTTTACGCTAATCTTTCTTTTAAAAGTTCACTCACTTTTTGTGGATTTGCACTCCCTTTAGAAGCTTTCATTGTTTGCCCTACAAAAAAGGCAAACATCTTTTCTTTTCCACCTTTGTACTCTGCCACTTTATCTTCATTGTTACTAAGTATCTCATCAATCATAGCTAAAAGCGCACCATCATCACTCACTTGTTTTAATCCTAACTTTTCAATAACAGATTCAACACTTGCATCATTTTCCATTAAATAATCAAGTACTTCTTTTCCTGCTTTTCCAGATATTGTTCCATCTTCGATAGCTTTTATAAGTTCCCCAAGCTTTACAGCACTTACAGGAGTATTTATTACACTTTGCCCTTCTGTAAATCTTCCTTGAAGTTCTACTGTTAACCAAGTAGTAGCCATCTTACCACTAATACCACAAGCCATCATCTCGTCAAAATAGTGTGCCATCTCTTTTGTAGCACATATCACACCAGCATCATAAGCTTTAAGTCCATATTCTTTTACAAATCTCTTTTTTTTAGCATCTGGAAGTTCTGGAATATCAGAGTATTTTTCTATCATCTCATCAGTGATAATAAGTGGAAGCAAGTCTGGATCTGGAAAATATCTATAATCAGCCGCATCCTCTTTCCCTCTCATACTTCTAGTTTCCCCTGTGTTTACATCAAAAAGTCTTGTTTCTTGAACAACTTCTCTCTCATAAACACCATCTTCCCAAGCTTCAGTTTGTCTTTGAACTTCATATTTGATAGCTTTTTCAATATTCTTAAAACTATTCATATTTTTGATTTCACATCTTGTGTAGAGTTTCTCATCACCTTTTGGTCGAATAGAAACATTTACATCAGCTCTAAAAGAACCCTCTTCCATATTCGCATCACTAATTCCTATATATCTTACGATTGAATGGAGTTTTTTCAAATACAATAATGCCTCTTCGGCACTTCTCATATCTGGTTCTGATACTATTTCAAGAAGCGGTGTTCCTGCTCTATTTAAATCAACTCTTGAGTGGTCTCCTGCATGAGAACTTTTCCCTGCGTCATTTTCAAGATGCGCCCTTGTAACTCCAATAATTTTACTTGAACCATCTTCAAAATCTATCTCTACTTTTCCTAGTCCAACAACTGGTACTTCAAATTGTGAGATTTGATATCCTGTTGGTAAATCTGGATAAAAATAGTTTTTTCTGTTAAAAATAGATTTCTTATTGATCACAGCATCTATTGCTGTACCTAATTGAATCGCTTTATGAACTGCTTCTTTATTTAAAACAGGTAATGCCCCTGGAAGTCCTAAACAAGTTGGACATACATTTGTATTTGGCTCTTCTCCAAAACTTGTAGCACAACTACACCATAACTTACTATTTGTATTTAACTGTGCATGAACCTCTAACCCTATAATTGTTTCAAACATTTATTCTTTTTCCTTTTTCTATCTTAATGCTTTTATCTTCGCAGTTATTTTTTGTGTTTCAAAATACTCATTAAGGTAGTTTTGTTCTCTTTTTTCCATAATTTTTTGAAAAATCTGCTCTTTTGTTTGCTCTAAAGACAATGTTTGAATATCATTTTTCTCTTTAATAAAAAACATATTGTATTGTTGATTTTGAGCAAATATTGCACTAAATTGATTTACTGCTGTTGTGTTTATTATATACTTCACTTGTGGTGTTAATTCGTTTTGTTTTAAACTTAGTGCTTGACTTACTACATTTGCATTATTCATCATTGGATTTGATTTTATCTCATTTAATAACTCTTTACTTTTTGAGATATAAGCCACTACTTCTATTTGATTTGCAAGGGTAAATTGCTCTTTGTTGTTTTCATAATAGATTTTAATATCATCTTCAGTTGCTATTTTTATATTACCTGTTGCTATTTTTCGTACAAGTTTTTGATGCAAAAGTTGCTCTTTTACTTTCTTTTCAAATGCATCATAATCTTGTTGTTGTCTAACAAGTGATTTAAACTCTAACGCACTCATCTTATTTTGTGCTGCTAAATTTGCTATATAATTATCAACATCAAATATATCTACACTCACATTATTTTTTTTAATCTCTTGATTATATATTTTCTCATCAATTAAAAACTTTACCGCTTCATTTTTTGAAAGAGATTTTTCTTCCATAGTTTTATCTATCTCATACAGCGTGATTGGTTCTTCATTTACAATAAGCGCTATGGCATTTATTAAACCTGCATTTGCAAAACTTACTGTTACTATTAAACTTAGTATATATTTTTTCATTTATCTAATTCCTTTTAAAAAATCTCATTTTACCATAAAGATAGTAAAATCATTATCTAAATACCCATCTTTTAGAATAATATTTTGTGTATATCGACTGCAAATCTCTTCTATATCATATTGTTTTATATCATTAAAAGTTACATTTTTAAGATAATTAAACACAAAACCTTTAGTTGAAGCTTCAAAACATCTCTTAATAAATATCTCTACCTCATCGAAAGTTAAGATATTCATAGCACCACTACAGATATAATAATCTGCTTCAAGAAGTTCTGATGTAAGTATATTTTGAACTATAAACTGTTCACTTGGAAAGCGAATATTACACACATCTATCATCTTCTCTTCACAGTCTATACCAACATATTTTTGGGGTAATTTATGGTTGTGTGTAAGATAATTATAATACTCACCAAAACCACATCCAACATCTACTATAGATGAGTTTTGGATATTTTTTTTTATACACTTAGTAAGTATCTCAAATCTTTTATACTGGGTAAATTTGCTATTCCAGTGTACCCCTTGTGCGGATACACCAAACTCTTTTACAGATTTTTCATAAAAATCTTTATTAGATAATATCTTCAATTTGCTCAATAACTACATTGTTGTCTTTTAAAAACTGTGATACTACCTCAGAATTTGTATGTTCATAAGCTTTCTCATATACTATTCTTTTTATTCCACTTGCGATTAAATTTTTACTACACTCACTACAAGGCTCTAAAGTTACATAAATACTAGCCCCTTCAATACTTATCCCTTTTCTTGCTGCCCAAATAATAGCATTCATCTCTGCATGTATTTCATAAGTTTTTGACCAATCGTGGTGATCTTTTGTATAGGCACCATCCCAATGTGTACAACAATTTGTAAAGCCAGCTGGTGTACCATTGTATCCAGTACTTAAAATTCTTCCATCTTTTACTATGACAGCACCTACTTGTTTTGATACACATTTACTTGCACTTGCTATCTCTTTGGCTATATTTATAAAATTTTTATCAGTAAGCATTTTTTGCCTTTATTTACATTATGATATGATTATACCATATATCCACTAAAGAGGATTTGAGTCTACAACAAAAGGAGTTTAGGATGAGAAATATTATTATAATATCGTTACTGTTTGGTTGTTTATTTGCTAAAGAATACACACTAAATTTTCATGGTGTTGGTACTAAAGAGAATCAAGTTATCCAAATAGAACTACAAACTGACGAAGAGGGAAAACCACTACCAAATCAAAGATTTGATGTACGAAATTTAGAACAACCTCGTTCTTTAAAAATTGTTACTGCTTCTGGACTTGTAGGTACCCTTAAAGATGAAAGAGAAATTATAGCCTACTATAAAACAAACCTAGATGTGGGCGGATTGAAGATACGGAATCTTTATAAACCAGCAGTTGCTAGAGTCTATGGAGATGAAAACAATATTACTATGAGTTTCGATAAAGACCATTATCAAAATATTATATCTTTTTTAAGATACCACAATATCAAAGATGATGTGATAAAAGATATTGATAATATGTATGGAACTTGGGAAGAGATAGTTAAATAATTATCTCTTCATAAGTTGTTTATTGTTTTCATACTCTGCTAAAATCCAACTTGCTATTGCATCTACATCTTCACTACTTAGATGTCCGTAAGCTAGCATTTCACTATCAGAAAACTGTCTGTATTTTCCTTTGCTTCCATTTTTAATACTTGCTATTATTTTAGATTTTGCATCAGCACCAAACCATTGAATATTTTTTCTTGCTACTCCCATAAACGCAGGAGCAAGTTTTTTCCCCATAATATTATGACAATCCAAACAACCATTTGACTGAGCCAATTGTTCACCACTTGCAAATACTACACCGCTTGCTAAAAGAAGTGTCAAAACTACCTTTTTCATCATATACCTCCTACTAAGCTATTACGATTTATGAACAAAAATTAGTCATTTTATAAATTAAAAACAATTAATCTTATTCCCAATACTTAGATTAAATTATAGCACAATTATATTAATTAAATTTACTATTTAATCTTCCTAATAAAAACAACTTTCAAATAGTTATCTTCTCTAAACTTATCACTTACTCTAAAGTCTTTAGGTAAAGAGAAGGTTTGTTCGATTTTATATTGGCTTTTTGATTCTCTAAATGCTTTATCTATAAAGTCTCTAAACTTTGATAAGTTAAAATTGGCGTAGTTTGTTGAAGCTACTATTATCCCACCTTTATTGGTTATTTGGATAATCTCCTTAAGCAATTTTACATAATCTTTTGAGACACTAAAGGTATGTTTTTTAGACCTTGCAAAACTAGGTGGATCAACTACAACCATATCAAAGAGTAGTTTTTGTTTAACGGCTTGTTTGAAGTATTCAAACACATCTTTTACTATGATATTTTCATTGTCTGGGTTGATACCATTTACAACAAACTGTTCTTTTGTTTTTGGTAAGCTTCTATTTGCTAAATCTACACTTGTAGTTTTAGAAGCACCGCCAAGACTTGCATATACAGAAAAAGCTCCCGTATAAGAAAAAGTATTTAAAACTGTTTTCCCTTTTGCATATTTATCTCGTATAGTTTTTCTCACCTCTTTTTGGTCTAAAAATATCCCAACCATCGGACCATCATCTAAATATATGGCAAAGTTTACACCATTTTCTTTTACTATAAATGGTTCAGAAGCAACTTCTCCAGATACAAAATCTTTATGGCTATCGAGATATTGACCGTTTGATGCAAACCTTCTTTTTTGATAGATACCTTTATACTCAACGCTCTGCTTTAAAGCTTCTATAATCTCATCTTTAAAAGTATAAATACCCAGACTATACCAAGTTAACAAATAATATCCATCGAAATAATCTATCGTTAAACCACCCACTCCATCACCTGTACCATTAAATACTCTAAATGCTGTAGTTTGAATATCATTGAAAAAATCTTTTCTATATTCTATGGCTGATTTTATTTTATTTACAAAAAACTCTTTATCAAAGTTTTCATCTTTTTTATTTGATAAAACCCATCCAAACCCTTTATTTTGTTTCCCAAAATACCCTTTGGCGATAATTTTTTTGTGAGAATCAAGAAGATTAAGTATAGTTCCCTCTTCTATATTTTCAAGGTTTTCTATACTCTCTTGTGTTATAAGTGGGTAGCCATCTTTGTATTGTTCTAGGTATTGTGATTTAACTTGTAGATTAATTGAAGTTGTCATCTAAGATTTCTATTCAGAAATCTTAGAGATAAGTTCTTTTGCATTTTCTAATGCTTTTTCACTGCTATCTTTATCAAAAGTAAGGGCTACTGCCATTCTTCGCCCCACATGAGTTTGAGGTTTCCCAAATACCCTTACAAAAGAGTTTGCAGTAAAAATGCTTGAGTCTATTTTTAACTCAGGAGTAAATGTATCTGTTGTTGATTTATACGCAGCACTTGCACCTGCACCGTAAGTGATATAATCAAGTGGCAAACCTAATACTGCTCTTACATGAAGTGCAAACTGTGGTTGCGATTGAGTTATCATAGTAACCATACCTGTATCGTGAGGTCTAGGGCTTACTTCACTAAAATATACCTCATCACCTTTTACAAATAATTCAACACCAAATAGTCCTCGTCCCCCTAGTCCCTCGGTGATTTTTTGTGCTACATCAATAGCTTTTTGTTTTGCTATTTCACTCATATTCATTGGTTGCCACGAGAAGATATAGTCACCATCTTTTTGGATGTGTCCTATAGGTTCACAAAATGTCGTCCCTGTTTCATTTCTAACTGTTAAAAGTGTAATCTCATAATCAAATGAGATAAACTCTTCAACGATAAGTTCACTTGCATCTCCTCTAGCTTCTTTTGCTAATTCCCAAGAGGCATTTAAATCTGATGGTGATTTTGCAATACTTTGTCCATGACCACTACTACTCATAACAGGTTTAATCACACAAGGAAAACCAATATTATTTGCAGCAGTTTCTAGCCCTTCAAATGTTGTAACAAACTCATACTTAGATGCTGGAAGTTGTAACTCTTCACAAGCAAATACTCTGATATTTTTTCTATTCATAGTTTTATTTACAGCTTCTGCATTTGGTATTACATGAAACCCTTCATTTTCAGCTTTAAACAATGCAGAGATACTAATAGCTTCAACTTCTGGTAAAATAAAGTCTGGTTTTTCCCGTCTAATGATATCCATAACTTCATTTTCATTTTTCATATTAATTACATATGCTCTATTTGCCACAAGATGTGCTGGTGCATTTGCATAGCTATCAACTGCAATTGTCTCTATCCCTAATCTTTGAGCCTCTATAACAACCTCTTTTCCTAATTCTCCACTTCCGAGTAACATTATTTTGATACTATTTGATTTTAATGGTGCAGTAAATTCCATACATATATTCCTATTATTTTAATGTATGTATTTTATTATATCTATGGTTAAGAGTTTATTTAGTATAATCATCAAAAATTATTATAGAAGGAAATTACTATGGGTATGCCTAGCGGAGTAGAACTATTTATTATCGTTGCAGTTGTTGTGCTGTTATTTGGAGGAAAGAAGATTCCAGAACTTGCAAAAGGTCTTGGAAAAGGTATCAAAGACTTTAAAGGTGCAATCAAAGAAGATGAGCCAGAAACAATGACAACAAATGAGAAAAAGATAGAAGAAGAAAAAGTTGCTGCTGCAAATACGGAAGCAACTAAAGAAGAGTCTAAAACTACTGACACAAAAACAACTGCGTAAACTTAAAGGATCAATTTAAGTGCAAAATATTGTTAAAAAACATATTGAAGATGTATTAGAACGAGAAATTGTTCTAGAAAAACCCAAAGATATCTCTTTGGGTCATTTTGCTACACCTGTAGCATTCTCTTTAGCAAAAGAGTTACGAAAAAATCCTATGATGATAGCTGATGAACTCGCACAAAAATTTGAAAATAGTGAAATATTTGAAAATGTAAGTGCTGTAAAAGGGTTTGTAAATTTTAAATTATCAAATAACTTTTTAACTTCTCAAATCAACAAAGCTTTAGAACTTAAAGAAGATTTTGCTGCATCTGATGCTAAAGATGAAAAAATTCTTTTGGAATTTGTTAGTGCAAATCCTACAGGACCTCTTCATATTGGTCATGCAAGGGGTGCTATATTTGGTGATGCTCTTTTAAAAGTTGGAAGATACTTAGGATATGATATAACAGCAGAGTATTATGTAAATGATGCTGGTGCTCAAATGGACTTACTTGCTCTTTCTTTATATCTGGCAGGGAGAGAAAATATCTTAAAAAAAGATGTGGAGTATCCTGAAAAATACTATAGAGGTGACTATCTTGTAGATATCGCTAGACTATGTGAAGAAAAGTATGGTGCAGAAGTTTTTGAAGATGTATCAAAAGAGCAAGAACTAGCACTCTTTGCAAAAGATGAAGTACTTGCAATGATCAAAAGTGATTTATCTGATTTAGGTGTAGAGTTTGATACTTTTGTAAGTGAAAAATCTTTATATGATAGATGGGATGAAACTAAAGCTGTCTTAGAATCAAATGGTAGTATCTATAACAAAGATGGAAAAAATTTCATCCGCTCAACCGATCATGGAGATGATAGCGATAGAGTTGTTGTGCGTGAAAATGGAATCCCAACATATCTAGCTGGAGATATTATCTACCACAAACACAAGTATGATAGAAACTATGATAAGTATATCAATATTTGGGGTGCAGATCACCATGGATATATCAAAAGGGTAAAAGCTGCTATTGAATTTCTTGGGAATGATTCGAGTAAATTAGAGATTATACTTTCTCAGATGGTAGCCCTACTTCAAGGTGGACAACCATACAAAATGAGTAAACGAGCTGGAACAGTAATCCTAATGAGTGATATTGTTGAGGAAATTGGTGCAGATAGTTTACGATTTGTATTTTTAACGAAAAAAAGTGATACTCACTTAGAGTTTGATATAGATTTATTAAAAAACAATGACTCATCAAATCCAGTATTTTATATCAACTATGCACATGCACGAATCAATCAGTTATTTAAAAAAGCAGAACTTACTGTAGAAGATGTAAAAGATGCCTCAATAGAAAGTATCAATCAAGATGCACAAGACTTAGTATATGAAGCACTTCTTTTAGGTACTGTTTTAAATGAAGCTTTTGATAAAAGAGATATGCAAAAAATCACAGACTATTTACACAGTTTAGCAGCCTCAGTTCATAAATTCTATAATGAACATAAAATTATAGGATTAGATAATCAAAATCAGTATTTAAAAGTTTTAAGTATGGTAGCATTATCTATAAGAACTGGTCTTAAAGTATTAGGAATAACAGCTAAAGAGGTGATGTGACATGAATGCTAATCAGGTAGTTAAATTAGTGGGTATTGCGTTTGTTGTTATTATTGTAGTTATGATAGCAACTGGAAATATGGGTGGTTCAAAAGAAGCCACAGGAAACTATCATAGTGTTATGACAGGTGGTTAATAAATCACAAAAGAGTTGTTACTTTAACAACTCTTTTTTATAAATCTCTTCATTAAAAGAAACCAAAACTTTATCATCATACTCTACAACTGGTCTTTTTAAAAGCATATTTTCTTTACACAACCATTCAAGTTTTCCATTATCATCAAGATTTAACTCTTTTAAACCTAAGTCTTTATATTTAGTTCCTCGATTATTAAAAAGTATATTAATATCCACTTTTGTTGCAAAGTATTTAACCTTCTCACATGCTAGTGGTGCAGCTCTAAAATCTATAAATGTATGTTCTAAATCATTATCTTTACAAAACTTAATAGCTTTTCGTACTGTACTACAAGTTTTAATTCCATAAATATTTATCATTGTCTATTCTATAATAGCTGGTACTACAAAGTAGTTATTTTCACTTTTTGGAGCATTTTGCATAATAGCTGTTGCTTCACCTTCAACTTTAAAAGCAACATCTTCTCTTAATGGTTGACCACCAGAGATTGTAGTAAAAGTTGCGTCAACATGACTTACATCTATCTCATTTAAGTTTTCAACAAATGCTACAATATCTCCTAGCTCTTTGGCTATTTTTTCTTTTTTATCTTCATCAATTGTAAGTGATGAAAGCTTTGCAAGTTTGTCAACTGTTGTGTTATTTATTGTCATTATTTCTCCTATTTTTTAAGTTTAGAAGTATTAATAATACTTCTAAACTTAATATTTAATTTATTTTCTTTTATCATAAAAATCTTTTTTGAATTGTACCCAATTGTCATTTAAGATAGCAACTCTAGCTTCCCTCATAAGATTTAAGTAATAGTGTAAATTATGTATTGAGGCTAGTCTAAAATAGGTCATCTCTCCACTTTTATAAAGATGATTTAAATAGGCTCGACTATAGTTTTGACAAGTATAACAGCTACACTCTTCATCTAATGGTTTTTCATCTTCTTTGAATTTTGCGTTTCTTATATTCAATCGTCCAAAACTAGTAAAAAGTGTCCCATTTCGTGCATTTCTTGTAGGCATAACACAATCAAACATATCTACACCTCTATCAATACCCTCTATTAAATCCTCAGGAGTACCAACTCCCATAAGATATCTAGGTTTCTCTTTTGGCATAAATTGTGTAGTCCACTCAATAGTATCGTACATCTCATTATTAAGTTCACCCACACTTAATCCACCTATTGCAAAACCATCATAGTCGGTTAAAGCACACAGTTGTTCTGCTGACATTTTCCGAAACTCTTTATCAATTCCACCTTGGATAATTGCAAAGATATTTTGATTTACCCCTACCCCTTTTTCTTTTTGAGACATATGATATTCGATAGCTTCTTTTGCCCATTTTGTTGTACGATTTATTGAGAGTTCAATTCTTGCTCTTGTATTTGGTAAAGCAACCAAATCATCAAGTATCATCATAATATCACTGTTAAAATCATATTGTGCATCAAGAACTGATTTAGGGGTAAAATAGTGTAAACTTCCATCAATATGAGATTTAAACATCATCCCATCTTCATCTTGTTTTGTATTTTTACTTAAGCTAAATGCTTGAAATCCACCACTATCTGTTAAAAAATTGTTTGGAAACTTTGAAAAGCCATGAAGCCCTCCCATTTTTTTAATAATTTTACTTCCAGGGCGTAAATACATATGATAGGTATTTCCTAAAATAATTTTAGCTCCTAGATTTAACATATCATTATGATCAAGGGCTTTTACACTTGCTTGTGTTCCAACTGGCATAAAAACTGGTGTTTGTACATCTCCATGAGCCATTTTTAAAGTGGTAGCTCTTGCATTTCCACTTGTAGCATCTACTGTAAACTGCATAATTCTCCGTTAAATCTATTTATTTTTGAATAATATTGTATGTTGGATATGGTATTTGAATATTATTTGCAGCCAATGCATCAAATATATCCATATTGACTTTATATTGTATCTCATTATATTGTTGTGTTAAAGCCCAATATCGTAGTTCTATATTTATTGAAGCATCTGCAAACTCTTTGATACCTACTTGAGCTTTTACCTCTTTTGAAATCTCTTCATATTTTTCTAAAACTTCACTAATTACTTTTATAGCTACTTTTGGATCACTTTGATAATCAATTCCAACTGTCATCTCTACAATTGTATATTCAAAAGAGTTTGTAAGTATCTCTCCAACTATATGTTTATTTGGGATAGTAATAAGTTCTTTATCTTCTGTTTCAAGAACAGTATATGCTAGTTTTATCTCTTTTACTAATCCTGTACAACCTTGTATCTTAATAGTATTTCCAACTATAAAAGGTCTTGTTGCAATAATAGAAAGTCCTGCTCCAAAGTTTGATAATAAACCTTGTAAAGCTAAACCAGCACCCAAAGACATAGCACCAATTGCTGCTACAAATGGGGTAATTGTAATACCAAGTTTTCCTAAAGCTATGATAGCAACACCCACTATAATAACAATTTTTAAAGTAGTTGCTATAAATTTTGTAAGGGTAATGTCCATATTTTTTGTTAATAAAAGCTTCTCAACAAAAAGTGCAACTTTTTTTGCAACCATAAAACCTATAATTAAAATTATAATTGCACCAATAATTTGAAAACTATAATTTACAAAAAATTCTATAATAACATTATAGATTTTTTGCATATTTTCTATCTCTTTTTCCACTCTTTCTCTCTTTTAAATATTAATTTTTTATTTGTTTAAACTTTAGTATTCTTCTTAAAGTCTTATTATATCATTTATTAGATATAATCACAAAAAATAATATAAATGGGATTTAATTATATGAAAAATATTTTATTACTAACGCTATCATTTGTACTGACAATTTCTCTTTTTGCAAAAGAGATGCAAGAGGTACAACCAGAACCAACAAGATTGGAATCGTATACAAAACTTCAAAAAGTACTTGCAGCTGTTGAAATGCTTTATGTTGAAGATATGAATTTAAGTAAAATTGTAGATAAATCTATCTCTGGATTACTTCATGAACTAGATGCACATTCATCGATGCTTAACAAAGAATCATACAAAGATATGCAAGTTGAAACAAAAGGTGAATTTGGTGGTCTTGGGATTGTTATTGGACAAAGGGATGGTGCATTAACTATTATCTCTCCTATTGATGATACACCAGCATTTAAAGCAGGTGTTGAATCTGGTGACATCATCTTAAAAATAGATGAACAATCAACAATTAATATGACACTAGAAGATGCTGTTGATTTGATGCGAGGAAAAGTTGGGACTCCAATTAGTATCACTGTGGTGCGAAAAAGTGAAAATAAACCTATTAAAATAGATATTATTAGAGATATTATTAAAATACAATCTGTATATGCAAAAACAATCAATGAAGATATCTTGTATTTACGAATCTCATCTTTCATGGATATGAAAGTAGCTAGTGAGCTTAGAAAGTATATTAAAGAACATAAAGCAAAAACAAAAGGGATTATCCTAGACCTTAGAAACAATCCTGGTGGGCAGCTTGGACAAGCAATTGATACTGTTGATTTATTTGTAGATAAAGGAATTATTGTTTCACAAAAAGGTCGTGATGAAAAAGATGATGAAGTGTTCAATGCAAGTTCTTCTAATACAGCAACTGATGTACCAATGGTTGTTCTTGTAAATGGGGGAAGTGCTAGTGCTAGTGAGATTGTTGCTGGTGGACTTCAAGATTCAAAAAGAGCTATCGTAATTGGAGAAACAACTTTTGGGAAAGGGAGTGTTCAAAGAATCATCCCAATTACAGATGATGGAAGTGAAGCAATCAAACTTACCATTGCAAAATACTATTTACCTAGTGGAAGAACAATTCAAGCAAAAGGCATTATCCCTGACATTACGGTTGCACCAGGGGAAGTTGTATCAAGAGATGAATCTGCATTTAAAATCAAAGAATCAGATATGAGAAATCATCTAGAGGAAGAACTTAACAAAGTAGACACAAAGAAAAAGAAAACAAAAGAAGATGAAAAAAAAGAGCAAGATGCTAAAAAAATCATAACAAAAGAGCAAGTTATGAAAGATAATCAATTAAAATCAGCACTTGATATATTAAAATCATTAATCATAATAAAAGGATAGGACAACAAATGAAAATAAGTGAAATTGTAGCACTTGGTCTTTGGCCAGAATCGAAAAAAACTACAACTCAAAAAGGTATTGGAGAGCTTGAAGAATTAGGCTATAACCTATTTTATATTGGTAAAAATGCAGACCTTTACACATGTCCTGGAGAGGAATATAAAGTTTTACTTGTACGAAGTGATCGTTGTTCAGTATTTGATATCCCTTTAAATCTTGAGATTGAAGGGAAAGGTGTTTCTCAAACAGCTATATCAAATGATGGAGCAGCATTTGCTAGAAAATCTGGAATAAGAACAGCTATTTTAGATGAAACTGTTGATGAATCTGTAAGTATAGCTAATAGATGTCAAATTATGGAACTATGTAAACCATTGGAAGCAGAGATTGAGGGAGATATTGTTCAATTTGAATTTATCTTCAGAAACTATTTAACAGGTTCATTATTTGAAGCTTGTCAAAATGGAAATGACCCTTATGGATTAAATTTACCATCTGATTTAAAAGAGTGGGATAAATTTGAAACACCAATTTTCACACCTACTACAAAAGGTGTAAAAGATATACCGTTAAACTCTAGTACTGTAAGAGAAAAATTTCCAGAAATCATATCTAGTTTAGAAAAACTTTTTAAAGACTTTACTGTCTTTGCTCAAGACAATGGTATTATTGTAGTTGATACAAAATTTGAAATATTTGTAAATTCTAAAGGTGAATGGATTTTAGGTGATGAGATTTTAACACCTGAGAGTTCGAGATTTATAGCAGATGAAGATTTTCAAAAAGGTAATTATATCTCAATGGACAAACAGATTCTTCGAAATTTTGCCAAAGAAAATAGTTGGAAAGAGAAAGCAAAAGATTTAAAATCTGGCGAAAAACTAGATGTTGAAGTTCCAGATTCAATTAAAAATGTAATTTTAGATGGATATGAAACTATCCATAATAGATTACATAAGTAAGCTACTAAAGTGGTTGTCTAAATTGTTGTAAGACAATTTTAGATATAATCGCAACAATATATAGATATAGAAGGTAATAAATGAAAGCAATTATAAATATTGGACTTAAAAAAGGTGTTTTAGACTCAGCTGGGAAAGCTACTCATCACAGACTTGATACTGTTGGTTTTGCTGATATAGTAAAAGATATTAGAGTTGGGAAACAAATTATCATGGAATTAAATTGTACAGATGAAGCAACTGCAAAAGCAGAAGCTACAAAAATGTGTGAACAACTTTTAGCAAATACTGTAATTGAAGATTACGAAATTATTATAGAAGCGTAATTGAGATGTTAGTAGCAGTATTACAATTTCCTGGAACTAACTGTGAGTATGATACAAAATACGCATTTGAAAAGTTGGGTGCTGAAGTAACCATTGTATGGCATGAAGAAACCAGCCTACCACAAAATGTTGATTTAGTAGTAGCTCCTGGTGGATTTTCTTATGGAGATTATTTAAGAAGTGGTGCTTTAGCTAAATTTGCTCCAATTATGGATGCCGTAAAAACATATGCAGCTAATGGTGGAAAAGTTTTAGGTATCTGTAATGGATTTCAAATTCTTGCTGAGACAGGACTACTTCCAGGTGCTTTAAAAAGAAATGACAACTTACACTTTATCTCAAAACACCATCACTTAAAAGTTGTAAATAATGACAATGCATTTTTACAAGAATTAGCTGTAGGAGATGTTGTAAATATCCCTGTTGCACATCATGATGGAAACTACTATATTGATGAGGATGGACTACAAGAGCTTAAAGATAATGGGCAAATTTTATTACAGTATTGTGATAAAAATGGTTCAAATAAAGTTCTTAACGGAAGTGTAAGTCAAATCGCAGGTGTATGTAATAAAGAAAAAAATGTTTTTGGACTTATGCCTCACCCAGAGCGAGCTATGGAAACACTTTTAGGTTGTGATGATGGTGTTAAAATGCTTCAAGGCTTTTTTAAATAATCATGTATAAGTAGAAAATAGTGAATAATTTAATAAAACTAATTCTACTTATTATTCTTTCTTTTAGTTCTCTTTTATCAAATGATAATGGGAAATCAAAAGAGATCTATCTCTCTTATGAAAAATACCCAAATAGAGTATTCACTGGTCAAAAATTTGATATTCAATTAAGCTCCATAATTTTAAAAGACCCAACTTCATATGATAAGATCATAACAACCTTTACAACTGAAGAGGGTATTGATATTTTAACTACAAATGTTGTATGGGAAGAGATTAAATCAAATAGATATACAACTACTATTTCATATAAAGTATACGACAAAGAGTTTATTTTACCCAGAATTACACTTGCACTTATTAAAAATGGTCAAATTATTGATTATATATCTGTTGAGTCTCCAAAAATAGAATATGAAAAAATCGCAATAAATCAAAAACTTTTTTCAAATATAATTGCAAAAAATTTACAAGTTCATACTGTAAAAACAAAACAATATACAAATAATATTTTACATACAACACTTCACATTGAAGGGATTAATAGTAATTTAGAAGATATTCACTTCAACTCTTATGAAGACCAAGGCATCAATAGCTTAACCCAAAACTATCCAAATCAAAGTTTGTATTACTATGTAATGATACCAAGTCACACTAAACAGATAAACTTCACATTTTATAATACCCTACAAAAAGAGTTTATCACTATACAAATTCCTATTATTTTAGATGAAGAGTTAGTAAGCACTCAAACAGAACTAAACCCATACAATAGTAGTATACTTATTTATAAACAAGTATTTAGTGGTGTGTTTTTGGCATTGTTTATTATCATGTATATCATCACCAGACATAATCGGTATCTAATACTTATGACAATCATGATAATAATACTTGCTTACTTATTTATACCCAATAAAAAAATATTGTTAAATGAGAATACAAAAGTATATATACTTCCAACAAGCAACTCTACTGTATATAATATTTTAGATAGAAAACATATTGTAGAGCAAATTAATGAAAAAGATAAGTTCATCAAAGTACTTTTTGAAAATGAAAATATAGGATGGATAAAGGAAAGTGATGTTGAGTAAAATTAGAGCAGTATTAACCGTACTTCAATTTACTATTACTGTTTCAGTTGTTATTATTTGTATGTATATATTTAAAAACAACAACCACAAAATTAGAAGATTATGGGCTAAAATGCAAATGAAACTAATGGGTGTAGAGGTTATTGTAAAAGGGGAACTTGATCCAAATGCACAAATGCTCCTTATGAATCATCAATCAATTTTAGATATTGTTGTTATGGAATCATTACATCCAAAAAACTTAGCTTGGGTAGCAAAACAAGAGATAGCAAAAATTCCGTGGTTTGGTCGAATTTTAAAAGCACCTCGTATGATAATCGTAGAAAGAGAGAGCAAAACAAGCTTAGTAAAACTACTAAGAGATGCCAAAGATAGAATAGCAAAAAAAAGACCAATAGCAATATTTCCAGAAGGAACTAGAACCGATGGGAAAAAATTGCGAAAATTTAAAGCAGGGGCTAAAATGATTGCAGATAAAAATAATCTTTTAGTACAACCTGTTATTATAATTCGAACCAAAGAGATTTTCGATTCCCAAAAACTTACACAGCAAAGTGGAAAAGTAAAAGTTATTTTTCTCCCATCTATACAATCTCAAAGAAAAACACCATGGTATGAGGAGAGTGAAGAGATAATGGCTGAAACGCTCAAAAAAGAACTACGAAATGACATTTAATTTAAGTACAATACTTGCAGTTGGTATTGGTGGATTTATTGGTGCAGTTGGACGGTTTTATGTAGGTGTTCAAGTTGTGAAATATTTTCCACATGAATTACCACTAGCTACTCTAACTGTAAATATTGTTGGTAGTTTTTTTATAGGTTTTTTAGTTGCTTTATTTTTGATCTTTACACCATCAGATATTGTAAAAGGTTTTTTGATAACTGGTATACTAGGAGCTTTGACTACCTATTCAACATTTGCTATTGAAAGTTATATGTTACTTAATAATAATATTTGGTATGGGATTTTGAATATTGTTTTAAATGTAGTAGGTACAATATTAGCAGCTGGAACAGGATACAAACTAGTATCTTATTTTATTAGATAAGGATTTTATAAAATGCAATTATACATATATGCAAAAAGTGGACATAGTTTTGGATTAGAAAATATTAGGCGAGCTAGTGCCTTACATAATATGCTTCAAAATTGTGACCCTATATTATGTAGTGCAGACTATAGAGCTGCAACATTTGCTAAAACAGAACTTGGTGTAAAAAAAGGTGTAGGTGTAGATGTAATAGGGAACATGCCAAATGTTATGGAAAGAGGTGATATGCTCATCTATGATGATAGCAATGAAGCAAGTCCTACTATGCAAGCGCATATGAAAGAATTTTGTACTCATTTGTATAAAGTTGGAACTGATATCCCTTTTGATATAGTTGATGAGACATTTTTTGAAGAAGTAGAAAAAACAAATGAAAAAGCGATATTTTTTGCTGATGATGATTATGCTGAATGGTTTTTTAAACTTATTCAAACTGGGTCAAAACAAGATATTCCTCTTATTTGGGGACATTATTTTTTCTTTAAAAATGAATCTAAAATAGCTTCCTACTTTAGTGAAGTAATAGAGGAAGATGGATATATCCCAACAGTAAAATCTACAAAGTATCTTTTAACAGCTTCAGTTCATACAGCACTTGAATCAATTGCAAGTGGTAACTATCCTGTATTTTTTCATAGAGGAGATAAGCCAGTTGAACATAGAGATTTACTTGAAAAGTACAATATCCCTATTATCCAAAAAGTAGAAAACATGGAAGAGCTTATAAAAAGTTTTGAACAAATAGTTCAAAGCTATCCGCCATTAAATCCAATTAAAAAGTTTGATATTACAAAGATTAAAAATGAGATAGAAGATACTATCAAAAAATTTGAGATGATTCAACCATCTTTAGAATATAAATTCTAAAAATGGTTTTTTGCAAAACTAGTAAAGTTCTCCATCTTTTATAGAAAAGTTTTCTAAAAAGTTTTCTAAAGTATATTTATCTCTATACTCTTGTGTCATAAGATGAATTAAGATATCTCCTAAATCAACTATAGTCCAATCACCATCCTCTTCTGTTCTTACAAACTCTTCACCTGCTGGTTTGAGTTCCACTTTTAAATGTTCTAAAAGAGCAAGTGAGTGTTTTGTATTTAAAGCAGTTGCTATAATTACTTGATTTGTTATATAACCTTTATCTGTAAGGTCAAACACCTCTATATCTTCAGCTTTTCTAGCATCAAGTAACTCAACTATTCTTTTTAATCTTTCTTCCATATATTCTTTACCTTTTGTTGTATTTTTTTTGGGATATATTTTAAATCAAAGTTATCTCGTAAAAAAGTAGAACTTATATCTATATCCATATTTATAGCTTTAAAGTGTATTATATCATTTTTTACTTCATATCCCTCTCGAGAAATTACAATGAACTTTACAAGCTCTTGCAGTTGATTAAAATCATTCCATAAATGGAGTGTTTGTAAATTATCTGCACCAATTACTAAATAAATATTCTTTGGCTTATATTTTTCATTCAAATATTTCACTGTTTCTATTGTAGGAACTGCCCTATTTTGTTTTATCTCAAAATCTATCACTTCAACTTTTTTATCCTCTTCAAAAAGGCTTGTAAGTAATTCAAATCTCTCTTTTGGTTCTAAATGATATTTGTCCTTAAAAGGACTTAGGTAGGTAGGTACTACAAATAACTTATCTGCATTAATATTCTCAATAACTTCATTGACTATATTTTCATGTGCTATGTGGGGTGGATCAAAACTACCACCAAATATTGCAATATTCACTATACTATATCCATAATAAGTGTTTTTATATTCTTTTTCTCTTGTATCTCTATAAGCTTTAATCCCTCTATCTCTAAGCTCATCAACTCCTCAAAACTTCTAATATTGTTTTGTGCTAACTCTTTTACAATCTTTCCTCTATAGTATTTTGCCCAATGACTTACAACTTTCCCATCTTTTAAAAATTTAAATGTAATAGTGGGAGCAGTTGGTTTATAAAACTTGTCATAAAACCCTGCTCGCAAATCAATAACCTCATCTCCCAAATAGTTATCTAAAGTCTCTTTGGTAGCTAATTTATACTTATTTATAACATCTATAGTAGGTAAGTTCTCCCCTTGTTTGAACTTATAATCAGGGATTAGGTCATCTGCTTTTAAAGGACCGAAAAGATTTGAAAACAATAGTACATTTTCATCACAATACTTTTGTTGTTCTACTGATAAACTATCATAATCAAGTGCGTCAAAAGCGACACCCGTATATCTTCTAATCGCTTTCATAGTTGGTTTTTCTGTCACAGTAGTAGAGTATTTTTCACACTCTTTAAGATTTTTCAATCCAAACCAAGTAGAGAGTTCCCCTATTGTACTCTTTCTTAAAAACTCTTCATAAGAAGTTACTACTTCATTTCGTATATTGTTATATTCTTGAAAGTGAAAATTATTTGAAGAGTAAGAGGAGTCTCCCCCTTCTCTTTTTGTTTCCGCTGGTGCTAATAATATTTTCATGTGAGATTTTATCATAATTATAATTGTAATTCATTTATAGGATTAAGTAAAACTCTGATATATTTATCATAAGGAGTTATTATGATACAAACATTTATTAAAAAACTAATCCTTATTGGATTAATATCAACTACATATTTATTTGCTGAAACGCAATCCTTTACTGTAGAAAATGATGCCTTAGCAAGTCATGATGATGGATATTATACAAATGGTCTCTTTTATACATATATAGATGAAATTGAACATCCTTCCTATTTAAACTTTATGAAAGATTTAAAAACAGATGGTGCAATATCTTTTACTCATCTTATGTTTACCCCTGAGAATAAAAAACAAACGACAGCACAATTCAATGAAATACCTTATGCTGGATATGCAAAATTGAATTTTTTATTGTATAAATCTTCAAAAAACTATTTTCACGAATTTGGTTTTAATATTGGGCTTGTTGGACCTTCAACTTTAGCAGAAGAATTTCAATCTAATTTTCATAGTCTTATAGGGCAAGATAAAGCAAAAGGTTGGGACACGCAACTTAAAGATCAATTTACATCTGGAATATCTTACCAATTTGCTTATAAAACAGATAATTATAATATTGGAAATGTAAATATAGATTGGACAAACAACATTAGAGTTGATGCTGGAAATTTTTATAGTGGAATTTTAGCCTCAAGTACAATTAGAATAGGAAGTATCGCTTATGATAGTTTTGCAACTACTGGTAATTTCACAGTTACTGATGAAAATCACCTCATAAATAGTCAATATCCAAAAGATTTTAATTGGTCTATTTCTTTTGGTTTATTTGCGAATCAAATTGAAAACTATTATATCATTGATGAAGCAAGAGATTTAGGATACAATTTAGAAAAGCTTGATTATATATCGGGAGAACAAGTAAACTATACTATTTATTATGATGAGATTCAATATACTTTTACAATCAAATCTGTCTATCTTAATGACCACTTATTTACAAGTGCCAATAAACAATGGGGTGGATTAACTATTAGTTGGAAATTTTAAAAGATTTACAAGTTCACTTAACTTCTCTATTTTATAAGTAGCTTTTGAAAAGTCGTGTGTTTTTGTAAACTCGTTGTGTACTACAACACACTCTATTCCAGCTTGATATGCAGAAGTTAAACCTCTTTGTGAGTCTTCAACTACAATTGCCTCATTTTCAGAAGCATCAAAAAGTTTTAATCCAGTTAAATATGGTTC
>Ga0193964_1000207_pt1 | contig 28557 bp, 22 predicted proteins | sample FB_7_MG_FD_140323 | JGI IMG/M metagenome (GOLD analysis project Ga0193964, IMG submission 140323) | Microbial mat bacterial communities from the Broadkill River, Lewes, Delaware, United States - FB_7_MG | ecosystem: Environmental > Aquatic > Freshwater > River > Microbial mats | place: USA... | reverse complement strand
TTTCAATAAACGACATGGTGAAGTCTTCTATCTCATCGTTTATATCAATTGTATATAGCTTCCCTCCTTCTGCAAGACCTTGTGCCAGACAAATGCCCGAATAACCGGTATAAGTGCCTATCTCAAGTATATTCTTTGGTGAAAGCATAGAGGACAGCATCTTAAGTAATTGTCCTTGCAGATGCCCTGAAAGCATACGAGGTCGCATTACATTAATATGTGTTTCTCTGGTAAGCTCCTTAAGCACATTTTCTTCTTGTGTAGTGTGCTCAAGTATATATTGTTCTAATTCTTTATTTACTTCTAACATTGTTTACTTATAAATAAGTGTACTTAATTGCGATGGCTCAAAGATCTCATTCGCCACTTCCATTAAATGCTCGGCAGAAACTGCCTGAATTTTCTTATATATTTTTTCCAGTGTATCAACTCTATTATAAAGCAATACACTCTTCCCTATTGCAAGCATCTGATTTTCATTGTTTTCAGAAGATATTGCTATCTGTCCTAAAAGCTGTTGTTTTGCTGTTCTGAATTGAAGCACTCCAAGTTTCTTATTTTGTAGTTTTTTCATCTCCTTCTTACAAATAGACAGACTTCTATTCAAGTCAGATTCATCACAACCGAAATAGATATTAAAAACACCAGTATCTACATATGGCGAATAGTTTGCTTCAACATTATAAGCCAGACCGTGTTTCTCACGTAAATTAAGATTCAAGCGAGAGTTTAACCCTGGACCCCCTAATATGTTTGTCAACAGACCTAACGAAACTCTATTATGATCTTGTGCATCATAGGCTATATTTCCTATTACACAGTGAGCTTGATATGTATTTCTATTCTGAATATCATGAGTTGTAACATAATCTGCTGGTACTATTCTTTTAAATCCTCTTGGATTTGCAGGAATACCTCCAAAATACTTCTCAATAATTCGTATAAGCTTCTTAAATGATACATCTCCAACCGAACTGATTACCATTTCATCGGTATTATATGCTCGTTCTATAAATTTGCTTATTTTTTCCTTATTAAACGTTTTAACCAATTCAGGACTACCAAGTATATTCCTACCAATTGGATATCCTTTAAAAATCTGGTCTTCGAAATCATCATATATCTGCTCAGAAGGACTATCCTGATATGAATTTATCTCATCAATAACCACCTCTTTCTCTTTCTCTAATTCCTTAGAAGGGAAAATAGAATTGAAGACAATATCAGATATAAGTTCTAGTGTTCTATCGTAATACTGACTTAAAAACGATGCATGCACGCAAGTCTCTTCTTTTGTAGTATATGCATTCAAATCGCCACCCACATTCTCCAGTCTAGACAAAATGTGAAAAGACTTACGCTTTGTGGTACCCTTAAAAATAGTATGCTCAATGAAATGTGCTACACCCCACTCATCAATCTCCTCATCACGCGATCCAGTATTTATAATAAGTCCACAATGAGCAACCTTCCCAGGTATTCTGCGATGAACAATTCTTATACCGTTAGCAAGTGTATAAAGCTCGTAATTCTCTTCCATTGTTTAATAATCAATTCATTATATATCCCAATTGACATTGCAAAGTTACAAGAACTTCTCTGAGGATATAAAAAAAAGAAGAATTTTTGTAAAAAATATTTTGAGAGAAAGGAATTTTGACTATTTTTGCAACGCAAGAATGGCAATGGTGCCATAGCTCAGTTGGTAGAGCAATGGACTGAAAATCCATGTGTCCCTGGTTCGATTCCAGGTGGCACCACCATTAAGAGGTTGACTTTCATTAGTTAACCTCTTTTTTTATGCATAATATCTACCTAGCCTCTTCGTACCAAAGCCATATCCTGTACCTATTAACTCCCATTTTTGATAATAAAATGGGAGTTAATAGGTACAAGGTAGGTAGAGGGTAGGTCGCTGATACATCCCAATTCGGTCAAAATAGGGCAAAAAAAAGACCACATATTAATTATGTAGTCTATCATCAAACATTTTCTGACCCTGTTATTCTTCCAGATATACATCTAACAAGCCTTCAGGTAATTGAAGTTTGATAGTACCTTTATCATAGTCGATATCTAACACTTGTTCCTCAACAAGAGGAATCATAACCTCGTTAGAATTCACAAAAACTGTAAATACAATATTTCCAGAAAAATCATCAATACGCTCAATCTTTCCTAATTCACCTTTTTCTTCATCAAAAAGAATGAAGCCTTCAAGCATATTAAGACCCATAGTATCTTCTTCAGTAAATAAATCCTTAGACAGATATACAGGACAATTAACGAAACGTTCAGCCTTTTCAGAAGAATCTATATCTTCCAATTTAATTCGGTAGGATGTATGATTGCGAGTATTAAGACCTTCCTCTTCAATGAAAAAAGGAACCAATCCCCCGTCGATATCGACGAAGATTGATTCCTCTTCATATTTTTCAGGAAAATCATTCTCAACAAATAGTACTAACTCACCGTTAAGACCATGCGTTTTAGTAAAAACGCCAATTTGAAAACAATCTTCTTTTTTGATCATGCAAATAGAATTATTCTGCCTTAGGCTCTTCAGTTGCATTCTCTTCAGCTGGAGCTTCTTTAGCAGCCTCTTCAGCAGCTTTAGCAGCAGCTTCTTCAGCAGCAGCATCAGCTAATTTCTTAGCTTGAGCTTCAGCTCTGTCAGTACTAACTTTTACTTCAGCTTCATGACGTGCTTTCGCATCAGCGTCGCTTGCTTTTGCAAGACCTTCTTTCTTAGCATCGATTTTAGAAGTTTTTTCTTTCATCCAAGCTTCGAATTTAGCCTCAGCAGCAGCTTCGTCAAAAGCTCCTTTTTTAACACCATCTAAAAGGTGTTTCTTCATCATCACACCTTGGTATGATAATATCGCTCTACAAGTATCTGTAGGTTGTGCACCAGTTTGAAGCCAGTGCAATGCACGCTCAAAGTTAAGATCAATAGTAGCAGGATTTGTCATTGGATTATAAGATCCAATTCTTTCAATGTACCTACCATCTCGTGGCGCTCTGCTATCAGCTATCACAATGTGATAAAATGGACGTCTCTTACGACCATGTCTCGATAATCTAATTTTAGTTGGCATAGTTTTTAATTTTAAATTAACCTACTTTTTTATTCGAGCTGCAAATATACAATAAATTTTTAGTTCCCAAAGGATAAAAACATATTTTTAAACTCACTAAAAGCATATCAATCAGTGTATTATTAGAACTCCTTTCTTAATTGTTCAAGCCAACAATCTATACGCCCTTCAGATTTATCACTCTCAGTTTCCTCATCAAGAGGCAAGCCCATAAAAAAACCATCTCGCAATGCCTTTGAATCTCTATATTCATAACCCTCATCAACAACTTTCCCATATATTTTAGCATTACGCTCTTCTAAGAAATTTGCAAGATAACCAATAGAGTCAACAAAATGTGCAGGATATGTAAGATGATTCCCCAAACCAAAGATTGCAACCTTCTTACCTGTCAGATCAATCTTTTGCAATTCATTTAAAAACGATTTCCAGTTCTTATCAACATCAGCCAGATTAGAACCATTATATATTGATGAATTTCCAAAAATAATTTTATCATACTCAAGTATCTTATCTGCACTAACCTCTGTTACACACATACGATCAATCTGATATTTCCTGGCTTTATCAGTAATTATTCTGGATATACAATCAACCTTTCCTCCCTTAGGGGCATAAAATAAAGCTACCTTATTTTTCATATTAATAAAATTTAAAATGTTAACCTAATGCCCTATACGAGAAAAGGTCGCATTTTGATATTCAAATGCAACCCTTTTTATAAATTATTAACTTTCTAATAAATGTTTTATACCTTTTTCAATGATGCAAAAGCCAGTAACACACCTAAAACAACACCTAATAATGCTGCAAAAAGTACTTGATATTCTGTTGGTAGTAAAAATGTTATTGTATGAGCAGGATACCAGAAAAATGGAATTGTTTTCTTAAAAACAAAGCCCCATTGAATATCCCAATTAATAGTTTTAAACATCTCTGCCATCTTAATTGGCTTAAAGAAACCTGCAACAGTACCTCCATTAGAGATAATATGTGCATCGGTAATCTTATGAAACGTCATAAATATAGGAGCAAAGAACGTATTCATTGCAACAGAGATACACAAGGCAACCAGCACTTTTGTTGTAGTAAAATCACCTTTGATGGCAGCAGCAGCTCCTTCAAGTCCTATATACTGAAGAAATTGAGGCACACCACTTGCAAATACAATAAAAGCCATCTTGATAGCCAGACCAAGAAATCCCCATACAATAGCACGAGGGATAATCCCAAAACCTTTTTTATTATATACTCCCTGAGAGATTCTCAATCCGATAACCTCACCAAGAGTTGCCAATAAAGCAAACTTGATAAAACTAGTTATCATGCCATGAGCTTTATTAAACTGCGCATATGTCTCAAATACTGTGTCAGATAAAAAGAATGGCAGAAAAGCCAATATCACGCACAGTATAAAAATCAAATCTTGTTTTTTCATATTTGTAATGTCAATTATTTAGTTTGCTCTACTTGTTGAGGAGTACTGAAAAACTTTTTAAATCCATCAACCACCCCTTTTGTTACTCTCTCCCAATTAAGAATAGTAAGAATAATAAGAATACAGAGTACAATCACCATATTCTTTTCTGTCTTTTTTAAATCTTTAAATTTAGCCATAGTGCAAATCTATAAAAAAGCCCGACAATATAAAATCATCGGGCTTATAGTATATATCTCTTATATATAAGATCTTAATTATTTCTCAATACGTATTCTGGCATCAACTGCAACTACGTTATCTTTGTTTCCAAGAAGTGGATTAAAGTCCATTTCGAAGATCTCTGGAGCAGCTTTACAAAGAGCAGAAACTCTAGAAATAGCCTCAGCAAATTTAGCCTCATTAACTGGCTCCTGACCTCTTACACCCTGGATAATCTTATACGATTTAAGTCCCTGAATCATTTCAGCAGCAGCATCCTGAGAAATAGGAGCAAGACCAGCTTTAACATCCTTAAGAACCTCAATAAAAATACCACCTAGTCCGCAAAGAACCATATGACCAAATTTATCTTCACGCTTAGCTCCAATAAATACCTCAGTACCACTTAACTGTTGAGCAAGCATTACTGCATAAGTATCTTTAATCTGCATCATTCTCTTAAATTCAGAACGAACAGTAGCCTCATCCATAACATTAAGAGTAACTCCTCCAACATCTGACTTATGAACAGGACCAACAACCTTCATCACAAGTGGATAGCCAAGTTTATTAGCCATCTCAACAAGTTCATCCTCGTTGCTTGAAACACCTTCATGAGCTCTTGCAATTCCAGCAGCATCCATTAATGCATGAATAGTATCAGTATCAACATAACCATTATCACAAGCATCAATCACTTCACGGATTTTCTTAACATCAATCTCAGGCATCGCTACATCCTCAGCTTGAGGAGCCTTAGTATTATATATTTTAGCAAGAGCCTCACCAAAGATTACCTCATCAGGAAAATTAATTCTACCCTTAGCGATAAATTGCTCTATCTCATCCTTAACATTAATAACAGATGGAAGAACAGGGAAAATAGGCTTCTTGCAAGTCTTCATCTTCTCATGCAACAAGTCATAAACATCATAAACTTCTGTAAGACCAGGACTTCCGAAAATAACAGCCATACCATCAATTTCATCAAAATCATTCTCACAAGCATCAATAATATGACCAAGATGCTCAGCAGTACCAGTTGCCAAGAAGTCAATTGGATTTGCAACAGAAGAACCAGCAAATAATTTCTCTAATAAAGCATCAGCCTTTGGTCCTTCGATATGAGGAACATCTAATCCGTTATTAGAAAGAGCATCAGTAAGCATTACAGCAGGCCCACCAGCATGAGTGATAATTGCAATATTCTTACCTTTCAATTCAGGATGCATAAACACACTCGCTACAGTTGCTAACTCTTCACGTCCTTTACAACGAACGATACCAGCTTTATGGAAAAGAGCATCAACTGCTACATCAGAACTAGCTAAAGCTCCTGTATGAGAAGAAGCGGCACGAGAACCTGCCTCAGAACCACCAGACTTGATAGCAGCAATCTTACATCCCTTACGGATAAGAGAAGAAGCATGCTTCAATAATTTCTCTGGCTTATCGATATTCTCGATATATAATAACTTAACTTTAGAACTTGTCTCAGGATCGAAAGACTCATCAAGATATTGAATAACCTCTTCAACACCCATTTGAGCAGAATTACCAACTGAATAAACAGAAGCAAATTTAAGTCCTTTTGGTACACCAGACTCCATAATAAATACAGCAGTAGCACCCGAACCAGAGATAAAATCAACTCCCTGAGGATCTAAAGTAGGAATAGGAGTAGTAAAAATTCCATTATGATTTGGATTCAATACACCAACACAGTTTGGTCCTATCAAACAACCGTTAACAGAATTAATAGTATCTACAACTTGCTTCTCTAACTTAGCACCTTCCTCGTTCTCCTCAGAGAAACCAGCAGAAAGAATAATAAAAGCTCTAGTATTTTTTTGCTTAGCCAAAAGCTCTACTGTCATTGGACAGAATTTAGCAGCAATAGCAATAATTGCAAGATCAACCTCAGGAAGGTTGTTTATATCTTTATATGATTTAACTCCCTGCACCTCATCCATCTTAGGATTAGCTACATATAAGTCACCTTTAAAATCACCATCAAGTAAGTTCTTAAGAACCTTACCACCTGGCTTATGAATATCGTCAGAACCTCCTACAACAACAATGCTTTTAGGGTTCAGTAATTGTTGATTAATCATTTATTTATATTTTATGTATATGTCAATTTCGGCTTGAAATTAAAAAAAATACCTTGCCAAAGCAAGGTATTCAATATGTTATGTAAAAAGATTATATTCTATCAAAGAAATTAAGAAATTCATTTACTTTCTTAACCATATTATTTGATCCCGTATAGAAAGGAACACGCTGATGTATAGATTCAGGAACAATATCAAGAACCCTGCCTACACCATCAACTGCTGTACCTCCTGCTTGCTCAGCTATAAATGCTATAGGATTACATTCATATAACAATCTAAGCTTACCATTAGGATTAGCACTTGTATTAGGATATAAGAAGATACCCCCTTTAAGTAGGTTTCTATGAAAATCAGCTACTAACGAACCAATATATCTTGAAGAATAAGGTCTATTACTCTTAGTATCTTTATCCTGACAATATTTAATATACTTTTTAACTCCAGTTGGAAACTTAGTATAATTACCCTCATTTATAGAATACAAATGACCATTCTCAGGAGTTTTTATATCTCTATGTGACAAACAGAATTCACCTATAGAAGGATCTAAGGTAAATCCATTAACACCATGTCCTGTAGAATATACAAGCATTGTAGAAGAACCATAGATAACATAACCTGCAGCAATCATATCATCACCTTTTTGCAAGAAATCCTCTTTTGTTCCTTTCTCCCCACGCTCTGATTTTCTCTCATAAACAGAAAATATAGTACCAATCGACACATTCACGTCAATATTTGAAGAACCATCTAAAGGATCCATACAGAAAACATACTTACCATTCTTTGAATGCTTATCTTCAAAAAGAATAACATCTTCTCTCTCTTCTGATGCAACTCCACAAACTTCTCCACTAGCAATAAGCTCCTGAATAAAAACTTCATCTGCAAATACGTCAAGCTTCTGTTGCTCTTCACCCTGTACATTTTCTTCCCCAGAACGACCAAGGATATCAACTAGACCGGCTTTATTAACCTCTCTATTAATAATCTTTGATGCTATTCCAACATGATGTAGTAATCTAGATAATTCTCCTTTTGCTTCTGGATAGTTTGATTGCGATGCGATAATAAACTGATTAAGTGTTTGAACACTATGTTTTGTCATCTCTATTTATATTTTTTGGTGGTTGTTATTTATAAAGTGCTAAATTATAAAATATTATAGAAAATATTCGAAGATTAGATACATAAATATTTTTTTTATGACCGAACACACTAATAATAATAAATTTTCTACCTTTATAATTATAAAAAGTAGACGAAAATGAAGATATTTAAATTTGGTGGAGCCTCTGTAAAATCAGCAGATGGCGTAAAAAATCTTACTAACATTGTTAGTAACTATTCAGACAATCATATTATTGTTATTTCTGCAATGGATAAGATGACAAATATCTTTGAAAATCTTTCTCGTTCATATTTTGATGGAAACAACAATATTGAAACAATTCTAGAAGAAATAAACACTTTTCACTTATCCATAATCAACGAATTATTTGATGCCGGAGAAAATATACATTCAAGCTTTGAAAAATACTACAACCGCCTATTAACTAAACTAGACGAAGACCCCTCACTAAACTACGATTTTGAATACGACCAGATTGTATGCTATGGAGAAATCTTCTCTACATTAATAGTCTCTGAATATCTAAATAAAGTTGGACAAAACAACAAATGGATTGACATTCGGGGATACATCAAAACCGATGATACATTCAGAGAAGGAAAATTAGACTGGGTTCTATCCTCTAAACTTTGTAACAAACACTTTCAATTCGAGAATACAACTAAATATGTAACACAAGGATTCATAGCTGGCACAACTACAAATCAGACTACCACTCTTGGAAGAGAAGGCTCTGACTATACCGCTGCAATACTAGCAAATCTACTTGATGCCGAGAATGTAACTATATGGAAGGACGTTCCTGGAATCATGAATGCAGATCCTAAAGAATATAAAGATGCTGAGATAATTAAACAACTTACATATAAGGAAACAATCGAATTGGCTCATTTTGGCGCTAAGGTGATACACCCAAACACCATAAAACCTCTTCATAATAAAAACATTCCACTATTTGTAAAATCATTTATTTCCCCGCTAGAACAAGGAAGCATTGTGTGTAAGAACATCGACACCCCTTCTCTTGTTCCCATATTTATACACAAAAGAGAACAAGTATTAATTTCACTATCTCCTCGTGACTATTCATTTATAGGAGAAGGCGAATTATGCAATCTTTTCTCAATATTTAAAAAGCATAACTTAAAAATCAATTTAGTACAGAGTTCTGCCATTAGCTTTTCAATATGCTGTGACCAGAAAACAGATATACTCACATCTATATTTGAAAATTTAAAAAAAGATTATCACATTCTTTACAATAAAAATACAGAACTTATTACCGTTAGCCATCAAGACGATAAGAGTATTGAAAGAGTGACCAAAGACAGACATATCTTATTAGAGCAAAGAACACGTCAAACTGCTCGTTTTGTTGTTGATAATAAGTAGTATTACAGATTTTTTTTATATTTGTAAACTTTTTGCAAATAAATTAATAAATACGATATAACATGAGTGATAAATTTCCTGAATACAAAAATTTTGATCTATCTCAGATAAACAAAGATGTATTAGAAAAATGGGAGGCTGAAAACACTTTTGAAGAAAGCCTAGAGTCGAGAAAAGAGAATCCTTCATTTGTCTTTTTTGAAGGACCACCTTCAGCAAATGGTATGCCTGGAATTCACCATGTAATGGGAAGAACAATTAAAGATGTTATTTGTCGTTACAAAACGCTAAAAGGATTCCGTGTTGATAGAAAAGCGGGATGGGACACTCACGGACTACCAGTAGAACTTGGTGTAGAAAAGAAACTTGGTATTACTAAAGAAGATATCGGTGGAAAAGTAAGCGTTGATGAATACAACGCAGCTTGTCGTTCTGAAGTAATGACATACACAAAAGAGTGGGAAGATCTTACTCACAAAATGGGTTACTGGGTTAATATGGAAGACCCATATATCACATATGACAATAAATACATTGAAACACTTTGGGCATTGTTGAAAAGATTATTCGACAAAGGTCTTATATACAAAGGATACACAATCCAACCATTCTCTCCAGCTGCTGGAACAGGATTAAGTACACACGAACTTAATCAGCCTGGTTGTTACAAAGATGTAAAAGACACTACATGTGTTGCTCAGTTCAGAGTTGAGAGAAATGAGAAATCAGAATTCTTATTCTCTGAAGAGGACGAAGACGTAGTTTTCTTGGCATGGACAACAACTCCATGGACTCTTCCTTCAAACACTGCACTTGCAGTAGGTCCTGGCATCAACTACATAAAAGTTCGTTCTTTCAACCCTTATACATGTAAGAAATCAACATTTATAATCGCGAAAGACAGAAAAGCTGCATTCTTTAAAGAAAAAGCTGCTGAACTAAACATAGCTGACTACAAAGAAGGAGACAAACTAATACCTTTTGAAGTAGTATCTGAATATAAAGGTAACGATCTAGCAGGTATAGCATATAATCAATTAATGCCATGGGTTAAACCTAATGGTAAAGCATTTGAGGTTATAACTGGTGATTTCGTAACTACTGAAGACGGTACTGGTATCGTTCACATTGCTCCTACATTTGGTGCTGACGATGATAGAGTTGCTAAAATGGCTGGCATCGCTCCTCTTATTCTTATTGACAAAGAAGGAAACCGCCAACCAATGGTTGACAAACAGGGACGTTTCTTCCGTATCGAAGATTTAGATGCTGAGTTTGTAGCCAATAACATTGATACAGATGCTTACAACGAATGGGCTGGTAGATACGTTAAAAATGCATACGACGCAAACGCAACTGATGAGACTCCAACACTAGATGTTGATCTTTCAGTAATGTTAAAACTAGAAAACAAGGCTTTTAAAGTTGAAAAACATGTTCACAACTATCCTCATTGCTGGAGAACAGACAAGCCTATCTTATATTACCCACTTGACTCATGGTTTATTAAAACTACTGATGTTAAAGGTAGAATGATTGAATTAAACAACACTATCAACTGGAAACCAAAGAGCACAGGAGAAGGTCGTTTTGGTAAATGGCTGGAAAACCTTGTTGACTGGAACCTTTCACGTTCAAGATATTGGGGAACACCTCTTCCTATCTGGGCATCAGAAGATAGAACTCAAATAAAATGTATCGGTTCTGTTGAAGAATTGATGGGTGAGATTGAAAAATCAATTGCAGCTGGATTCATGACAGAAAATCCTTACAAGGAATTTGTTGTTGGTGACTTCACTAAAGAAAACTATAAGAAGATAGACCTTCACCGTCCTTATGTAGATGGAATAATTCTTGTTGGAGAAGACGGACAAAAAATGGTTAGAGAATTAGATCTAATTGATGTTTGGTTTGATTCAGGAGCTATGCCTTATGCACAAGCTCACTATCCTTTTGAGAACAAAGAATCTATTGAAAGTGGAGAAAGATTCCCTGCTGACTTTATAGCCGAAGGTGTTGACCAGACAAGAGGATGGTTCTTTACACTTCACGCTTTAGGTACTATGTTGTTTGATTCTGTAGCATTCAAAAACATTATCTCTAACGGTCTTGTACTTGATGCAAAAGGAAATAAAATGTCTAAGAGATTAGGTAATGGTATTGATCCTTTTGGTGCTATTGAGAAATATGGTTCTGATCCTTTGAGATGGTATATGGTTACTAATTCTCAACCTTGGGACAACCTTAAATTTGACGTTAATGGTGTTGAAGAAGTTAAGCGTAAATTCTTCGGTACGTTATATAATACATATAGTTTCTTCTCTCTATACGCAAACATTGACAACTTCAACTATAATGAGGCTGACATTCCAATGAACGAGCGTCCAGAGATTGACCGTTGGGTTCTTTCTATATTGAACTCACTTGTTAAAGAAGTTGAAGAAGCATATCAGGCATTCGAACCAACAAGAGCAGGTAGAGCAATTCAGAACTTTGTTTCTGAAAACCTTTCTAACTGGTATGTTCGTCTTTCAAGAAGAAGATATTGGGGAGGAGAATACTCCACTGATAAGATTTCTGCATACCAGACTTTATACAAATGTCTAGAAACAGTATCTATCATGATGGCTCCTATATCTCCATTCTTTGCAGATAGATTATTCAGAGATTTAAATACTGCGACTGGTAAATTTGACGTAAAATCAGTTCACCTTGCTGAATTCCCAACTGCTGACGAATCTGTAATTGATACAGATTTAGAAGAAAGAATGGATATGGCTCAAAAGATCTCGTCAATGGTTCTTGGACTTAGAAGAAAAGTTAAACTAAGAGTTCGTCAACCACTTAGTAAGATTATGATTCCTGTTCTTGACAATACAACTGAAAAACAAGTTGAAGCAGTTAAAAACATTATTTTATCTGAGATTAACGTTAAGGAAATAGAATACATAACTGATACAGCAGGTATCCTTATTAAAAAGATCAAACCAGATTTCAAAAAGCTTGGTCCTAAATTCGGAAAACAAATGAAACTTGCTGCAGCAGCTATTTCTCAAATGAATCAAGAAGATATTATGAACTTTGAGAAAACTGGTTCATATGAACTTGATCTGGACGGAAGCAAAGTAATTATTGAATTAACGGATGTAGAGATTATCTCTGAAGATATCCCAGGTTGGTTGGTAGCTAACGAAGGAAGACTAACAGTTGCTTTAGATATAAACATCACAGAAGAGCTTAAAGAGGAAGGAATTGCAAGAGAATTCATAAATCGTATTCAGAATGCTCGTAAAGAAATGGATTTCGAAGTAACGGACAAGATTAAGCTTACAATTGGTAATCACGAAGAAACCAATGCAGCAATCAATAATCACAAAGATTACATCAGCAATCAGGTTCTCGCGAACAGTCTTGATCTGTCGGATGATCTGAGTGAAGACAATGCAAGGATCGTTGAAATAGATGACATAACAACTTATATGAAAGTTGAAAAAGCATAATATAAAAAGTCCTTTGCATACAATCTGCAAAGGACTTTTTTTTTGTTTTTAATATAACATTTGACTTTGCATAACGTTATATAAAGGATTTTTTATTATTTTAGAGAAAAATTAAAACACTATGACAGAGAAGAAAAGATATTCAGACGAAGAACTTCAAGAGTTTAAAGAGTTAATTCAAGCGAAATTAGATAAGGCGAGAAAAGATTTTGACATCTTAAAAGCTGCAATCACTAACACTGCAGGTAATGATACTCAAGATACATCACCAACGTTTAAAGTATTAGAAGAAGGCGCTTCAATCTTATCAAAAGAAGAAGCAGGACGTTTAGCACAAAGACAAGCTAAATTTATTTCTCACCTTGAAACAGCTCTAATTAGAATTGAGCACAAAACTTATGGTATCTGTAGAGAGACTGGCAGACTTATTTCTAAAGAAAGACTTAGAGCCGTACCTCATGCTACGTTAAGTATTGACGCTAAGAATAATCAGAGAAGAGACTAAATAAACCAACACATGCAGAAAAAATACCAGGCAATAATTCTTATTGTTATATTATTACTTATTGATCAAACAGTAAAAATCCTTATTAAAACAAATATGACTCTTGGTGAAGAGTTTAATGTTATTGGTAATTGGTTTAGAATACATTTTATTGAAAACAATGGAATGGCTTTTGGCATGGAGCTAGGAGGAAAATCAGGAAAAGTATTTCTTACTTTATTTCGGGTAGTTGCTGTTTTTGGTATTGGTTGGTATATCTTAAAACTTATAAAAGAAAATGCACCTAAAGGAATTATTATTTCATTTATTCTGATTTTTGCGGGTGCTCTTGGTAATATTATTGATTGCCTATTTTATGGTATTATTTTCGACCATAGTGTAGGGCAAATTGCAAGTCTATTCCCAGAAACATCTGGATATAGCAGCTTTTTACATGGTAAAGTTGTTGATATGCTATATTTTCCTCTTTACGAGGGATTCCTTCCAGATTGGTTTCCTATATGGGGAAGTAAACACATCATATTCTTTAGACCTGTTTTCAATATTGCGGACTCCTACATTACAATTGGAGTACTTCTACTTATTGTATTTTATAGGAAATTCTTTGCTACAAAAAGCTAATTTCCAACACATTACACTTCCACAATTCTGCAAAAACACATTGTGCTAATTTCAAAAAAACGAGAAAAAGTTTGAAATTAACATTTATATTATTGTACTTTTGCAGGCAAATTTGTATATAAACAACCTAAACATATATAGGTATGATTGAGAATCTAGTCATCGTCGAGTCTCCTGCAAAGGCTAAGACTATTGAGAAATTTCTTGGAAAAGATTTCATTGTAAAATCAAGTTTTGGACATATCCGTGATCTTGAAAAAAAGAATCTAGGAATAGATATAGAAAATAATTTCAAACCTACCTATAAAGTCTCTACAGATAAAAAAGCAATAGTTAAAGAATTAAAAGATCTTGCGAAAAAAGCAAAGATAGTCTGGATCGCTTCCGATGAGGACCGCGAAGGAGAAGCTATTGCCTGGCATCTATACGAAGTTCTAAAATTAAAGAAAGAAAACACAAGACGTATTGTTTTTCATGAAATAACAAAAGAAGCAATCACTAATGCCATAGAATCGCCTAGAGATATTGATGGCAATCTTGTAGATGCACAACAAGCAAGACGTATATTAGATAGACTTGTTGGTTTTGAATTATCTCCTGTTCTATGGAGAAAGGTGAAGCCTTCTCTATCTGCAGGTAGAGTTCAGTCTGTTGCAGTTAGAATGATTGCAGAAAGAGAAAGAGAAATTAATGTATTTACTCCAGAAGCATATTATAGAGTAGTAGCCCACTTTATTATTAATAATAAAGGAAAGGAAACACTTCTTAAAGCAGAACTTCCATCTAGGTTTAAGACAGTAGAGGAGACAGAAAAGTTTCTTGAGATTTGTAGAAACTCAAAATTTACTGTTTCTGACATCACTAAAAAACCTTTAACAAGAAAACCTGCTTCACCTTTTACTACTTCTACCCTTCAACAAGAAGCTGGGCGTAAATTAGGTTTTTCAGTATCACAAACAATGACTGTTGCACAAAGGCTTTATGAAGCAGGAAAGATAACATATATGAGAACTGACTCTGTTAACTTATCTAAACTTGCTCTATCTACAGCAAAAGAAGCTATCATAAGTGAACTTGGAGAAGAATACAGCAAAACAAGAAAATATAGTACCAAAAGTAAAGGAGCGCAAGAAGCCCATGAGGCAATTCGTCCAACATATATGGACAAGAAAACTGTTTCCGGCTCAGATCAAGAGAAGAAACTTTACGATTTAATCTGGAAAAGAACTCTTGCATCTCAAATGGCAGATGCAAAACTAGAAAAAACTACTATCTCTATTTCCATTGATGGATCTACTAAGAAATTCCAGGCAAGTGGAGAAATTGTAGTCTTTGATGGATTTCTTCGTGTTTACGCTGAATCGAAAGATGAAGAACAAGAGGATGGTACTTCAGGATTGCTACCTCCTATTAATGAAAATGACATTCTTGATGCAAAAGAAATAACTGCAACAGAACAATTTACTAATAATCCTCCTAGATTTACGGAAGCAAGCCTAGTTAAGAAAATGGAGGAACTAGGAATAGGTCGTCCATCTACGTATGCTCCAACTATTACTACTATCCAAAATAGAGGATACGTTCTTAAAGAGTCAAGAGATGGACGAAAAAGAAAATATCAGGTTTATACCCTAGCTGGAGGAGAAATTAAGAAAGAAACAAGAACTCAAACAACGGGAGCCGAAAAGAAAAAACTTTTCCCAACTGATATAGGTTTAGTTGTTACTGACTTCCTTACTGAGTACTTTAACAATATAATGGATTATAATTTCACTGCTGAGGCAGAAGAAATGTTTGATAAAATTGCATCGGGAGAATCGGTATGGCAAGAAAGTATATCTACATTTTATCATCCATTCCATGCTAATGTGGAAAATACTATAGAGAATTCAGAAAGAAAGACTGGCGAAAAAGAACTTGGAATTGATCCTAAATCTGGTAAAACAGTCATTGTTCGTATAGGACGATTTGGACCAATAGCACAGATAGGTACAAGTGAAGAGGATGAAACTCCTAAATTTGCAGGCCTTAAGAAAGACCAAAGTATTGAAACAATAACTCTTGAAGAAGCTCTTGAACTATTCAAGTTTCCTAGACAACTAGGAGAATATGAAGAGAAAGTAGTTACTATTGGTATCGGACGATTTGGTCCTTATGTAAGACATAATAGTAAATTTGTTTCTCTTAAGAAAGATATAGATGATCCTGCTACGATTGACCTAGACAGAGCTATCGAACTTATTGAGGAGAAAAGAGAAGCAGATAGAAACAAAATTATTAAGATTTTTGAGAATGATGAAGAACTACAGATTCTAAACGGAAGATGGGGACCTTATATTGCTTATCAAAAGAACAACATAAGAATTCCTAAAGATACTGATGCCACCACTTTATCATACGAGGACTGTCTGGAACTTATAAAGAAAGCTCCTAAAAAGAAAACTACTACTAAGAAAGCAACTACTAAAAAGAAGACAGCAACGAAAAAAACTGCTGCTAAGAAAAGTACTACTAAGAAAAGTACTACTAAAAAAACAAAAGTTGAGAAAAAGTAGTGAAGATAAATACATTAAATTAAGCTGTCTGCCTTGTAAAAGCTGACAGCTTTTTGTATATTCGTATCCTAATCATAAGAAAATATTAAACTATAATTATAAAATGGCGACATTACAGAAAATTAGAAATCGTGGAAGCGTGCTAGTAGCTATTGTTATTGGAACTGCATTATTTGCATTTATTGTTGGAGATGCCCTGAAATCAGGCGGTGCATTGTTCAAAAGTTCTCAATCAGAGATTGCGGTAATTGCTGAAGAATCTATATCAATTAAAGATTTTCAAAATAAAGTAAAACACAATCAGAATATCAGCCAAATGATGAGTGGACAGTCTTCACTTACATCTGAGCAAATGGACCAAATAAGAGAACAAACTTGGCAACAACTTATCCAGGAAATTGTAATGGATAAAGAATATGCTGAACTAGGTCTTGAAATAAGTTCTGAAGAATTATTCGATCTTGTTCAAGGTGATAACATTTCTCCTATCATTAAACAAATCTTCAGAGACGAAAGTGGTAATGTTAACAAAACAAGAATAATCAAAACTCTTAAACAACTTATTAATGCTCCTGATGGAACTCCTCAGAAGACTTATTGGTTGAATATTGAAAGCCAGATTAAATCAGCAAGACAACTTGAAAAATATAATGAATTAATTCAAAAATCATTATATATCACTGATGCTAGAGCGAAGCAAATACTTACTTCATCATCTAAAAAAGTAGATTTCAGTTATATCGTGAAAAAATATTCTACTATTTCAGATAGCTCAATTCATGTAACCAATGACGAAATTAAAGAATACTACGAAAACCATAAATATTTATTCGAACAAAATGAGTCAAGAAAGATAGCTTACGTTTCTTTCCCTATAAATCCTTCTAACGAAGATAGATTAGAAGCTAAAAAATATATTGACAAAATTTTTAATGAATTTTCTGCTACAAAAGAGAATAAAGACTACGTGAATTTAAACTCTGATGAGAAATTCAATGGAGCTTACCTAAGTAACTCTGAGATAAGCAACTCTGATTTAGCGGATTTCTCTAAAAAATCTAAGAAGAATGCTATATTCGGTCCTTATGAGGATAATGGTTCATATAAACTTGCAAAGATCAATAACATTAAGATGTTACCAGACTCAGTAAAAGCTCGTCACATTTTAATTAGACCTATTAATAATGACTATCCTACTGCTAAGAAGACTGCTGATAGTTTAGCTAATCTTCTTAGAAAGGGTGCAAACTTTTCTAAATTAGCTCAAAAATATTCTGCTGACAAAGGTTCTGCTGTAAATGGCGGAGATTTAGGTTGGTTTGGTCCTAGACAAATGGTACAACCATTTAGCGACACTTGTTTCTTTGCAAAGAAAAGAGCTATTAAAGTTGTTCTTACTCAATATGGAGCTCACATTGTTCAAGTTACAAAACAAAACAAGAAAGTTAAGAAAGTACAATTTGCTACTGTTGTAAGAAATATTGAACCAAGTCAGAAAACCTACAATAAAACATATGCTAAAGCAGTTAAATTTGCTCAATCTGTAAAAGATGAAGAAACATTTAATGCAGAAATTGAAAAAGGAAAACTTACAAAGCGTATTGGTTCAAACATCAAAAAGAACGATAAGACTTTAGCAGGACTAGAGTCTCCTAGATTGCTTATTAAAGATGTTTTCAATTCAGAAGATATTAACGCTCTTGTTGCTGATAAAGAAGGTAAAGCAATTTATGAATTTGGAAACAATTATGTAGTAGCTTTACTTACAGAAATTAATGAAGAAGGAACGTCTTCTATTAACAAAGTTGCTTCAACAATAAAAAGAGAGCTTATCCGCAGAAAAAAAGCAGATATAATTTCAAAAGAATTAGCTAAATCAACTAAAGGAAGTAATAGCCTACTTTCTGTTGCTCAGAAACAGAATCTCGGTGTTCAAGAGGCTACAGATATTAGCTTTGAATCATTCCAGATACCTGGTGCAGGAATAGAACCAAAACTTATTGCAATTGCAACTATGTCTAAAAAAGGTGCTATATCAACTCCGATTAAAGGAAACCAAGGAGTATATGTACTTGTTGTAAACAATGTAACAAAGGAAGCTATTACAAAAGAAGCTATCGCTCAATTAAAACAAAAAATGAACGGTATGCTTATGTATAGAACACAATATCAATCAATGAGCGCATTAAGAAAGAATGCTAATATTGAAGATAAAAGATATAAATTCTATTAGTAGATAAAATATTATTATCAAAGCGGTCTTTACTTCGGTATAGACCGCTTTTTTTGTGGGATATAATATATAAATAAAAAATCCTTTCAACATTTAAGTTGAAAGGATTTTTCTGTACCCAGAGCCGGGATCGAACCGGCACGGGTTGCCCCACTGGTGTTTGAGACCAGCGCGTCTACCAATTCCGCCATCTGGGCTTATTTGCCTGGACAAATGTAGATATTTATCTTATATCCACAAAATAATTCCATTGTAATTTCTGATATAATACCACATAAATATCCTTCAAAGACTCCATATTATAAATCATATCTAAACAAACCGGGAAATGATCAGTATATAGGTTCCCCAATGTTGTAACAGATACTTTAGACAAAGTAAAATATTTAAACGAAATGGTTTGGATATATTCGGGAGTGTTTCTAGCTTTGATCCATATTATTGCAATTAGAAATATAATTACTCGATGCAAAAAAAGTTACTTATTATCAGATTAAGTTCTATTGGTGATATTATTCAATGTATGCCAGTAATTGACGCTATTAAGAATAAATATCCAGATTCTGAAATTCATTGGCTAGCTCGAAAAGACATGTCATCATTCCTAGAAATGGATAAAAGAATAGATAAGATATGGGGATTTGACAGAAAAGAGGGTTTTAAAGGAATTATAAACATTGCAAAAGAACTAAAACAAGAAAAATATGACTTCGTATACGACGCTCATAGCAATATTAGGTCGAATATTATTAAATTCTATTTACTACCTTTCTTTAGAAAACTAAGAAACATTTCACCATCATATACACTAAGAAGTAAAGAACGTTTTAAACGTATTCTACTTTTTAAGTTCGGAATAAATAAATTTCCAAAACCATTTAAAGGAATGGAATCATACTTGGCTCCACTTAAAAAGTGGGGTTTGACAGATTTCTCTCGACATTATACTAATTGGAATTTCCCAAATGAATACTGTAAAAAGTTTTCAGATATTCTTAATAAAGATAAACTTATTACAATCGTACCTTCTGCAAATTGGGAAATGAAAAGATGGCCTGTTAAACATTGGAAAGAATTAATAAGAATTCATCCAGACCATAGATTTATTATACTTGCTGGTCCTACAGATTCATTCTGTGAACAAATAGCATCCATTGCTCCTGATAGAGTAAATAACTTGGCAGGGAAAACCTCTTTACTTGAATCATGCTATATTGTATCTAAATCTAAACTAGTTATTTCAGCAGATACTGGCTTTATGCATGCAGCAGACTTATTCAATACTAGATGCTTAGCACTTATAGGACCAACTGCTTTTGGATATCCTACAGGAGAAAATGTACAAGTTATTGAAACAAATCTTACTTGCAAACCATGTACAAAAGACGGTAGAGGTAAATGCAAGCAAAGTATTTGGCAAAAATGCATGATTGACATCACACCTGAAATAGTAGCTAAACATGTTACAAACATTGGATTATAGCATCCAAATACAGTCAAGTGTATCTTATCAAAAACATGTTATAGAACAACTTATTTTAATTTGCAATACGCTTGTTTAAAAAAACTAATGCTTATAAATTAGCCACACTAATATACAATCAATTGATTACATATAAACTATTGGGACATGTTTAAACAAATTAACACAGTTTCTTTTGATGAAGCTGTTAAAGTTATTAAAACTAATGACAGAATACATATACATTCTGTTGCCTGTGCTCCTCAAGGTCTTATTAAGGCAATGTGCGAAAGAGGTAGAAAAAAAGAATTTAATAATGTTAGAATTCAACACCTTCACACAGAAGGACCAGCTCCATATGCTGATGCTGAATTCGAAGGAATTTTTGTTCTAGAATCATTCTTCGTAGGAGGAAATGTTAGAAAACAAACTCAAGCTGGATACGCAGACTACATCCCAGTACACTTAAACGAAACGCAAAAATTAATTAGAGATAACGTTCTACCAGTAGATGTTGTTCTACTTCAAGTTTGTCCACCAGATAAACATGGATATGTTTCTTTAGGTACTTCTGTAGACTGTACACTAGCAGCTGTACAAAATGCAAAAACAGTAATTGCAGTTATCAACCCTAATATGCCAAGAGCATGGGGAGATGCAATGATTAAAGTATCTGATATTGATATTTTCTGTGAAGATGATTCTCCACTTATTGAGGCTCATGCAGCAGTACTATCTGATATTGATATTGCTATCGGTAAAAACTGTGCAAACCTAATTGAAGATGGTGCGACTTTACAAATGGGTATTGGAGCTATTCCTAACGCAGTACTTGCTCAGCTAGGAAACCACAAAGATCTAGGTATTCACACAGAAATGTTTGCAGATGGAGTCCTTCCATTATACCACAGCGGAGTTATCAACAACTCAAAAAAACCTTTAGATACTGGTAAGATCGTATCTACTTTCTTAATGGGATCAAAAGAAGTTTATGACTTTATTGACGATAATCCTGCTGTAGCAATGATGGACGTTGGTTATACAAACAATCCTTCTGTTATAGCTCAATTACCTAAAATGACAGCTATTAACTCTGCATTATCTATTGACTTAACTGGTCAGGTAAATGCTGACTCTTTAGGATGTAAATACTATAGTGGTTGCGGTGGACAGCTAGACTTCATCAGAGGTGCTGCAATGTCTAAAGGTGGTAAACCGATCATCGCAATGCCTTCTGTAACAGGAAAAGGTATGAGCAAGATTGCTTCTACACTAATGTGTGGTGCTGGTGTTGTTACTACTCGTTTCGACATTCACTACTTTGTTACAGAACACGGAGCAGTTGACTTATATGGTAAAACTCTTCAAGACAGAGCTAAGGCACTTATTTCAGTTGCACACCCTGATCATCAGGAAGAACTTGATAAGGCTGCATTCGAAAGATTTGGAAGTCATTTCCACTTTAAGAAATAGTTATTATAGAATCTATAATATAAAAAAAAGGCTGGTTATAAAACCAGCCTTTTCTTGTTTTAAAGATTCATTGGTAAACCTATATAATAATCTAATATCTTTGTTCTAAATACATAATCATATTTTGCTTGCACAAATTTTGATAAAGAATTCACATATTCTTTCTTCATCTCCTTATAGCTCACAATATCAATCAATCCTGCATTATATTTCTTCTGTGAGTAATTAAAAGACTCTTTTCCGTACTCAGAAGCAATCTTAGCCGAATAATATTTTTTCATTGAAGCTTTAGCATTTGCATATACTTGTTGAATCTCTTTTCTCAAGATATTCTCTGTATTCTCCTTCTCTAACCTTGCATTCTCAAGTTGTAACTTAGAATTACGAACAGAAGTATTCGCCTGCAATCCATTAAAAATAGGAATAGATAATCTTAATGATACATACTTACGAGCATTATCCTCTAGCTGAGTTGAAAATCCATCAGACGCATTATCATAATATCCAGAACTCCATCCTGCACCCATACTTAACGAAGGTATCATTGACCCTTTAGCTATCTTAACATCTTTCTCAGAACTCTTTATATCTATTTCAGACTTCGCAATTTCTGGTCTAATTTCAAGAGCTTTTGAATAATAATCACTTGATGTTTGAAGTGATCTATTTGCATCAACAATAAGACCTTCAGGAATTACAATTGTAAATGCACCTTCTTGCTTAACATCTAATACTTGATACAGATTAATATAGGATAGATCAAGATTATTTTGAGCTTCAACCAAATTTAGTTCATCCTGACTAACAACAGATTTTTGTTTTAATAATTCAACGTCTGCTAGTTTTCCAACTTCCACTAATTTAGATGTTTTAACATGTTGTTCTTTAGATATAATCAATTGCTCTTTAGCTATATTAAGCATTTCAATATTATAAAGAACCTGTAAATAAATTCCAGCAATATTAATTGCTAAATCAGATTTATTCTTTTCAACAGCTTTCTCACTTGATTGAACCTCAAGTTTTGATTTTTTTAATGTATTCAACTTTTTGAAGCCACTAAATAAAACCACTCCACTATTTAATTGAAAATTTGTATTCTGATTATTTCCACTATTGTACACACCACTCGAATTATCACTTCTATTAAAATTAAATATATGAGATGCTTCAACATTTACAGATGGTAAGATATCTAATTTCGATTGTAAATTCTTGTTTTTAGCATATTTGACATTCAATTCTTGTTGTTTCAATTGAATATTATTCTCATATGCATGATTAATACATTTACTTAAATTCCATTGTTCTTGTGCAGTAGAGCCTAGGCTAATAAACGCTAGAACTGCTATAAGTATTTTCTTCATTGTTTATTATTTTTTAGTAAATCCTTTATCAATATCTCCCTTAATCTTATCATCCTTTGCAAGTCCTTCAATGACCTCAATATTGATTCCATCAGAAATACCAGTTTTAATATATTTCTTTTCAAAATTTTGAACTCCTTTTGATATTTCAACAAAAGCAGAATCTCCTTTGAAAGTCACATACTTCTCTTTAACTGACATTACTTTACTCTTCTTAACAAGAGTAATCTCTGCATTGGCACTATATCCTGAACGTATGAAATCACTATCCTTAAGCTTCAACGAAGCTTTAATCTCAAACTTTATAGATCCATTTTCTAATTCTCCCTTAGGCGAAACATATTCTAATTGTGCATCAAACTTATCATCAGGTAAAGCACCTATTGTCAAAATAAAATCCATCCCTTTCTTCAACTTTGCAACTTCAATCTCATCTATCTTACCTTCAAAAATCATATCATTCATATCTGCCACAATTGCAATTGTAGTACCTGCATTGAAAGTATTACTCTGAATTACTGAGTATCCCTCTTTTACTGGAATATTAAGAACCATACCATCTATAGTAGAACGAATGATTGTATTTGAAGTATTTGAAGACTTCTTAGTAATTCCTTCCTTAATTAATTGAAGATTATCCTCTGCCGCATTTAATTCATTAAGAGCCTCATCATATCTAACTTTTGATTTTCTATAATCAGATTCAGCAATAATCTTATCATCAAGTAATTTCTTATCTCTTTCATAATCAATCTTGGCATCATCATAAGAAATCTTCGAACGTTTTACTCTAGATTCAGCACTATTAAGATTAATCATATCGGGTATAATTTTAATCTTAGCAATCTTATCTCCTTTTTTAATTATTGTTCCTGCTTCTAAATAAATCTTCTCAATAATTCCAGAAACTCCCTGTGGTTTAATTTCTATCTCTTTTCTTGGTACCACTTTACCAGTTGCAACAGTTTTCTGAGATATATCTACAAATGTTGGTGCCTCTGATTTATATAAAATAACCTTTGGCTGCGATTTTTGATATAAAAATGCAATTGTCCAAATGAATATCACTGCAAACAGAACCAAATATATGATTCTAACTATTTTCTTTCTCATAGTGTAAAATATTATATGTTTTTAATTTATTATTTATTCGTCTCTTAATGCATCTATAGGTTTTATACTTACTGCTCTTTTTGCAGGAATCAATCCAGCCAGACTACCAAGTACAACCAATGTAACTAATGCTATACATGCAACATTAAAATCTATATAAGGATTTAAAATAGGTGCATCAGGACTATTTGCTATTCCCATAGCAATACCTTCAATAACTAATACACCAAGCAAAAATCCAAAGAAACCAGCAGTTGAAGTTATCATAACTGATTCTGTTAATATTTGCTTTATTACTTCTCTTGGTGTTGCTCCAAGAGCACGTTTAATTCCAATTTCTTTTGTTCTTTCTTTTATAATAATCAACATTATATTACTCACTCCTATAATTCCTGTAAGTAATGTTGAAACACCTATCAGCCATAAAAACACCTGTATTGTTGTAAAGAAAGCACTCATTTTGGTGAATATCTCCTCAACATTAAAACTTCCTATAGCCTCCTCATCTTCTGGAGATATCTTATGATTTCTAGCCAATACAAGATTTATTTTCTCTTGTACCTTTGATACTTTAAAACCAGGTTTAACAGTTGTTATAAAAGAATAAACTCTATCTCCTCTATTTAACAAACTTTGCAGAGTTGTGTATGGAGTTAATATCGCATTATCTTTATTACCCATATTCCTGCTCAACTGCTTAAACGTTCCGATAACTTTAAAAGAAATTCCATTAATTCTAATCTGTTCTCCTATTGGATTCTGTCCTTTATCAAAAAGTACTTCCATAACTCTAGGACCAAGCAAACAAACCTTTTTATTCTCTTCTAAGTCTTTATTGTGAATATATCTACCAGAAAGAACTTCTACAGGATTAATCTTATTCATCTCAGGAGACATTCCAAAAATTCTAAAATTCCCCTCTTTATCTTTCCAGAAAGTATTATTACCATCACCCTCCCATGCATTAACCTGAGGTGCAACATACTGTACTTCCTGAATGTTTCTTCTAATATCATCTAGGTCTTTGAACGTAAATTGGTACCTACGATTAGAGGGCATTCCTTTATATGGGATGGTTGTTTTCATTGGCCAGAAAAAAGCAGAATTTGTAGCAAAATTTCCTAACGATGAATCTATCTTATTTTGGAAACCTTTACCAAGTCCCATTAATATTACTAGAATAAAAATTCCGAAGATTACCCCCAACATCGTAAGAAATGTTCTAAGCTTATTCTTTTTTAAGGCAATAAATATTTCGTTTATATTATCTAAATCAAACATATCTAATTTCTTTTATTCGTCTCTTAATGCATCTACTGGTTTAATCTTTGAAGCCCTTCTTGCTGGGATAAATCCGGCTATTGCTCCTGTTATTACAAGTACTATGGTCGCTGTAATTGCTACACCCATATCAACTTGCGGATTCATAAAGAACATAGCTACATCTGGTGACATCTTCTGAATTAAATCAAATCTTGTTACTATCTCCAAAAGTGAAACTCCAGCAAATAATCCTACATATCCAGATACTGCTGTAATAAAAATAGATTCTAGAAGGATTAAACCTACAATCGATCTTGGTGTCGCTCCTAAAGCTTTCCTAACCCCGATCTCTTTTGTCCTTTCTTTTACAACGATTAACATTATATTAAAAACGCCTATCACCCCAAGAATTAATGTAAATATTCCTATTAACCAGATTCCTGATTCAATAGCTCCAAATGTTTGCACAAATTCCTTAGATTCTTCAATATTGTTGTCAATCCAAATTGCAGATTTATCAGTAGGGTCAAAATTATGGCTCTTCGCTAGAAGTGATTGAACTTTATCTTCAATTGCTTTACTATCTTTTAATGTTATATTACCAAGCGTGAATCCTATTTCAACTAACTCTCCTCTTGTACTATATAGAATCTCCCCAACAGTTATTGGTATATATATTGTCCCGTTATCATTTCCATTCTGACTTGTTTTACCAAATACTCCAACAACCTTAAACTTTGTATTATTGATTTCTATAAACTTCCCAATAGGATTTTCTCCTTTAAATAAACTTTTCTCTACTTTATCCTGAATAACTGCAATCTTTCTCCTCTCCTTTTCATCCTCAGAATTCATCATTCTTCCCTTAAGAAGATTGTACTTAATAAGTTCTTTATAAGCGGCATGGACAGGTTGTGCTCTAAAGCTTCCAAATTGCGTTTTATAAGAGATACTTTCATCACCAGGAATATACGTACGACCAGCGATAGCAGCTATCTGATTAATACGCTTTCCAAGCATTCTAAAGTCCTGATTATCGACTTCAATATCTCTTCCTGAATTTTGTCCTTTATATGGTTTTGTTGTTCTCCAACCAGAAACAGTCATACTGTTCGATGATTCATTAGAAAAAGAACTCTCTACACCATTCTTTAGTCCTCTACTAGCTCCCAACAGTATCACAAGCATGAAAATACCAACAGCAACAGAAAATCCTGTTAATGCTGTTCTAAGCTTATTTTTACGTATGGTGCTGAATATCTCTTGCCAAACATCTATATCAAATAACATATATATCTTATTTATGATTAGTGTCTACTATTTTTTCTATAACACCATCTTTAAGGATAATCATTCTATCTCCCATTTCTCCTATATCGTGCTCATGGGTAACTATAACTACCGTTTTCCCTTCAGCATTAATTCGCTTTAATACTTCCATCACCTCTTCTGTTGTTTTAGAATCTAAGGCTCCAGTCGGTTCATCTGCAAAGATCACTTTGGGATCGGTAATTAATGCCCTGGCAATAGCAACTCTCTGTTTCTGTCCTCCTGATAATTCATTTGGCATATGTAGAGCCCATTCTTTCAAACCCATCTTATCAAGATATTCAAGAGCTAACTTATTCCTTTTACTTCTACTAATTCCTCTATAATATAATGGTAGGGCCACGTTCTCCATTGCATTTTTAAAGGAGATCAGATTAAAAGATTGGAATACAAACCCCAATGTATGATTTCTTAATTCGGCAGCTTTAGCTTCAGACATCTTAGTTATTGGCATACCATCTAGATAATAGTTCCCCTCATCGTGAATGTCTAATAATCCCAATACGTTTAGCATTGTTGATTTACCACTTCCAGACGATCCCATTATTGATATCATCTCGCCTTCTTTAATATGTAAATCTACCCCTTTTAATACGTGTAGTTTATTCTTACCTACTGCGTACGACTTGTGTATCTTCTCTAGTTTTATCATTCTTTTATGCTTTTATTACAATAGGACGCAATGGTCGTGCCAAAAGTTACACACTATTAATAATCAAATACTTATAATCCTCTGTTCTAACACATTAATTTAACATTGTTCGTAAACGGACATATAACTATTCACAAGTGAACACTATATTTTCTTTGTTCGTGTAACAAATGATATGTATCTTTGATATAAATAAATATGATGACTATGGAATGGAATAAACTAATCTCAGCAAAGCGTTACGGTTTAGAACATAAAGAGTATAAAGACGAACAACATATTCGTTCACAGTTTCAGAGAGACTATGATAGATTGATCTTTTCATCTCCTTTCCGCAGACTTCAAAATAAAACACAGGTATTTCCACTACCTGGAAGAATTTTCGTACATAACAGATTAACGCACAGTCTTGAAGTTGCAAGTGTTGGTCGTTCCCTTGGACGAATTACTGCTTCTCATCTTAAAAATAATCTATCTGATGATAATCATGGTTTAATTGATGAAATTGGCGGTATTGTTGCCACCGCTTGTTTAGCCCACGATCTTGGAAATCCTCCTTTTGGACACTCAGGGGAAGAAGCTATTTCGAGTTTCTTTAGAGATGGCAAAGGGCAGTATCTAAAGAAATATGTTAGTAATAACAAACAATGGAACGATCTAACAAATTTTGAGGGTAATGCTAATGCTTTCCGACTTTTAACTCACACTTTTAAAGGACGTAGACATGGTGGGTTTGGAATGACATATTCGACCCTTGCCTCTATCGTAAAATATCCTTTTGATTCAGTAAATTCTCCTAAAGGCAAGAAATATGGTTTCTTTCAAACTGACAGAGATACTTATGTACAGATTGCGAATGACCTTGGTATTAAAATTATAGATGCAGATAAAGACATATATGCTCGTCACCCTCTAGTATATCTAGTAGAAGCTGCTGATGATATTTGTTATCAGATTATGGATATTGAAGATGCTCATAAGTTGAAGATTATTTCATCAGAGCATACTCGTAATTTACTTTTTAGCTATTTCGAGTTTCTTTAGAGATGGCAAAGGGCAGTATCTAAAGAAATATGTTAGTAATAACAAACAATGGAACGATCTAA
>Ga0193964_1000206_pt1 | contig 28733 bp, 27 predicted proteins | sample FB_7_MG_FD_140323 | JGI IMG/M metagenome (GOLD analysis project Ga0193964, IMG submission 140323) | Microbial mat bacterial communities from the Broadkill River, Lewes, Delaware, United States - FB_7_MG | ecosystem: Environmental > Aquatic > Freshwater > River > Microbial mats | place: USA... | reverse complement strand
TTCCTGAAAGAAACCTAAGGGGCAGATCCAACCACAGAATGCTTTGTTCAATAGCACAAACATCATCAAAAAAGTCACCAGCGTTGTGACTAATGGCATGAAGAGTTTCATCATGTCACCGCTGTCTACTGCGGGACCTAAGCGATGATGCATCTGGTGTTGTAGTGGAATCAACGCACAGTAATCTGCATTCATAGAATCATAAGCACAACTCAGAGAAGGCAGCGCACCTGATATTTTATCCGCCGCATAAAAGCCAACCACAACGGAACCGTATACAAGAAAAACAAACATAAACAACTGAACAAAGCGTCTAACAACCGTTAAGTTTTTAAGCCACATCATTTTGCTTTTCTCCGGTTATGCTCGGGTAGTTTTCGATTAATAAAGAAGCCAAAAACTATACCGATGAGTACCACCAGCGCCCCTAGGCTGACACTCTTCCAACTTGATTCGCTCGGATGGTAAGCAGCCGTCATACTGGCCTCATACTCTTGGCCATCTCTGCTGTAAGCGCTAAAAAGCTGCATTTCACCCGGAGGGGTCGCACGTTTTTTGGGGGTAATTTCTGGGAAATCTTCGGGGATAACCAGCTCAATAAAGCCTGATTGATCGGTATGCAGGATCTCATTGCTGCCAAATCGAGTCGTCGCAAGCAGCCCATGCTCAGCTAAAGGTTTACCGTCAAACGTGACCTGAAAACGATATAAACTTTTACTTTTATACTTCCAGTGTTCCCTGGGGAGAGGCGAAGGAATAATCTGCAAACCGCCTAAATTCAGCGCGAGAAGGTCCGAAGGGGATGTATTTACCGGGCGGCCATTATTGTAGATATATCGAACCGCTAGACGATGCTTATTATCCTGAACTTGCCTTGCAACGAGTGCATGGTAATTATTCTTCCCAGTGGGTTTTAGATGCACAGAATCCCCATGCAAACTTAAGTCAGATGATTCCAGGTCAGAATGAATATAGGAGACGGAAGTATCCGTGCCGTCTTTAAGCCCCATAAGCTGGAATGCTTTTGCCATACGGCCGTGCCCATGTCCCCCCGAGCCCTTAAGGCTTTCCACAGGCTGCCAATAGATATCAGCCAATGAAACCGAACTCATAAAAACTAAAACGAGGGGGAAAAACCTGTACTGACCCATAGTTAACAAAGCCGAAATAATTAAATTGCGGCGATTTTAACTAAACTCAGGCCGTTAGAAATGTGACCCAATGCCGCATGTGACAATTGGTCACAGCAAACACTCGGTCAATTTATGATGGGAAATACTTATCCGTGAACTGATCCGCAGGAATAGGTCTTTCATAGAGGTAACCTTGACCTTCTACACAACCTACGTCAGCGAGGAAACGTGCTTGCTCTTCTGTCTCAATGCCTTCAGCAACCGTCACTAAGCCAAAATGACTGGCCACATCAATGATTGCCGAAGTAATGGCGGCATCATCGCGGTTATGCGGAAGATCACTGATAAACGCTCTATCAATTTTCAGCTGATCAAGATTGAAACGCTTGAGGTAAGCCATACTGGAATATCCAGTACCAAAGTCATCTAAGGAAAGTTGAACGCCTATCTGCTTCAACTCTTGCAGTAGTAGAAGCGTGGTCTCTTCGTCCTGCATCAGTGTACTTTCGGTGATCTCAATCACTAAGGCATGAGGCGGTAAACCAGATGCCACCAGCGCACTACGCACCTCTTCCACTAATTCAGGCCTAAACTGTCGAACCGATACATTCACCGACATAGTAAAACCGCTATCCGATTCATGCATCCATCTTGCACCTTGTAAGCAGGCTTGCTGCAAGACCCAGCCACCAATTTGCAAAATAAGCCCAGTCTCTTCCGCTAGCGGTATAAACGCATCAGGTGGAACCAATCCCTGCTTAGGATGCTGCCAACGCACAAGCGCCTCACAACCAATGAGCTTATTGGTTTGCAAGCAAAGCTGCGGTTGGTAGTAGACTTCGAACTCTTCTTTCTCGATCGCCTTACGCAGTGCAATCTCAACACTTAAACGCTGAGACGCTTGTTTATTCATCTCAGCGGTATAGAACTGATAATTATTACGTCCCTGCTTCTTAGCAAAATGAACAGCGGCATCGGCGTTACCCAGCAGCTTATCGAAACAATCACCATCGTTTGGAAAAACAGCGATACCAATACTTGGCGTTATCGTTAAATGGCTATCATTTTCTAATGGACGGGAAATTTCGTGTAGTAGCCGTTCAGACAAGTTAGCGGCGAGTTCCAACTTATCTAAGTCAGAGACGAGGATCATAAACTCATCGCCGCCTAAACGACTGACGGTATCCCCTTCACGCAGCAATCCTTCAATACGTTTGGCAATTTTCTGAAGAATTTCATCGCCAAAATTATGCCCGAGGCTATCATTAATATTTTTGAAATGATCAAGATCGATATACAACAAGGCAAACTGCTGATCACCTTTGCGCTTACTCATATTGATGGTCTGATCAACACGATAGCCCAACAATCGACGATTAGGCAGATTGGTCAAAGGATCATAATCAGATAGGTACTGAAGTTTTTGCTCAACCTCTTTACGTTCGGTTAGATCGGTAATAGAAGCTATATAATTCCGTACTTTACCGGCGCTATCTAAGGATGCATTAATCGCGATCCATTGCGGAAATACTTCGCCGTTTTTGCGACGATTCCAAATTTCACCGCTCCACTGACCGCGCTGGTTAATCGCCGCCCACATCTGGCGATAGAAGCTTTCGTCGTGCCGCCCTGACTGTAAAAATTTGGGATTGCGACCTAACACTTCTTCCGAGGTATAACCGGTAATATCAGTAAATGCATCATTCACTGCAAGTAAGATATTATTCTCACCCGTCACCATAATCCCTTCATTAGCATTATCAAACACCCGAGACGCTAACTGAAGTTGCTCAGCATTTTTGAGGAGTTCATCCTGTTGCTGTTCGATATCTTGGCGATACTGAGTAAACCTTTTATTCAACCACTGCGAAAACAGGAAGGAGAGAGATAGCGTGATAACGGCTGCCAGAATAAGAAAAAGGTAAAGCTGCGCCCGATCTTCAAGTTGGGCTTTGTTCAGCATATCCTTCTGGCTTTGCAGTAAATCCTTAATATCTTCGGGGTAAAAACCAGCAACGAGTACCCAATCTAATCCAGGTACATTCTCGACCAATGAAATTTTCTCATAAGGTCCATCGCCATTTGGGAAAAACCACTCATACTTTATAAAACCGCCACCTTGATCGGCAGAGGCTAGAATCTTCTTAATCGCTCTTTTCTCTAGACGCTTTTTCTCTTCACTGATCGTATCTCCCCGTAAAGAACTGATGCCTGGCGTCGACATCAACTGACCGTTAGCGTTAAAAACAGCTAAATAGCCATGTTCGCCAAATCGAATTGCCTCTAAGCGTTTAAGGGCTTGTTCCTTGAGGTCATTCTCAATCTGATAGAGATAATCACCTGCGCCGATAATCCAGCCATAGGGATCAAACGTTTTTACAAACGCTATTTTATCTTCCATTTGGGTTTGATCATGGGGCGGATACCAACGGTAGTTAGAGAAGCCTTCACCGCTCTCATTATCAGCTGCGGCGAGGAGCCCGCGCATAATATAATGACCGGTATCGTCCTGATTATTATAAAGGGATTTGCCCTCCACCGCCGGAGAGGTTGGCAGCAGGATGCAAAGGCCATTAGCGTCATCGATAAAGATATACCCACGACCATTAAAAAAACGTATGTTACGCAGCGACTCACGTATTAAAGCTTTGACCTCACTCTCTGAACGATGCAAGTGTTCTCGCTGATAGATCGTTGTTGCAATTGTATGCGCTTTTAATACTTCGACTCTGGAGTGATCTTTTAAAACGGTCTCCGCTTGGGCAACCATATAGCTAATATAGTCTTTGGCACTTTTAATCTCAGACACCAAACGATCGTGGCCTTTCTGGAGAAATTCCTGCTTCAACGCAGCCAAGCGAACATCGTTATCGTGCTGATTTTTGATCAAAAAATGAGAGGCGACTGCCACCAGTAACAGTACCGCAATAGCGACTGTCCCAAGCATCAAATATCGAGGCAGGGTATGTACTTTACTATGTGACATAAATGGGGAAAGAGTAACCAAAAAGGCGGGCTAAAATTCGCGTCTACGAACTCCGCACGTATTATGCATACATCCTGCACGCGTTCACTATCTGCAAAAAACTGCAGCTTTAACCACATATTTTAGCAGACTTTACGGCTCAGCAGACCGCTCAACCGGTCAAAAACATGACCCACGTCAATGTATTAAATATTACTGTTTTATTAAATGCTCAATCTCGGACAGATAACGCTCAAAATCGGGACTATCGCTGCGGCTGTAATTCAGATTACGGAACAAGCCTGTCAACTTAACAAAGTAGTCACGCACTGCCGTTTTGTCAGCAAACACTAAAGGAGAGAGTAAACAACGTCTTAGCAGCAGAAATATCTGCTTTTGACGAGCAAGCGGCACTGAAATATCGACATCATCAAAGGCATCCTGCTGTAGGTACACTTGATCTAGACAGATTGATTTATGATAGAGAATATAATCTTTTAACGTTACACCCTCTTCGCCCGTTACCTGCATCATCTGCTGCACTGCTTCACCTTGAAGCAATAGGCTTTGCATCTCTTGCACTTGGCTAATCCAGTCATCCCCCATGTGCTGCTGATACCAATCTGACATTTGGTGCAGATAGCGTGACCATGAGATCAAAGGATCTACCGCAGGATAAGCACGTTTATAGGCGCGTTCGGCACTTAAACCCAAGAAAGTTTTAACGGTTCTTAACGTAGACTGCGTAACCGGTTCTTCAAAGTTACCACCCGCCGGTGACACGGTGCCTATTAACGTTAAGCTGCCCAACGCTCCGGCACTGTTTTCAATCACGCCTGCCCTTTCGTATAAAGCACGTATCGCTGAATCTAGGTAAGCAGGGAATGCTTCTTCGCCGGGTATTTCCTCTAAACGTCCCGAGGTTTCACGCATCGCTTGCGCCCAACGGGAGGTCGAATCAGCGATCAACAACACGTTGTAACCCATTTGGCGATAGTACTCACTGATGGTAATACCGGTATAAATGGAAGCCTCGCGAGCGGCCACCGGCATGGATGATGTATTACAAATAATGACCGTCCGATCCATTAAAGAGCCACCTTTAGGATCCGCCATATTTGGGAACTCGGTAATCGTTTCAACCACCTCACCCGCTCGCTCACCACACGCCACAATAACCACAATATCAACTTCTGAAAAACGAGAGATTAAGCTCTGCAGTACGGTTTTACCCGCCCCAAAAGGACCGGGAATACATGCAGTCCCTCCTCTTGCGATGGGGAAGAAGGTATCGATTAAACGTATAGAGGTTAACAAGGGTTCATCCGGATACTTTCGAGTACTCTTACCCTCCCTAAGCAAGTGCTCACTTACTGGGATACGCACAGGCCACTTCTGCTGCATCGCCACTTCGCTCTCTTCACCATCCGTATGTTTCAATCTAGCGACGGGCGTATCAACCGTAAACGAACCCTCTTGAATCCAGCTAATCTCCGCCGTGCCTAACTGATCAAATGGCGCCATAATATGGTGTTTAAAACGTCCCTCTTGCACATGACCAATGACATCACCAGCATCGACTTTATCGCCTACTTTGACGCAGGGCTGGAATGACCAATGCTGTTGCTGATCGATACCATCGACTTCTAAACCGCGCGGCAAGAAGAAACCATGCTGTGCCGCAATATTCTCAAGCGGGTTTTGTAAACCATCGTATACTTGGCCCAATAGACCTGGACCCAACGAGACCGATAGCATATGACCGCTTTGTTTAATGCCATCGCCAATAGCTACACCTCGCGTGTTCTCGAACACTTGAACATCCGCTTCACCATGGCGTACTCGTAACACTTCCGCTTGCAAAAACTCCTGCCGAGCATCGCTTCCCTGTCGTGTTGGGCAGATATAAACCACTTCGTTTTTTAGAATCGGGTAATAGCTGCCCGTATCATCCTGAAGAAGATCGATCGTAACAATATCGTCTCTAACCGCGGCTACACGCGCTGTAATCTGCTGATTCACTCGCCACACCCCTGTGATAACTGTTGCTGCAAACTTGATTGTTCTAATAAGCGTTTTGTTGAAGCGGTAAACTGTTGCAAGGCGACCTCACCATCATGTTGCTGATTTCTCTCAGCAATTGCCCATCGCAACACATAACACGCCACAGCCTCAAAGCTAAAATGATACTGGCGCTCCGCTTGGCACAAGCTATTCCACAACTGTTGATTGATATACTGTTCTAATAAAACTGGGTTATCTTTGGCCATCAACCGCTGTAAAGCGTTTAGCTGAGGGCAGACCCCCTCTAGCCCAAAGCCTGGTTCAAACCAATGTTTACGGATACGTACGACCCAACGGCCGACACCATAAAACAACTCCGGGTTTTCTACCCCACCAGCGCGAGTTCTTAGTGCGCCCACAAGCGTCCTGAGCTCCATATGAAAATGGATCAATTCTAATAACACCGGTGATTGGATTTTTGACATCTCTCGCTGCCATACGCCAACCAAATCCTTATCCACCTGCCCGTCAAAATGAGACCAATTAGGATGATAAAGCGATTCAATCATCACAAGCTGATCTCTATCCTCATCCGCCAGCATCGTTAAACGCTTATCTAAGGCGATTCTCGAGATCGGCAACTGCTTACACTGCTCAATGTCAGCAAGCCAAGGCAACGCCGTTAATAACGTATAGTAATCCGACACTATCGAATCACTCCCTCAATAATGGCTCTGAATCGTGGTTGGAGGTGCTTTAAAAGCAATTTGGCAACCGCTTCACTGCTCAGATCAACTTCGACCTCTTGGCCATTTAAACAAACCCGTATGCCTTTGCCCTCATAGAGCGAGAAGTTCACACCATCACGCATCTGTTCAGCGGCCAGCGACTGCACAAAGTGACTCAGTCGCCCCTCTCTATACTCTTTAGGGTTACGTCGTAGTTCATCTAGGCCGATGTAATCTTCTGGTAATAACACATCAATCTGCTTGGCACTGGCAATGCCATGATCACGACTCACCTTCGTCACTAACTCCAAAATCAGGGAGCGCATGAATTCTGCATTATCCATCTGTGTAGCGACTAGGCGCTCGACTTGATCGGTAAAAGAGTGAGATAAGGTTTCCCGTACCTCCAGATGCATATCGCGGGCGGCAATACGCAACGCATCCTCGCCTGCCTGTTGCAATTGCGCCGCTTCCTTTTTGGCCTTCGACAGGATCTGCTCCGCTTCCTGTTTGGCCTGGGACAACAACCAATCAGCCCGATGCTCAGCCTCTTCTACCAACGCCTCGGCTTCATGCTGACCTTTAGTTACCCCTTGCTGGCGGAGTTTTTCAATCAACGCTTCAACACCCGACGAGGCATGCGCTTTATGTTCAGAACTCATCACTTTCTCCTAGGCAGGCACACCTGCACTGATGACGAGTGCAAAAATAAATGCAAACACAGCAAAACCTTCAACGATCGCTGCCGGTGCTAAAGACATACCAAAAATCTCTGGACGAATCTTCGCCACATTAATGGCAGAAGCACAGCAACGCCCTTGCCACGCGGCACTGAACAGTAGTGCCAACCCGCAGAGCAGACCTATCGCTGCCAGGCCTGGCGCGCTCTCAGGTGTAATCTCGCGATTCAAAGCAAACATCACCACGATGCCATAGATCGACTGCGACGAAGGCATCGCAGCGATACCTATATAGCGCCCATGCCCTGTTTCGGTCTCGAGCAAGGCACCACATGCGGCCTGTCCTGCTAAAGCACAACCGATCATACTACCAATAGCGCCCAGCGCCATTGGGCCATATAACCCGGCCCATCCCAACGCCATAATTAGGTTATCCAAGGTGAAACCTCCTGTTTAGCAAATGGCTGAAAAGGGTAGCCCTCATCCGCCAAACTCCAGTTATAAAATTCAATTAGGTTTAAACGTAATCCATGGATCACGCCGCTAATAACGGTCAATACAAAATTCAGAAGATGCCCGACCAACAAAATAAGTACTTTGAACAGCAGGCCGATGGCAGGTAGTGCTAATGCCACATCTACCGCCAATTTATTAAATGTCATGGCCAAAGAGGCACTCGCTAAACCGAGGGCAAATAAGCGCAGGTAGCTCAGCACATCGCCAAAAATCCTTGTGATCGCCGTTAGTGCCAACAAGCCATCAAGCCAGCGACGACCACCCCAATGAGGTTGCGCACTTGAAAACACAAATACCAGCACGAGCCCAGCTCCAGCAACGATCCAATGAGCCACTTCAAATCCTTGAATCCAGCCGACAAGCGCGGCACACACCACCACGGCCCATCCGATAGAAGCCCACTTCTGCAAACTATTTCGCTTCACCCACGCCATCATCAGATTACCGAGGATCAAATGAACCGCACCGACACTGATAGAGAGCAACATCATGCTATCGAAATCATTCAGATCGAGCATTTTCAAACCTTGCAACCACTCAAAAGGCGCCTGAGCACCAAAATAACTACCCACCACCACGCCCCAAATAAAGCTTGCCATGGCGAGGGCCACCCCCATTGCTCGTATGCGAATACCGGTTTCCGTTTTACCCATGGTTTGCCAGTAAAAAATCAAAATGGCAGCTAACAATAACGAGTAACCCGCATCCGACATAATCAGGGCGAAGAATGAAACAAAGGAGAAAAAGACAACGCGTGAGGGGTCCCAGCTGCGATAACCTGGCATCTGGAAGAATTGCACAACCTCTTCACCGCCCCCTAACGCCGTAGGGTTATCGAGCAATGTCGGCGGTAACTCATCATCCTGCGGCTGATCAATTTGCAAGACCATACAGTGCTGATCAGCAAATTCAGTTAACTGCTCCACACTGTTTAAGGAACACCAACCTTGTACAGCGAAGATCTCCTCTTTATCGAGGGTTTGATCGGCGACCTCTGCAAGCTGGGCGGTATCCTCCGTGCCAGCGACAGAGCGCTGCAACAGATAGATCCAGCGTGTAAAACTTTCTCGTTCCGCTTCAATGGTTTCTAATTCAATCTCAAGATCTTCTAATTCACGCTTCAATACTTCAAGGGGGATCGCGCCGGTATGGGTTCTAACGACAGGCAGCTCATTAATGCCAGGCTCATCTTCAGCGATCACGGCGATGTAACTATGCCGATTATCACGATGAACAAGCTGCCAAGGCAGGCTTACTTTCTCGACCTCTTTCATCCGAAAATTCGGCACTAAGTAAAACCAAAAACGTTGTCCGTATAGTTCGTTCTCTTGAGGCAAGATAAAGCTTCCCCAAGGCGTAAGATCTTTGATACGTTTCTGTAGAAAATCAAGGCGTTCGACCAACGCTAAGCGCGCTTTTCTATTCCGCTCTACCTCTTCGATAACCTGTAGCAGATTAAAGTGACGTTCGCTCATCACCTGTTTACGTTTCTGCTTACAATCTAAAAGATAGTGCAGCCCCCCTCTTAACTGTTCTGGACTGACTTCATGGGTATTCTCTGCAAGCTTTGACGAAGTTCTTGCAGCTCTCCCTGTAGCAGTCCCTACAGCTCTCCCTGCAATCGCTTGCAACGGAATGATATGCATCACGCCAAGAGACTGCAGTTGGTCGAGTATCACCGCTTTGTCTTCAGTGAGTCCCACTAACGTTGCTTTGCGGAGTGTTAGAATGCTCATAGGTGCATCCTCTTACGTTTATTCTTTGCAATCTTCGCCCGTACTACCCCAGCACGCTCCGCATCTGATAAGGCAATTCTAATCTTACGTATATTGGCCTGCGCCTCTGGTATCAGCACTTTGTCGAACAGATTTAAACGTTGAGTCGTTTTCTGAAGCCCTTTTTCCAACAAGGCTAAACGCTGCTCTGATATCTGAATTTCGACCTCAGCACGTAACGCCGCCTTCTGTAATACCAGCAACCGATCGACCCAGTGAGGCAGCAATAAACACGAATACTGCGCAACTTCGATTTCAAAACTGATCAATTTCGGTAGCTCTAAGCCCACTAGATTGACGTATTGGATATCCAAAGTGGTTATCTGAAGAAACGATTCTGTCGCAAACTTTGAACCGGCATACATAGGTAATTGATCATGAATCTGCTGCTGTACGAGCGTTAACTGTGATCGCTGCTGATCCAGTTGATGCAAGCTTTCTTGGCGAGCAGACAAAAGCTGTTTGCGCTTTAGATCCAAAGCAGGAACAAACTGTTTAAATGCCTTTAAACGCCGCCCTTCACGGTTAAGCGTTGTCTTATTGAGCGCTAATTTGGCCACGACTTAAACACGACCTGCATCGAGTTGATTACTCGCTTTAGGGAAATACTTCTCGACAAGAATATCTTTCATCAACAGTTCATGCGCTTGGAAACATTCGGCTAATGTTTTCCAACTTAGATCCAGGGCTTCCTCTAACGGCATTGTGACCTGAATATCCATAAAACGCTGTCGAAAAAGATCACCAAATCGCAACAAGCGTTCGTCATATTCACTGAGTTCAAACGACATCGCTTGTTTCTGCACAGCATCCTGCGCTTCAGCATAAAAACGGACCATCGTATTCATAATTTGGCTATGGTCTTCGCGTGTCACTTTACCGATCACATGCTGCTTAAGACGCGAAAGAGAGCCAAAGGGATCAATAACACCATCATGCAGATAGAACTGTCCCTCGGTGATATACCCCGTATTATCGGGGACCGGGTGGGTTACGTCGTCGCCTGGCATCGTGGTAACAGACAAAATCGTCACCGAACCCGCGCCCTTGTAGTCACAAGCTTTCTCATATCGCCGAGCAAGCTGCGAATAGAGATCGCCTATATAGCCTCGATTGGATGGGACATGCTCCATAGAGATACCCACCTCTTTTAAAGCATCGGCGTATGCCGTCATGTCAGTTAACAATACAAGTACACGCTTACCCTCTTCCACCGCGAACCTTTCGGCAACTGCCAATGCCATATCAGGTACAAGCAACCCTTCTACAGTTGGATCAGCCCCTTGGTGGGCGAACATCACAGTACGCGCTAAAACACCCGCTTGTTCGAACGCTTGACGGAAGAAATAGTAATCATCAAACACTAAACCGATGCCCCCAAACACCACAACGTCGGCATCGGCATGCGTTCCAATCTGAGCTAACAACTGGTTATAAGGCTCACCTGCGACCGAGAAAATTGGGATTTTCTGGCTTTCAACGAGACAATTGAAGACATCAATCATCGGCACATCAGTACGAATCATATGCGAAGCAAGCACGCGGCGAGCAGGGTTTACCGTGGGACCATCGATCTCTATCTTGGGTTCTTCGGTGAGTGCAGGACCTGAATCAATCGCCCTTCCGGTGCCCGAAAATGCCCGCCCTAAAATATTCGGCGAGAAAGTAACCTCCATGGAACGCCCAAGAAAACGTATCACCGAATGCGATGAAAGGCCTTTAGTGCCGCTAAATACCTGTAATGAAACGGCTTCGCGCTCAAGCAAAATAACCTGAGCCAAACTTGAACGCTTGCCATGCCCCTCTTCATTTTCAATCAATGCAAGATCACCAAAACAGATCGGCGAACTTCCTTCATCGGATAAAGGCACATGAACTTTGACGATATCGCCAACAATTTCAAGAATGCGTGAATACCTTACCAACAACTGTGTCACTGTACTCTCCCTGGTTTAGCAATGCTTGTCAGATAGTTTCAAGCTTCCATACATCGTATGCGGGTTCTTCATAGGGGTGGGCCTCTTTAAGCGCCAAAACCGCGTCAGCGATCAGTTCATCACTGCACACAAGCTCAACCTTCCACTCAGAAACAGACTCTATATCACCCACACTCCCAATGAACGGATTACTTCCCTTTAATGGTCGAAACTGTCCTTGACCCAGCACTTGCCAACAACAGTGGTCATAATCACCTATCTTGCCCGCACCGGTTGCGAAAACAGCTGCTTTCACTTCAGCAAGCTGTTCATCTGGAACAAAGAAACTTAGTTTATACACTGAATGTTTTCCGTTTTATGTCACGCATCAAGTTTATCAAGCTGCATATGCCGAAGATGACCTTCAAGTGCCTGAATATAATCGGGTACTCTTTGTTGCAACTTGTCGGAGATCGGTGCCATTACCTCAGTCTGTTCTATTTCGATAAGAAACAAACTGATATGCGGCAATGGAATTTGTAATTCTTTCGCTAGTTTATACGCATCTACCACACTGAAAGCGTGACTACTAAATCCGGTTGCAGGCGCTTGATCCAACAACAGATGATCAGCCGCATCCGCGATCAGCATACTCTCGCCTGCCGCCATACCTTGTTGACAAGCATCGATGACTAAAACTCGATCGTAGCGCTGAAAGTAGCTCAATAGTGATGCCCCCGGCGCCGCTATCTTTTCAAAACCGATCTCATGAGTATTGTTCGTCGGCAAGAGGTGATCAATAAGACTCCAGCCGATCTGATCATCACCATGGGCAGAACCTACCCCTAACACCGCGCAACTCAACTGCTGCGTTCCGTTGTCAGACTAAGAAAGTGGGTCGCACATGAGATACACGGATCGTAGTTCCTAATCACTTTTTCACTGTGCAGGCGCAGTTCATGATCAGGACGTTCAAAACCGAATTTCTGCAGCGATTGCGTCAGATCTTTTTCTATTCGAGCTTGATTCTGACTGGTTGGCGGTACTATTTTTGCCGCTAAAATGATGCCGTTCTCATCAACTTCATAACGATGCCAAAGCAACCCTCTCGGCGCTTCGCTCCATCCACAGCCTGTGCCTGGCTTAACATTAACCGGCACACTGGAGCTATCAGGCATTTGATACTGTTTAAGGATTTCTGCAGATTGGTGCAGCGCAAAGCAGACCTCAACGGCACGCGCTAACATGCTATGGAACATATTACGGCTTGGGAAAGGGTTACCTAACTTAGCTAAAAGCTCAGATAGAAATGGCGGCAACGACTCTACATTTAAATTTAGGCGTGCCAACGGCCCCACTAAATAATCATCGCCCTCTAACAAACTCCATAATGCCGTGGAATGCGGAGATTGGTGCTCTTTAAAATGATCTTCATATTGGCTTTCAATCAGGTCCAAGCCCGAATTACTTTTTAAACGCCCTGCTTCAAAGGGATAATCCTCGGAGGTTAGCGCAACCGCGTTAAAATCCTGTTGATCATCCGGAAGCGGAACCGCAGCAACCCACTCGGCCATTGCAACCGCATCGGGTAAAACTGACTCGATATATTCCAGTAATTCAGCCGCAGCTTCTCTGCTTGGCGCTTTATGAAAACCGCCTACCTGCAAACCAACAGGGTGAACCGATCGACCGCCTAAAAATTTTATGAGCCGATTACCGGCTTCTTGAATAGCAAAGCCTCGCTTCACTTCCTCGGGGTACTTAGCAGCCAGCCCTAAAACACTGTCTTCAGCAAAGTAGTCTGGAAGGGCGAGCAGATGAACATGCAGACTATGACTTTGAATCCATTCACCACAATACAACAGACGTCTCATCTGCTTAATCCAAGGGGTTAACTCCACCTCAAACAGCGATTCCAGCGCATTCACCGCACTGACTTGATAGGCAACCGGGCAGATGCCGCAAATTCTAGCAACGACATCGGGCACCTCGGTATAGTGTCGCCCTTCAAGAAATTTCTCAAAGAAACGGGGCGGCTCATATATTTTAAACTGCAAATACTGCAAAGCCCCTTGTTCTATTTTTAGATGGAGCGCGCCTTCACCCTCAACTCGCGCTAGGCTTGGCACATCGATTGTAATCTTGCGCTTACTCATCAGCTTGCCCCTCACGATGACGTTGATTATCACTGTTCCCTATGGGCAAACGAGCTTCCGGATCGGGGTGAATAAGCGTAAACCGCTGCTCAACCTGCTTAGGCAACAAACCTAGTCCATTAAAGCGCACCGCCAAACCCGAGTAATTTGGGAGCGAAGCGTCACCATAACAACCGTAACAAGCACGACCAAAAGCGGGACATAAAGCACCACAACCATTTCGGGTCACCGGCCCCATACAAGGAGCATTCTGAGTGATCAGCGTACAAACATGCCCCTGCCGCTTACACTCAATGCACAGTTTTTCACGATCATCCCAAGGCACAACACCACTTAAAAGCTGAGTAACCACCGCGGTAATTTGCTGACTATTAATTGGGCATCCCCACAGCTCAAAATCAACCTCGACATAAGCTTTGATGGCAGAAGAACGCTCGAGGCTATCAATAAATTCAGGCTGTGGATAAATCTGGGCCGTCCAGCTTTCGGGATCTTCAGCGAGGTTTTTTAATGCTTGAATACCACCCGAGGTTGCGCAAGCGCCCATCGTGATCAAATATTTACTGTTATTACGCACCCGCTGTATTCGTTGTTCGTCTGCCGCCGTAACAACACTGCCCTCAACCAATGCAACATCAACCTGGGCCTCTTCATCTAATACACCGGCCTCTGCAAAATGCTTAATTTCAACGCGTTCTGCTAGCTCAACTAATGTCGCTCCCATATTGAGCAGAGCCAACTGGCAGCCATCGCAAGAGCTAAACTTATGCACAGCGAGTGTTACTTTTCTGTCCATTAAATTCCCTCCTGCATTAAACGATGACGTACATCAGGGTAGACAAACACAGGGCCATCTTTACATAAGAAATCTGGCCCCATCTGACAATGTCCGCAATGCCCAACCGCACACTGCATATTTCGCTCTAAGCTGACATAAATACTAAAGGGAGAAATACCATCATCAATCAGCTTCTCGGCAGCGGCTTTCATCATCCCTTCTGGGCCACAGATCAACACTAAGCAGTTATCATCCGCCAGCGACACCTGATCAAGTAACTCTGTTATCTGTCCAGTATGGAAAGGCCACGCAGGGCCTGCTGCATCTGCGGCTAACAACACCTCAACGCCATTCATTCGATTCCAGCGATCGTATTGCTCACGCCAAATCAGGTCATCACTATGCTTAACGCCCTGAACAATATGGATATTTTCATAATGCGCACGGCGATTTAGTGCAAAATTGATGGCGGCAACGACAGGTGCGCAACCTAGCCCACCCGTTACAATTAATAGATCTTTGTCTCTCGCAAGTGCTAACGGCCAGCCTCGACCAAATGGCCCTCTTATACCGACTTCGTCGCCCACTTTTAGCTTCGCCAGCCCTTCGGTGACACGCCCCACAACGCGAATAGTATGGTCTATTAAGGTTGAATCAGCCGGATCAGAAACAATTGAGATAGGCACTTCACCAATGCCAAACAGGTAGAGCATATTGAATTGGCCGGGCATAAAACTGTATTCATCCCGAGCTGCGCTATCACATAACTGCAAACGCAATGTGAATATACTCGGAGATTCCTGAATGAACGCTTCGACTGTCGCTGATAGCGGAGCTTGGAAATTTGATTGCGCCAATTTATTCATCGGAGCCTCCAATGATATTTGCTTCAGCAACGAAGTCGATCTCTGCTGGGCACCAACTCATACACCGCCCACAACCGGTACAACCGGAACGGCCATACTGCTCTTGCCAACTATCCAGTTTGTGAATCATCCACTGCTGATAACGCGCTTTGACGGTATCTCGCACCTGAAAGCCCGCCAACTGACCATGAGATTCACCAAAACAGCTATCCCATTCACGTATGTGCTGACTTTCATCGCCCTTCATCACCAATTCATCATTTTGATGATGACAAAAACAGGTCGGGCAAACCATCGTGCAGTTGCCACAGGCTAAACAACGATCAGCTATGTCCTGCCATTGGGGATGCTCTCTAGCATCGTTTAATTGACCCACGGCAATAGGCTCTAGCCGCCGCGTCTGCATAGCCGTGACCGTTTCATGTTGCTGGGAAGCTTCGTCTAACTGCTGTGCCGTAGCATCCTGTAAAGGTAAGCGTGTCAAAAACCGCGCGCCTTTTTCTGAGTCTGCCACCACCAAAAAACCCTCATCCAGCTCGGTAAGCGCTAAATCGAAACCACTCTCGGCGCTTGGACCATCTCCAGTCGACACACAAAAGCAGGTAGACGCCGCATAACTGCAATTAACCGCGACGAGCAACAACCCTTCTCGTCGAGCTTGATAACCTGGATCTACATATTCACCTTGTAAAAAATGCTGGTCTTGCAACTTTAAAGCCGCTAGATCACAGGCTTTAACACCAATAACAGCTACTTTTTCAATAGCTTGCTCGGGCACAATAAACTGAATTGACCCACTGGCATTGCGTTTGGCTTGCCAAAGCACTTCGCGCGCAGGGTATAGAAGAGGCTTTAACGCTTGAGGGCCATTTGCCCAATGAAAAAAGCGCGTATTATGCTCGCTTTCTAATTGGTAATGACCGGGCTTTTGCTGATCTTGATAACCCACTGGCAGATCAGACAAGGCGGTAATAGAGGCATAGGTAATGGCGCCATCTTGCACCTGTGGGCCGTGCAATTGGTAACCATCAGCCACCAAAAGATCCAACAAAACAGATAGATCATTACGCAGTAAAAAACTAGGGATTTGCTGTTCCATAACGACTCCCGAGCGAGCATTTAACTTGAGAGTAAACCAGTCTATTGCGTTTGACCAGCACCTGAGATCAAGGCAGTTATGTTTTTCTCGATCCTTTTCTGCTTTCTATATTTCAGGCATAAAAAAACCGCTATCTAAGCGGCTTTTTCGACAAAAAATATAGACTTATTTAAGGCCCAGAATATCCTGCATATCAAACAAACCTGATTTTTTGCCCTCTAACCATTTGCATGCACGCACCGCACCTTTAGCAAAGGTCAAACGGTTACTCGCTTTATGCGTAATTTCGATGCGCTCACCTTCAGTAGCAAACAACACCGTATGATCACCTACAACATCACCCGCGCGAATGGTTTCAAAACCAATTTCACCACGTGGACGCGCACCCGTCATACCTTCACGACCGTAAACGGCACATTCTTTAAGGTCACGCCCTAATGTATCAGCGACCACTTCACCCATACGTAAAGCGGTACCTGATGGAGAATCAACCTTATGGCGATGGTGCGCTTCTATCACCTCAATATCATAATCTTCATTACCTAACGCAGCTGCAGCCACTTCAAGCAACTTAAAGCACAAGTTCACACCAACACTCATATTAGGCGCAAAGACAATAGCGACCTTTTCAGAACGTGCTAGCAACACATCCTTCTGCTCATCGGTTAAGCCAGTCGTTCCAATAACAACTTGCTTGCCGTTAGCAGCACAGAAATCAACATTCTGCAGTGTTACTTCTGGCGCGGTGAAATCAATCAGCACATCAAAATCATCCACAGCATCAGCAAGCGAACCGACAATAGATACGCCTAGCTTACCGAAACCTGCCATCTCACCTGCATCGGCACCTATTAACGTACTCGTTGGATCAACAATAGCCGCACCCAATTCAATACCGTCGGTCATCTGTATCGCTTCGATATTGGCTTTACCCATACGACCCGCGGCACCTGTAACTGCTACTTTAATCATACTAATCTTCCGTTAATCTTTGTCATGCAGAATATTTTGATCCATATCCAGCGCTGGTTTATCACAAGATGGATGCCCTACGGCTCTGGCTGGCACGCCAACCACAGTGGTATGCGAAGGCACATCATCGAGTACCACACTGCCGCCACCCACCTTAGCACCTGAACCAATTTCAATATTGCCGAAAATTTTTGCACCCGCGGCAATCATCACACCCTCTCTGATCTTCGGGTGACGATCACCGCACGCTTTACCGGTACCACCCAATGTCACGGATTGTAATATCGACACATCATTTTCGATAACACTCGTTTCACCGACAACAATACCCGTTGCATGGTCAAACATCACACCATGACCGATTTTGGCCGCAGGATGAATATCTACCTGTAGAACACTGCTGACACGACTCTGGATATAAAGCGCCATACTTTTACGGCCTTTACTCCACATATAGTGTGCAACACGGTACGCCTGAATAGCATGAAACCCTTTAAGATAGAGCAATACCGTAGAATACTTATCAATAGCAGGGTCGCGTGTCCTGACTGCAGCAATATCGGCACAAACCGCAGCGATAATCTCTGGCGCATCACGAAAAACTTCTTCGATGACTAAGCGAAAAGTAACCGCTGGTACGGCATCATCATAAAGCTTACGGCTAAGGAGGTAAGCGAGAGCGGAACAAAGGCTTTGATGACCTAAAATATTGGCATGGTAATAACCTGCAAGCACAGGTTCATCAATTACTTCTTTCTCTGCCTCTGCAGTGATCTCATCCCAAAGCCAATTTGGGCATTCTGGATTCTGGCTCATGCCATCTCCGTTTATTGACCAGCCACGCGTAGCACGTCAAAAACGCCTACACGTCGCTAGAAATACATTTAAGTCATGTCTTCAAAAAACTTTTTCACCGAATCGAAGAAGCCATGCTTTTTAGGACTATGCTTGTGCGTACCCTGCTCCATCTCTTCTTGGAACTCGCGAAGCAAATCTTTTTGACGACCGCTCAATTTAACCGGCGTTTCAACAACGACCTTAACAAGAAGATCACCGGTTGAACCACCACGCACCGGTGCAACACCCTTGCCGCGCAAACGGAACATTTTCCCGGTCTGCGTTTCAGACGGTACTTTTAATTTAACACGGCCATCAAGTGTCGGAACTTCAAGTTCACCACCCAACGCGGCATCCACAAAACTGATCGGTACTTCACAGTACAAGTGCTTACCATCACGCTCAAAGATCGGATGATCTTTAACATGAACTTGAACATAAAGATCGCCCGCAGGACCACCGTGAGTACCGGCTTCGCCTTCCCCAGCCAAACGAATACGATCGCCTGTATCAACACCCGCCGGAATTTTCACAGACAGTGTTTTGGTCTTCTCTTTACGACCATGACCATGACAATCATTACAAGGGTCAGAGATAACCTTACCTTCACCATGACAGGTTGGGCATGTTTGCTGCACAGAGAAAAATCCCTGCTGCATTCTAACTTGGCCTTGGCCGCCACAAGTGCCACACACTTTAGCCGAAGTACCTGGTTTAGCACCGGTACCATCGCACGTTTCACAACCGACTAATGTTGGGACTTGAATGCTTCTTTCTACGCCACGAACCGCTTCTTCTAGTGTCATCTCCATGTTGTAGCGAAGGTCAGCACCGCGCTGCACAGAACTTCGGCCACCACGACCACCGCCGCCACCGAAAATATCACCAAAGACATCACCAAAGATATCGGAGAAGTTGCCATCATGACCACCGCCATGACCGCCACGCATATTCGGATCAACGCCGGCATGACCGTACTGGTCATAAGCGCCTTTCTTCTGAGCGTCAGACAGTACTTCGTAGGCTTCATTCACCTCTTTGAACTTATCTTCTGACTCTTTATCGTCCGGATTACGATCCGGATGATATTTCATCGCCATACGACGGAAGGCTTTTTTGATATCGCGATCGGATGAATCACGGGAAACACCCAATACTTCGTAATAATCTCGTTTCGACATGGTCACAACACTTTCACGGCTTAGTGCCGGATATGACAACGCGGGCATAAAGCCCGCGGTGCCGAGTAATTCTACTTCCCGGCTTCAAAAAAGCCGGAAAGCCTATGCTAATTCGCTAACCGAATTAATAAATGACGACTTATTTTTTGTCGTCTTTCACTTCTTCGAATTCAGCGTCTACAGCATCATCGTTACCGCCAGACTGTGCTTCTTCGCCTGCAGCACCTTGCTGAGCTTCAGCTTGCTGGGCAGCTTCTGCGTACATTTTCTGAGCAACACCAGAGATCGCTTCAGTTAGCGCGGCTGTTTTCGTTTCAATCGCATCTTTATCATCTGCTTTTAAAACTTCTTCCAGCTCAGTCGTTGCAGTTTCTACTGCAGCTTTCTCTTCGTCAGTCGCTTTATCGCCCGCTTCTTCCATTGTTTTCTTAGCGGAGTGAACCATAGCGTCGCCTTGGTTACGCGCCTGCGTTAACTCTTCAAACTTCTTATCTTCTTCTGCATGCGCCTCAGCATCCGTTACCATCTGCTCGATTTCATCATCGCTCAAACCAGAAGACGCTTTAATCACGATAGACTGCTGTTTACCCGTTGCTTTATCTTGAGCAGATACATTCAAGATACCATTGGCATCCAAGTCGAATGTTACTTCGATCTGAGGAACACCACGTGGTGCTGGTGGGATCTCAGCCAGATCGAAACGACCTAGAGACTTGTTCTGAGCCGCTTGCTTACGCTCACCCTGAACCACATGGATCGTTACAGCATTCTGGTTGTCATCAGCGGTAGAGAAGATCTGAGATTTCTTAGTAGGGATCGTCGTATTCTTTTCGATAACCGGAGTAGCAACGCCACCCATTGTTTCGATACCAAGCGTAAGCGGTGTTACGTCAAGAAGAAGAACGTCTTTAACGTCACCTGCTAGTACCGCACCTTGAATCGCAGCACCCATTGCTACCGCTTCATCAGGGTTAACATCTTTACGTGGCTCTTTACCGAAGAAAGCAGTTACTTTCTCTTGAACCAAAGGCATACGTGTTTGACCACCCACCAAAATTACTTCATCGATCTCAGACATCTCTAGATCGGAATCTTTCAGCGCAAGACGGCATGGCTCAAGCGAACGTTCAACCAGTTCCTCAACTAAAGACTCTAATTTAGCACGCGTAATTTTAACGTTAAGGTGCTTAGGACCAGAAGCGTCAGCTGTGATGTAAGGTAAGTTAACATCAGTCTGCTGCGCAGAAGACAGTTCAACTTTTGCTTTCTCAGCACCTTCTTTAAGACGCTGAAGTGCTAGAGGATCGTTGTGCAGATCGATACCAGTATCTTTCTTGAATTCGTCCGCTAGGAATTCGATCAGACGTAGATCGAAGTCTTCACCACCAAGGAATGTATCACCGTTAGTCGAAAGTACTTCGAATTGGTGCTCGCCATCAACTTCAGCAATTTCGATAATAGAGATATCAAATGTACCTCCCCCTAAGTCATAAACAGCGATTGTTTTATCGCCTTTAGACTTGTCCATACCGTAAGCAAGTGCAGCTGCGGTTGGCTCGTTGATAATACGCTTAACATCTAGGCCTGCAATTTTGCCTGCATCTTTAGTCGCCTGACGCTGTGCATCGTTGAAGTAAGCTGGAACAGTTACTACCGCTTCAGAAACAGACTCACCCAAGTAATCTTCAGCTGTCTTTTTCATCTTCTTCAGGATCTCAGCAGAGATCTGAGGTGCTGCTAGCTTCTCGCCTTTTACTTCAACCCAAGCATCGCCATTATCTGCTTCGATAATTTTGTATGGCACCATTTTGATATCTTTCTGTACTACATCATCTTTAAAACGACGACCGATCAGACGCTTGATAGCAAACAGTGTGTTAGTTGGGTTAGTAACCGCCTGACGCTTAGCTGGCTGTCCTACGAGAATCTCTCCTTCATCAGCGTAAGCGATGATAGAAGGCGTAGTACGATCGCCTTCAGCATTTTCAATTACTTTAGAAGTGTCACCGTCTAGGATAGAAACACAAGAGTTTGTGGTTCCTAGGTCGATACCGATGATTTTACCCATTTGCTTTGCTCCAATTCGTGCTGCCCGGTTACGACGGACAGTGTTTAAATCTGTAAATAGCTATGTAAATAACTTTCTATAATCGTTTAGATAACTACGTTACTTACTATGCAATCTATATAAGTACGTTTTATGCGGTTTCAAGGGCACAAAACGTTTTTTTCTTAACCTTTAGCCACAACAACCATTGCAGGACGAACTAATCGACCATGTAGGGTGTAGCCTTTTTGCATGACGGCAATCACGCTATTTGGCGCGGCATCTGCGGCCTCAACCATAGACATAGCCTGATGCAATGCAGGGTCAAACGCTTCACCTAGCGGATTAACCTGCTCCATTTTGAATTTTTCCAATCCGGACAAGAACATGTTCATTGTCATCTCAACGCCTTCACGCATCGACGCAAGCGCTTCATCATCGCCGAAGGCTTCAATTGCACGTTCCAAGCTATCCATGATTGGCAACATTTCATTGGCAAACTTCTCGACGCCAAATTTATGCGCTTTTTCTACATCTTGCTCAGCACGACGACGAACATTCTGCGCATCAGCTTGAATGCGTAGCATCTGATCCTTCAATGACTCAACTTCAGCAACCGCAGCAGCAAGTTCAGCAGCAAGTTTTCCTGCATCAGCTTGATCTGCCACTTCAGCAGACTGCTCAGGAATCTCGTTTACCACATCATCTGCCTGATTTTCCTCAACAGGTTGCGCTTGCTGTTCTTCTACTGGGTTTTGTTCTTCATTTGCCATTGTTACTCTCCAGCCAGTTCTAACGTCATGTGTTAGAGCGTCTAGGTGTTAATTTCATTTGCAGCATATATGGGGACATTCACACACCTTTCAACGCCTAAAATTAGTTTTTTTTCGATAAAAATACGATAAACATTGCATAGGCTCGAAAAAAAGCTTATACAGAAACTACTGTATAAAAACACATGTATTTTAATTATGCTGAATCAGATATCTATTCGTGACTTTGCCATTGTTGAAAGCCTTGATTTAGAACTAAACCAAGGCATGACCGTTGTCAGCGGCGAAACCGGTGCCGGTAAATCCATTATGCTTGATGCATTGGGGCTAACCTTAGGCAACCGCGCCGAAGCCGGAACCGTTCGCCAAGGCGCGGAGAAAGCGGACATAACAGCAAGCTTTAACATTAACACCATCCCATCCGCCATCGACTGGCTAGAGCAAAACGACCTAGATAACGATGGCGAATGCATTCTACGCAGAGTTATTACCAAAGAGGGACGCTCGCGCTGTTACATTAACGGCCGCCCCTCCCCAGCAAATACTGTGAAAGCCTTAGGTGAACACCTTATTGCGATCCATGGCCAACATGAGCATCAACGCTTATTAAAAAAAGATCATCATCGAACACTGCTCGATGAGTTTTCCGGTCAGAGCAAACTGGCAGAAAAAACACGCCAATCTTATCAGCTATGGTCAAAACTCAACGCCGAACACGCACGGTTATCAGAACAAAGCGCTGAACAAACCGCACGCGTTCAACTTCTTAGCTACCAAATTGAAGAGTTAGAACAGTTAGCACTCGAAGAAGATGAACTCAAACAACTGGAACAAGAGCAGAAAACACTAGCCAATGCAGGTGAAATCCTAAGCACTGGTCATAGCTTTATTGGCTTAGCCAGTGATAGCGATGAAAACAACTGTGTACAACTTTTAAACCACTGCCAACAACTGCTCGCCACGATTCAATCGGAATCCCCCTCGGTTCGCCAAGCCGCAGAGATGATCGATTCTGCGTTGATTCAAGTTGAAGAAGCCAGCAATGAGATAAAACACTACTTAGATAGAGTTGAGATCAATCCTGATCGACAGCAACAGGTTGAAGACCGCCTAACCGCTATCTTCGACATTGCTCGTAAGCATCGAATAAAGCCAGAAGAAGTGATCGAATTCCACCAATCACTGTGCCAAGAACTATCAAACCTAAGCCGCTCAGACGAAGAACTTGAACAACTTGCTCATGATGCAGAAGACGCACTCAATACGTTCAATAAACATGCCGCTGAACTCAGTAAACAACGCCATAAAGGCGCGAAGAAACTCAGCAAATTGGTGGATCAACAACTACATGATTTAGGCATGCCTGCGGCATCAATTTCGGTTAGCTTTCACCCGCTGGATTTACCGAGCGCCAATGGACTTGAAGAGATTGAGTTTTTGATTATTACCAACCAAGGCCAACCCGCTAAACCTTTAGGTAAAATAGCATCAGGTGGCGAACTGTCACGTATTAGTTTGGCGATACAAGTTATTACCGCACAAACCTCAACAACACCTACGTTAATCTTTGACGAAGTTGATGTCGGCATTGGTGGCGCAATCGCTGAAGTCGTTGGCAAACTGCTCCGCCAACTAGGTGGCAGTGCGCAAATTTTATGTGTAACCCATCAACCGCAAGTAGCCTCTCAAGGCCATCAACATCTATTTGTTAGCAAGCGGAGCGATAAACAGAGAACCCACACCCAGATAGACGCACTCAGCAAAGAGCACAGGGTAAACGAGATTGCACGAATGTTGGGCGGTATTGATATAACTGAACGCTCAATTGAACACGCCCGAGAGATGCTTGAAACAACCTAAAGCAAAGGTAGCATTACAAAAAGAAGGGGTATAGCACACACTAAAAGGCCAGCAAAATGCTGGCCTTTTAGTATTCACCTAAGCAGAGCAGATCTATTTTTTATCTGCGGCATCCTTATGAATACCGTATAGATAGATCGTTCTGTCTGTCACAACAAAATCCATAGACTCAGCAATTTCATTTAAAAGCTCAGTTAAACGCGGATCATTAAACTCTTTAACCACACCGCTTTTAACACAGACAATATGATCATGATCTTCATCACGAGACAGTTCAAAAACCGAATGCCCACCTTCGAAGTGATGACGTGTTACCAAGCCCGCTGCTTCAAATTGGGTAAGTACGCGATAGACCGTTGCTAAACCAACATCCTCACCCTTTTCCATCAGCAACTTATAAATATCTTCAGCACTGAAATGGTCGCCTTCGCCTGCACGTTCCAGAATTTGATAGATTTTTACACGAGGCAGCGTAACTTTAAGGCCCGCTTTTCGTAGTTCCTGATTCTCAAGTGACATAATAATTCTCTAGGCTATTGGTGATTACAAGCATGCAATACAAGCTTAATTGCTTGTTCAAATGCGCACGAAACTTTATTATCCGCATTTACGCACAAATGTGGAAGCAAAAACAGATGCAAAAACTTCTTATTACAGCAGCACTTACTTTAGTTCTGTCTGGTTGCTCCGGTTTTCCGGGCGTATATAAAATTGATATCCCACAGGGAAATGTAGTCAATCAAGAGATGGTAGACCAACTTCGTCCAGGAATGACCGAAAGCCAAGTACGTTTCATTATGGGCAGCCCACTGATTACTGACACTTTCCATGAAGGTCGCTGGGATTACCTATACAGTAAGAAAAGCGGCTCTGAAGGTGATGGTAGCTATGTTCGCGAACGCATCTCTCTTTACTTCACAGAGGGCAAACTAAACGCACTAAACGGTGATTTCCGCCCAGGTGGTAACCGAGGTAGTTAAAACCTACGATTTACGCGCAGCTTCTTCTGCCTCTTTCTTTGCTTTCATTTTAGCTGCGCGTTTTGCTCTCGCCTCTTTAGGGTCAGCAATCAAAGGCCTATAAATTTCAACTCTCTGACCTTCACGCAATAATGTTTCCTTAGGATTTTTTATCGCCTTAGCGAAAATCCCCATCGGAGTTGTATCTGGATCTATCTCTGGAAACAGCTCAACAATCCCCGATTTAATAACCGCCTCATAGGCCGTACATTCATCAGGCACATTCAATGAAATGATTTTTTGCTCAGTGGGTAGCGCAAAAGCGACCTCTACGATCATGCTGACCTCTTAATCATAAATTTCATCGGCACGAGTAACAAACGCGTCAACTAAAGTAGTCGCCACTTGATTAAACACCTTGCTCATCGCCAAAGACGCTATTTTACCAGAAAATTCGAAGTGTAGGTTCAGACTTACCTTGCAAGCTTCATCGCTAAGAACTTTAAAGTCCCAAATACCTGCTAAGGTGGAAAAAGGCCCCTCCTCTAACTCAAGAGTCATTTGAGTTGGGCGGGTCAATTGATTACGGGTAGTGAAGCTGTATTTAAGCCCGGCTTTGGACAAATACAGCGTCGCCACAAGCTCGCTCTCAGACCGACTAACTACTTCGGTCCGAGAACACCAAGGCAAAAACTCAGGATAGCGCTCTACATCATTAATAAGATCAAACATCTGTTCTGCAGTGTGCAACACAAGTGCACTGCGATCTACCTGAGCCATGCGACTGGACTATCTCCTAGCTAAGCTTCTCAACCAAGTTAAGAACAAAAATTACTGCTACCGCTACTGGTGCAATGAAACGCAGCGAAATATACCACGCATTGAACAGTAGTGGCGAGGAGATCGCCAACTCATTTTCAGCCATTTTGCGCTTAACAATCCAACCAATGAAGAGGGCAATAAATAAGCCTCCCAATGGAAGCATCACGTTAGCCGTCATGAAATCCAAGAAGTCGAACACATTAAAGCCAAATATCAGCACATCAGACATGAAGTTAAATGAACCTAGCGCAGCAACACCTAGGCCCCAAACAACAGCGCCTAGCACAACGCAAGCTGGAACACGTTTCCACTGGAACTTCTCAACCAACCAAGCAGCAGCTGGCTCCATCAAAGAGATAGCAGATGTCCACGCAGCGATACCAACTAGCAAGAAGAAAACAAATCCAAAGATCTGTCCGCCAGGCATTTGACCAAAGGCAACCGGCAAGGTTACAAACATTAGACCTGGGCCTGCACCCGGATCCATGCCATTCGAAAATACAATTGGGAAGATAACCAGACCAGCGATCAATGCCACCAACGTATCCATGATTGCGATCCAAATAACCGCACCACCGATCGACGTCTTCTTAGGCATATAAGAGCCGTAAGCCATAATGGCACCCATACCTAACGACAGAGTAAAGAATGCATGACCTAGCGCAACCAGCACCGCATCCCAGCTTAGTTCCGACGTATCAAAATGGAATAGGAAGTCCCAACCTGCTGAAAAGCCTTCTGTTTGCATAGAATAACCCAGCATAACAAGCAGAAGCACAAACAGCGCTGGCATCAAGAACTTAACCGCATTCTCTAAGCCTTTCTTAACACCCCCAGCAATGACCAACATCACCATCACAACAAAGATTGTGTGCCAAATTAACAGCGTCTGAGTGTCGGCAAGCAGACCGTTAAAGACATTGCCTGCGTCATCACTGCCAATCGCTATGAAATCTCCTGTACCCATGCCCGCGATGTAATACAACACCCAACCAGCAACAACAGAGTAAAAAGAGAAGATCATAAAGCCTGCTAATACGCCCATCCAACCGACAAGCGACCAACGTGCAGAATGTCCCGACTCTACGGCAACATCCTTCATCGCGTTGATAGGGCTCTGGCGACCACGACGACCGATAAGCACCTCGGCCATCATGATAGGCACACCTACCAACAGGATACAAAACAGGTAAACCAGTACAAAGGCACCACCGCCATTTTCACCAGTAATATATGGGAACTTCCAAATGTTACCCAAACCAACGGCAGAACCAGTGGCTGCCAAAATAAAGATCCAACGAGATGCCCAGGCACCGTGGATAGACGTTTTTTCCTGCATAAAAGACTAGCTCTCTATTATTGTAATGGCCTAAAAAAGCGGGATTCTTTCATCTTTTTAGCCTTAAGTACAATGGTAAACGAACGTTTTTTGTACATTAGAAGCCACTCAAATAACCATTAATTATTAACAAAAAGAAATATTTCGATCTTTAATATATAGAACACTAATCCGCAATATGCATTATTACTTTCCCAACAATAACTTACGTAATAATTACGAAATAAACCCAACGAAGTACGGAAGCGCTTTCCTTGTTAAGTGCAGCCATATATAATCGCTCGCCATGGCCAAAAAGAAGAAAGCCCCATCAGGCAATACCATCTGTCAAAACAAAAAAGCACGTCACGAATTCCTTATTGAGGACAAATTCGAGGCGGGTCTAGTGCTGACTGGATGGGAAGTAAAAAGCCTGAGAGAAGGCCGCGCACAACTTGTTGACTCTTATGTGATCATTCACAAAGGCGAAGCATGGCTTGTTGGCGCCCATTTCACGCCTTTAAAAACTGCCTGTACTCATGTTGTAGCTGACCCTACTCGTCAGCGAAAGCTACTTTTGAATCACAAAGAACTCGTCAAGATCATTGGCGGGATCAATGCAAAAGGACTTACCTGTGTTGCCCTATCCCTTTATTGGAAAGGTAATCACATCAAGTGTGAAATCGCACTTGCCAAAGGCAAAAAGCAACATGACAAACGCGCAGCCGATAAAGACAAAGATTGGGCCCGCCAGAAACAACGCGTAATGGCCGCGAAATAAACTTTCTTCTTTTATAGGTGTCATACGGCTATAATGGCCACAATCTGGGGATGACTTGGCTTCGACGCTGATTACAAAACCTTAGGTGCATGTCGAGAATGTAGTGGATCTCGTAAATCCCTCACTACACAGTTATAGTTGCTAACGACGATAACTACGCTCTAGCCGCTTAAGTCGGCTTGTGCCGCTCCTTCAGGTGTCTGTAACTAGAGGATTTTGCGGTATCATTCGAGACAGAATCGCCCGGATGCTTTGCCTCAAGCTGAACGGTTAAAACTAAAGAGGCTCGCCCATAACACCCTGGCTCTCGGGTCGTGACGGGTTAATTAAATAGAGAAGCCTAAACATGTAGATCTTGAGGCGGCGGATTGGCGGACGCGGGTTCGAACCCCGCCATCTCCACCAAATTACTGCTTATGATTCAAAAAGTTATAAGCAAAGGACAAGGTAGTGACCACTTCCTGTCCACATTAAAACCGGCTTAGGCCGGTTTTTTTGTGCCTTCAATATATGAATAACACTCATTGTGGGAGGGGCCACTGGCCGCGAGGTTTTATCTTTTAGGCT
>Ga0193964_1000204_pt1 | contig 28964 bp, 21 predicted proteins | sample FB_7_MG_FD_140323 | JGI IMG/M metagenome (GOLD analysis project Ga0193964, IMG submission 140323) | Microbial mat bacterial communities from the Broadkill River, Lewes, Delaware, United States - FB_7_MG | ecosystem: Environmental > Aquatic > Freshwater > River > Microbial mats | place: USA... | reverse complement strand
TTATCTGACCGTTGCTGAAGGGTTTGCTGGAGGCTGAGAATCTTTTCCACCACCTCTTTTTCGGCCTGCCACCGCTCTTCTAAACGGCCAAGTCGTTCTTTTTCAGTTTCAAGGCTGTTTAAAACATCGGGTTCGCGTTGACCGGTTTTTATTCCGATGGACGCTTCCCTTTGAATAATTTCCAGCTCAGTTTCCAGATGGGCAATGGTTTTTCGGCAGTTATCCACTTCAGCCGGGACTGCGTGCTGGCTGATGGCAGCCCTGGCACAGGCTGTATCCAGAAGACTGATGGATTTATCCGGCAGCTGTCTGGCCGGGATATACCGATGGGACAGGGTGACCGATGCGGCCAGGGCTTCGTCCAGCACTTTAACCTTGTGGTGTCCCTCCATAACCGATGCCATGCTGCGCATCATCCGGACAGCATCTTCTTCTCCGGGTTCATGGATCTGCACGACCTGAAACCTGCGAGTGAGGGCCGGATCCTTCTCAATATATTTTTTATATTCTGCCCAGGTGGTTGCGGCAATGGTTCTAAGAGTCCCCCGGGCCAGGGCCGGTTTCAATAAATTGGCCGCATCGCCTGTTCCGGCCGAACCGCCGGCTCCAATCAAAGTGTGGGCCTCATCAATAAACAGGATAATCGGTTTTTCCGATGCCTGGACCTCGTCAATCACCTGGTGCAGCCGTTTTTCAAACTCGCCCTTGTAGCTGGCACCGGCCTGGAGCAGCCCAACGTCCAGAACTCTTAGGGTAACGTTTTCCAGAGGCGGCGGTACATCCCCGGCAGCGATGTGCAAAGCGAACCCTTCCACCACCGCTGTTTTACCGACCCCGGCCTCCCCTGTCAGAATGGGATTGTTCTGGCGCCGGCGCATGAGAATATCCACAATTTGCCGAATTTCACTGTCCCGGGCCACTACCGGATCGAGCTCGCCGTTACGCGCTTTTTTTGTCAGATCAACGGAAAACTGATTCAAAGCCTCTTGTTTGCCAAGTCCCGGGGCCGCTCCGGCATCAACAGGCCCGGATCCTCCTGTGGGAGGTAGCTGGTCTTCAGGTGAACTTTCAAGTATTGTACTGAATTTACCGGTAAGGTCATCAACCCTGATTTTTTGAAATTCGCTTGAGATTCCTTCCAGAGCAAGCTTAAGTCCCCGGGTTTTCAAAATACCGATAACCAGGTAACCCGTACGGATCTGGAATGCTTCAAACATAAGGGAACCATATACCCATCCTCTTTCAACGGCTTCTTCCACGTGGGATGAAAAATCCTGGAGGCTTGTCGTTCCCCGGGGCAGGCGATCCAGGGCCTGGATTAAATCCTTGGCCAGACAGCCGTAATCCAGGGAAAAGTGATTGATAATTTGATGCAGGTCCGAGTTGGGCTGCTCAAGGATCTGGTGCAGCCAGTGTACCAACTCCACGTATGGATTGCCGCGCATTTTACAAAACACGGTTGCACTTTCAATGGTCTGGTAGGCCAGGCTGTTTAACTTCCCAAACAATGCGGTCCGGCTAATTTCAGTCATGTTGGGCTCCCTAAGTTTTGTTTGTTGCGGCCCTTCGGGCCTTATCCGTTATGATAAAGAAGGGGTTAATATGAGATTTTGAGCATCTTTTTCCCCGCTCCGGCCGTCCAGCCATGTGGTCCACCCCAGACGATATCCCCGGTTCAACTGCGCGACTGGCACTTCTTCTTTTTTTAAAATCAGCTTCAGATCCCAGGCCAGTTCATCTCCGATATAATTACGGACCATATCAGCCAGACGCTGGATGCATTTTCCAATGGGCAAGAGGCTGGTATATTCCTTGAAGTTCAAAGGCCCCAAAATGATTCTGAATTTATGCTGGCAGCTCCAAAAGCGTTGCCCAAGGATAATGGACTGATTCAACATTTCATTTTCGGAATTTTTACCAAGGCAACAAATATTCTGCTGTGGCAAATCCATCCACTCGCCGATAAATCCGTTGACTGCTGCGGGCAGACCGAAAAAATCTTTCAGCATGGCTTCCAGTCCGTCAGCCGATTTAGTCTGGCAGGCCAGCCGTCCGATGTAATACATTTTTGCAGCGTCCGGCATGTCATCACGCTGGCGTAGAGAAGACATGCCAAATCCTGCCAATGATCCTGTGTAATCCGAAAATCGGTCGGTGTCCGGACGGTCATAGCTGACCGTGGGTTGATTGTTGGCCCAGGCCCGGTAAAACAGACAGAGCATTCTGTGGTGAAAAATATCCAAAAATCGCGCAAAAGTTTCATCACGATGGTGCTTCAACCGTTTATAAGCATACTCTGTCAAATGAAAGGGCAACGGACCGTTGGGTCCCAAAAGCCCTAAAAAGCGAACCATCAACCGATGGGGCTGATCCTTTTTTCCAGGTTCAAACCGAGTCAAGCTTGCCGCCTCAAAAACAGGGGAGGGATCCTGTCCCAGCCGGATGGGGTCATCGCCAGGTTGGCGTGACATCCCGAGCCTTGGACGGTCCGGATACAGGCACTCCATCATCCGCATGGCCTGGAAGAAACCGTAAGCATGCGGTTTGTCTTTCAGGCTTTCAAACAATTGCTCTAAAGTGTATGCCGTGTTCCGATCCGTGCCGGCCATCGAATGATCTGCCCCCGTTCCATGGTTGTGATTACGGTTTCTGTAAAAGAGTTGATGCTGGTATAACGTTCAAAAAAATGTTGAAGTACCGCACCCAAAATAATAATGCCGCTTCCCTGGAAAGCAGACTCGTCAAATTCAACAGTCAATTCCAGCCCCCGTCCAAAGCTTATGGGACCTGGAACAGGAAGTCGCCGGGTGACCGGCGTTGTTTTCATAGAGCGGATCCCTTCGATCTGCTTTCGAATTTCAGATTCACTGATATCCCCGTAAAGCGACAGGATCTGACGCAGGGCTGCAGCCCCCTTTTCCCTGTCGTTATCGGTCAATGATAGATAATTAAGCGACAAGTGGCTGATCAGCCTCCAGGCGGTTGATTTATGGGCTGAGGACGCTTTCGGGAATGTCGGGCCTGCCACACACCGAATCGATGTCACCGGCGCTCCAGATGACAGGGAGAAATCGGTTTGACCCATGCCAACAGGCATGTGCAGGGACAAATCCCGGTTGGTACACAGAACCTGAAGCCCGATTTGTTTCAGGCTATGACTGAATGGTGCGTCTTCGGCATCCACAAGGGATAAAAACATTTCACTACCCACATACCTGATGCGGGGCCGGGACCGACGTTCACTATCAGACACCCGGCGCGGTTCCCGAAAGGTCGTATAATAGGCCTGTTTTTCCTGCCCGATTTGTTCGTCCCTGATTTTATAAAACGGCAGAAATTCAATCCGGCTTTCTGCTTCCGCACCATAGCCCTTAACGCTGGATATGCCGAACACTTCAAAATCCAGAGGCTTATTGCGATCCGGAACAATATGGTATTCAGTGGTTTTTGGGGTGATATGGATGCGGTCGGTGGTTTTGGGAAACAGGTTGATCACCGGTGTACAAAACAGTTCGAAATGGGAGGATAGAACCGTCCGGGACAACTCTGGGTTGATTCGGCTGAACTGAAAAATCAGCTCAAGTTCACTGCCTTCACAGCGCTGAACTGCTTTTTTCAGACCTGCTATTTCGACAAACAGGAATCGCTGGGGCAGTGCAAAATACTCCTGGAGCAGCCGGTACCCCTGGAAAGAGCGGGCCGTATACGGGAGCATGGCCTGATGGTCTTCAAATCCAATGCCTTTTACGGCGGAAATCGGCAGGGATTCCTGCCACGGTGCCGGCCGCATTGGAGGCCGGACCACCACTTCCAGGAGGTTGGCCGCCAGGTGTTCATACAGCTGAAAGGCGACCTCTTCCCCCTGCAGAAATATGGGAAGCCGGTCAAGGGAAAGTGCATTGAACGAAAGCCCTGCCGTTGTTTCCAGTTTGATCCTTAATCCCCCTTTCACCCCTTTACAGACGGGAACCCCGCAGTTGGCAACCGCGCCGGCACCGACGAGGTATTCTGCTTGGGTCAACTTCAAGGGCCACAGGGTCACCTCATGGGCCGTGCGGTATTTACAGGCGGTCTGTTCCTCTTTGGCGATCAGGCTTCGCAGTTCTTCACCCCGGGGAATCACCTCGCCTCTGCTTAGTGCGCTTTCATCAAAATCCGGCGTCATGCGGACCACAGCCATGGATGGCAGCGGCGCAAGGAAATGAGGATAAACCATTTCCAGAAGATGCTGGGTAAACCGGGGGAATTCCGCATCGACCTTTAACCGGACCCTGGCTGCCAGAAAAGCAAAGCCTTCCAGGAGACGCTCCACATAAGGATCCTCGCATTCAAATTCGCCCAGTCCCAGCCGTCCGGCAATTTTAGGAAATTCTTTGGAAAATTCCCCTCCCATTGCGCGGATATACCGTAATTCACGGTTGTAATATCTGAGTAAATTCGGATCCATGTTGTTTAATTATCGTCCATTACGTCTATCTTCCCCAGTTCCAGATCCAGAACCGTTTTAAGGTAAAGATGCTCAGGCATGGGTTCTGCCCAGAGATCGCCCTCAATTTTAAACAGTACAATATTGGGATAACGGTGCTCGTCATAATGATTAGTTTTAAAATCAGGCGATCCCAGTTCGTCCTCAGCCAGCACATGCACCCTGAGCGACTGCGGAATAATCCGGGGTTCAAAATTAAGAATGGCTTCTTCAAGAGCCCGTTCCAGCACGGTATGACTTTTGTCGCCGGACGTCAGGCCTGAAAAATTCCGGATACCAAAATTGACCACAGATTTTCTCACCTCAGGATAGGCCTTTAATTCGTTCTCACCGGTTTCAAAACAAATGGCGTTCAAAAGCCAGTTCAAATCCCGTAATACCGAAGCCCTGAGTCTGCGAAAAGACATGATGCTTTGATCATAGGGCTCAGTCTGTTTGTCGGGCTCATCATCTTTCAGCCGTTCCAAAAGAGATGGCTGCAGTATTTCTTTATTCGTATTTCCAGCCATGGATCAGCCCTTACTTATCCCATTCTCACCTGTATCCCCGGATCCCATCTTAATCTGCCGGATATCCAGCAGGGGATAATCTGTCTGATCGGTGGCCAGCATTCTCTGCCCCCTGCCGTGGTATACCCCATTGACCACCTCTTCCCACTCCGTTTTCCGGGCCAGCCGGATGGATGAATCGGCAGATCGTTCAGAACCGGGATAACGGGATGGGATAAGTCCATAAATTTGGCCACTGTTTTCCCATGTAAAATGAACCGGCAGCCATACAAAGTCGCGCAAATCTTCCGGCGCCTCGATGGTGATCCCTTGAATCCTTTCGAAAGGCACCCAGTAATATTGTCCGTTTACAATAACTTCAAGGACAGGCCCCAGTCTGGCATCGGCATCGGCTATCCAATCAAAGGCCGTGCCGTCAATTTCCCCTGAGCTTTCCCGGGCCTGTTCAAAGGCTTGATTCCGCATCAATTCCGCCTGGTCATACTGTTTTTGAGCTGTCAGCTTCAACGCTTCCAGCAGAAGCGCCATCCATTGAGGCGGCTCGCCAAATATGGTTGGCTGACGATTTCCGGCAAAAACTTCGGTTCTCAACGTTTCACATGCAATGGCCTGCCGGTAGAGATGCACCATGGGCAGGGTTCCTGCATCCAGATCTGCAAGCACATCCAGCTGAGTCAGAGCACGCTGCCAATCACCATTTAGAACGAGCAACTGGAAAAGAAATATTCGGTACTGACTGTTTTCCGGCTGGCTGCGGATCATATCTTTGAGTTTTTCCAGGGCACCTTCAAGATCACCTTTTCGAAAATACTCTTCTGCAAGCATTATTTGCCCTTTCAATACAAATCTACCGCTTTCTCCTGTTCTTGCTCAAATACCCAAAACCCTACGATACGGAACAAGAACAAGAGATTAAAAAGCAGTTGGAATAATCATGCCGGGTTGTGCGTGTTGAACCACACGGCCCCTGATCTATTCCTCAATGTTCTTTTCAATATTCCAGTTCATGGTAATTTCCGCATCACCTGTCCCATCTTCTTTCTGGGGGGTATAGCCGGTCTCCATTTTGGCAAAATTCAGAGTAACATTTTCTGTTATCCGGTCTTCGCCGCCACTGCCGCCGGTACTCACTGAAGTAACCAGTACCTGATTCATGGTCACTTTCATGTATTCAATGGCCTCCTCGCCAGCTTTGCGGACCGTCAGAACAGCTTCATCAAAATGCTTGCCGTTGCAGCAGGCCCTCATAAGCTCAGGAGTGGACTTGTCAACATATTTTGTCAGTGAAAGATCCTGTATATTGATTTTACCGGCACCTCCGCCACCGCCCGTGTGGGTAGTGCCGGATTGGGCCATTCCCCAGCTCCAGGAAAGGATATCAATCTCATCTTCATGTCCATCAATTTTGGACTCGCCATCCACGCCATTAATTTTTAAAAGACAATCAAAAGCCATTTTTTTCCTCCTGCGTGTTTTAGGTTTTTATTAACTCTCATGTTTTTCCCGACGGCAACTTGGAAACCAGCCGCAGGGAAACGGTAAGGCCTTCTAACTGGTAGTGAGGCCTTAAATGAAATGTGGAGGTATAATAACCGGGGTTTCCCTCCACCTCTTCAACTTTAATTTCGGCAGCAGCCAAAGGTTTCCGAGATTTTTCTCTTTCCCCTGCACTGCCAGGGTTCCCGACCACATACTGCATAATCCACTTGTTCAGCCACCGCTGCATTTCGTCCGCTTCCTTGAAGGTTCCCACTTTGTTGTAAACAATCACCTTCAGGTAATGGGCAAAACGGCAGCAGGCAAAAAGATACGGCAGACGGGCAGACAAATTTGCGTTGGCGGTGGCATCCGGATCATCGTATTCAAACGGTTTCTGAAGGGACTGGGCCCCGATAAACGCGGCAAAGTTCGAGTTTTGTTTATGAAGCAGCGGCATAAAGCCCAGGTTTGCCAATTCTGCCTCCCGCCGCTGTCCGATGGCGATTTCAGTCGGACATTTCATATCCACCCCGCCGTCGTCCGTTGGGAATGAGTGCACAGGCAGCTCTTCCACGGCACCGCCGGCTTCCACCCCCCGAATCCGTGAACACCACCCATATAATTTAAAGGAGCGGGTGATATTCGTTGCCATGGCATAGGCGGAATTGGCCCAGCAGTATTTGCTGCTGTCTGCGCCTTCAGTATCTTCTTCAAAGTCGAATTTTTCAACGGGCTCAGCTTTAGCGCCGTAAGGACGACGTGCCAGGAACCGGGGCATGGCAAGCCCAATGTAACGGGAATCTTCCGATTCTCTCAACGCCCGCCATTCTGCATAATCCGCCCCTTCAAACCGTTTAGCCAAGTCAGCCGGATCCATCAGTTCTTTCCAGTCGCCCATCTGCATGACACTCGGGGCAGCACCACTGATAAAGGGTGAATGGCCAGCAGCGGCAATTTTACTCATTTCACCCAGTATTTCGACATCCTGGGGGCTATGGTCAAAATGATAATCTCCCACAAGACACCCGAACGGCTCACCACCCAGAAGGTCCAGTCCCTCTCCGTAAATCTTTTTAAAAATGGGACTCTGATCCCAGCGAACCCCTTTAAAATTTTTAAGGGTCTTAGCCAATTCATTTTTACTGATGTTCAATGCCCTAATTTTCAACATTTCATCGGTTTCGGTATTGTTAATCAGGTAGTAAAGACCCCGCCAGGCCCCCTCCAGTTGTTGGAAATCCGAATGATGAAGGATCTGGTTAATCTGTTCCGTGAGCTTCTGGTCAATGGCTGCTTTAATGGCTTCTATGGTGTTGACGGCATTGGAAGACACAAGCTTTGTGTCTTTGAGCACATACTCGGCAAGGGTCCGCACCGCATTTTCGACCTCATCCTTTGCCCGATCTGATTTCGGCTTAAATTCCTTTTTCAGCAATGATGCAAAATCATCCGGTTCAAGTACCCGCACTTCTTTCTCAATCCCGCTGGTGGTTTGCTGTTCGCTCATGGCTTTACTCCTTAAGATTCAGAAGAAGGGTTGTCAGAAGATTCATCGGCAGCCCCCTGGGCCGAAGTCAGCGCTTTTTGCAGTGATTCATCCTGAATGAGATCTGCAATGAGATCCTCAGCACCGGTTTTGCCGTCCATTTGCGTCAACAGCGTCTCCAGCTGAGTTCTTGCTTCCAACAATTGTTTCAGACCGTCCACATTCCGGGCAATGGCATCCGGAGAAAAATCATCCAGGCTCTCGAAGGTCAGGTCGACTGCGATTTCACCCTCACCGGTAATGGTATTGGGAACCCTGAAAGCGGCATGGGGTCTCATGGCCTTAAGTCGATCCGTAAAATTATCGGCATCAATATCTAAAAATTTACGATCCGGGACTGGCGTGACTGGCTCATCAGGTCTTGGTTTACCGGCCAGATCCGCCATTACGCCCATTACAAAAGGGATTTGAACTTTTTTCTCGGCACCGTAAAGTTCCACGTCATATTCAATCTGAACACGCGGGGGCCGATTACGACCAATGAATTTCTGACTGCTTTGGGCCATATCATTTCCTCCTAGACTGTCGGGTTTTCAATTTTAATTATTTAGTTAATTTTTAGGTAAAAGACCTATACTCCCCCTTAAGTTATTCTATAACTTGATTGTGAACAAAACCAAGGGGGAATATCCTGGTCTGCCCATGGCAGTTATTTTGATTTTTCTTTTTCCGGTTCCGGAAATGCGCCCACAAGATTTTGAATCTGATTTACGCCGTCAGGGGCAATGTCCTCCAGAATCTCGATAAAATTTTTTTCCACCAGCCTGCCGGCACGTTTCAGCAGGAGGGGTACAGGGCTGGCCGGCTCATTTTCGGCATAATACTCACAAATCAGGTCCAGCATCCGAAGAATATCTCTCCTGCCGCTTATTGTTGCCGGATTCATGGAAACACCGACCGGGAGAGGCTGAGCCGGTTCCAAAACCGTTGAATTTTCATCCTCGTTTTCCGCACCTGATACGTTGGGGATCTTTCCAACCCGGTCTGCCATAATTTTGCCGATATTGTTCAACACCTTAACCAATTCGTCAAATTTAACGGAATTGTCTGATCCGACTTTTTCATCCAATATTCGTTTGAGAGTCTTGACCTCTTTGAGAACATTATCGACATCACTTTGTGTTTTACGCAAGGTTTCAGGATCAGTATCCTTAAAAGCCGCTTCAATGACTTTCATTTCCGGATTTTCCTGTCCCTCATCTTCAGCCTTTGTTACGGATTTTAATGTTTTGTTTGCAATATAAATATGACGCAATCCATAACGCCCCATTTTCGTGGAATGGCATAAGGGGATTCTCATGATGGGAGAGATAAAACGATTATCATCATTGAGCTCCCACAATACACTGATCCGTTGCGTCGGATCATTGTTATTTTCAACATCCAGCAAGGGATAAACCGTATCCCAGTACTCCTCAACAAATCCCCGTATCAGTCTCAAAGCATCATATAAACCTGCAAAGCCCTGTACTGCTATCGACGCCCTGGCCAGGATAACCGCAATTCTGAAGTCATGGGTTTTCCCCAGTAGTTCCAGTGCCGCTTTGTGCACATCCTTCCAGTTGGGTTTACTCAATACCTTTCCGTTGGGGTCTTTCTTGATTTCGGTATTTTGCGAAAGCTCAAACAGATCATTAGAAGACGCGTTCTCTCCTGAAGGGGCTTCAGGAGAGATTTCTTTCAACAGATTTTTCAGATCAATTCGGCTCAATGCTGTTCTCCCTTTTGATGTCTATTCCATCGGTCAGGAATGTCGAATATGCAGATGCCGGCGGCATGGGCTCATAGACCCGCAGGCATGGCCTTACGAGCTCGGAACCGACAGTACCCCACATACTGTATTCTGCCATAAATTTGTTCATAAGACCACTACTTAAATTGGCTAGTGCCTGAACCTCCCCCCCCATGGTTCCCATTTCAACATACAGCCCCCCATGCAGATTGTTTTGGCTGCCAAAATGCGGCCCAGTGGCAGGAAAGCCGATACGGTGACGACCTTCATCAAACTGTGTCATATCAAAATCATTCTGCAGACCTGAAAGTGCCATTTGCTCGACAGCCTCAAACCATTCCCCTGCCTGGTCCAGCAATTGGGGAATAGCTGTATTTCCCGGTACTGATGCGGCCAGGGTCAGGGGAAAATATCGTCCCACCCTGTCAACACTTGGGATCAGAACTCCGGCCCATGCCTTTTCTCCACAAACCCCAGGACTCAGCATGAACCGCCAAACGGGACTGGTCAGAAAAATATCCAGCCATCCGCTACCCAAAATCTGCTGGCTTTTGGAAATCGAATCCTGGAGCCATGCATCCCAAAATTGAATAAAATCTGCCGGCAGCCCCCGGGAAACAAAATCCCCTAATATAGGGATCTTACCGTACATTCCCAATTTGCTTTCTATACAACTCATAAAACCCCCGGGCAGTGAAACGCCTGTAGTTCAGTCGAGCCAAACGGGTTCACAACACTCCCGGCAACCATTCGGTATCGGGCGTCATGTCCGTTTACCGTGAATGTTATGATAAACCTGTTTTTCCCTTTTCGGGTCAGCCTGACGCTGTCAAGCGCACGGAACCAGGCCCAGGGTCCTTCTTTCCGGTCCTGAAAAATATTGCCGTCGAAAGTTTTAACCCCCCACTCAACCACCGGAACCGGTGAGTTGTCCGGTTCCGGCCACTGAAATTTTTCGGTTCGTGATCGTCCATGGCTGTACCTGATGGTTTTCCCCCCGATAGTCAATTGAAATTCTTTGGCCGACGCATCCAGCAATTCAGGCTTCAGTTCAAATTTAATAGAGGGCGTCCGGTTTCCCATAAAATATATCTGCCTGATCCGTTCAGACCGTTTAAACTGTTCCAAACTAACGGCTGATACTATCCCTAACTTCTTATTATCTATAATCTTTTCCTCCCAATCAACATTGGAAAGAGGCTTGATATGTTCCTTTAAAAACGTATCAATGATGCCATTTGGCTGAAAAAACCGGTTAAAATCATCCAAAGAGACATCTTCTGAGCTGATTTTTGACAACGGGTAGCGCCCGGAAAGTGTTTCCTTAAATGGTGCCACCACGTCTGCTTTCCATATACTGTTGAGTTCCAATTTTGCAGACTTGAGCATGATTTTCCGGGCCGATGCAGCCAATGAGGAGAGCCATTCATTGAAGGGGTCGGGAAGCTGTTCCGCATACTTGCGGGTGGACGTGATTAAATCGCCGCCGCTGCGTATGCGTTTTTTTAGATCATCAAGAGCGACTTCTGAAGCATCATACCGGTCCATTAAATCCCGCAGTTTTTCAAGCCTTGTTATGATTTCATCCAGCAGCGGCGGTTCTTCCCCACTTTCCTTGATTAATTCATTAAGTCGTTTGAATTGTTTGATATTATTTGACAATTCTTCAGAAAAAGGTGCACTCTTTTCTAAAAAAGAGGTGTTTGTCTCAATTTTTTTGAGCAGCTGTTTCAGGGGATTTTCCCTGCTGCTGGTAAGGCGGTGCAGCATTTTATTGGCGTGATGCACATCTTTTGACGGAGTGATGGACAATTTGTTCAATAAAAAGGCCCATTTTTGGATATAGTCAATAAAATAAACCCGCTGAAGATTATCGTACAATATCTTGGTATCGCCAGTACCTTTTTCAGCATCTGCATTTTTCAGCACCCAGTTCTGATCTATGGCGTTTTCAATAAATCCGGTTCCCTGTTTGTTGAAAATTTCGTCGTATCCGATGGCCGTATACAATCCGGGTATGGACATTTTAAGGATTGATGGACCAAAAATCTGTTCAATATACTGAATATCTTCTACCTGAAAATTGTATTTTTTAACCGGCAAATATTCACTTTTCAGCTGATTGTATATTTGTTTGTATAACGGTACTGAATTGAGTTTTTCCCGTGCAGCCGCGATCAGTTTCTCATTCAAGGGCTTAAGTTCCCATTTAAAATCGGATAAAAGCAGATCTTTTATATGCATCCTGTAATTCGCCCTGAACTGCTCCGGTTCTCTTTGGAAATTTTTGTCCCAGTCTTTACCTATTTTTTCTATGGCCAGATCAAGATCTTCTTTTCTTTGTTCCGGCGAGCGGCGTTCCAGCATCAGGTAAACTTTCAGTAAATTATAAAAATCACTGGTCTTGCCCTGATCCCTGACACTGAATTGATCAATGCTTCCAACCAGGCGCTGTTCAAGCCTTGTGACGATGACAGGAAGAAGCTGGCCTTTTAATAATTTTTCATAGGACCGGTCAATCTGGTTATTGATTTTGACGCGCTGGTCCAGCCCCATGCCCATCCATTTGGAATCATTTTCCTGGATTCGGCCAGCTAATTTGAACAATGTCAGCTTCTCATGCAGATTTTTTACCCCGCTTTCCCAGTCGCTTACTGTACCGGAAATATCTTCATACCCTGAAATGACGTTCCCAACCTCAACAAGATAACTTTTATTGTTCATAAAGCTTGTCATCCAGCCTATGAAGATAAGCGATGTTGCCACAAAAACCGCGCCGTACGCCAAATATTTAAACCATCGTTTCCGATATTCCACACGGGGGTCAGCACCGGCCATTTCAGACTCAGGAAAAATCACTTTATCCAGCAAGTCATAGATAAAATAGCTTTTGCCCTCACCGCTGTATACGGGTACGGCCTGTTCATCCAGACCGTAAGTTTTTGATAAAATTCCCATGATCCGGTCAATGGGCGTACCTTCCTGGGTCGCACTGGTAAAATAAATGCCGCGTGTCAATAACGGTCGTTCAAACCGGCTGGAATCAAACGTCCGATGGATAAAATCCATAATTACCGGCTTGATCAAAGCCATTTGCCTGGGAAAATCCAAAATCAGGCTGCGGCGCCTGATATCCGGTTCTTCATGAACCCGGCCCAGAGTCATCCGGTTCAACCGGCCCAGCAGTGCCTCATAATCGTTGTCAAATCCGGCAATAAATGTATTGGTCTGTTCAGGGTCATTTCCCTCAAATGTCCTGCCCCAGACCTGCTCCCTTTCTTGGGGACGGAAATAAGCAAAAAAATCCGAAAAACCGGAAATGAGATCGCATTTTGTGAACATCATATAGATAGGAAGCTGAATTCCTAACGTGTCGTGCAGTTCTTCAATACGCTGCCGGACCTCCCTGGCATGCTGCTGCCTTTGCTCTTCTGTCTTGCGCAACAGATCGGAAATGCTTGTCGCCACCAGAACCCCGTTTATCGGCCTTCGGGAACGGTATTCCTTGATGAGTTTGAGAAATCCCTCCCAGGCCGCCTGGTCAACAGCCTGATGGCTGTCCTGGGTGGTATAGCGTCCGGCAGTATCCAGAAAAATAGCGTCATCCGTAAAAAGCCAGTCACAATTTCTTGTCCCGCCCACTCCTTTTATGCCATTTTTAAACTCCATATGATCTGAAAAAGAGGAAGTGATTCCGGAATTCATAAGAAGCGTGGTCTTACCTGATCCGGGTGCACCAATGATGATATACCAGGGCAATTTATATAAATATTGGTTATCCCGTCCTTTTTTTGACCTGATGCGTTTGAGATTCTGCAAAGCCTCTTCAAATTTCAGACGCAGAATCTTGAGTTCTTCTTTTTGTTTTTCTTCGATTTCCAGCTCAGACTCAGCAATTTTGTCCATGAGCTGCTGATCGATTTTTCCGGACCGGGCTCTCATACCCAGGCGATACACCGCCCAGATCACAACCCCAAAAAGCATGACCAGCAGACGGTTAAATTCGGGTGCCAGCGGTCTTTTTCCGGCAAACCCGAAGAAAGGGCCTGCATACCAGATCATCACGCATATCGCGATGATACCCAGAAATGGTATCAGCCACTTCTGCTTCTTTATAAATTTGATTAATATTCTCATGAATTACCTGATGTGAATTTCTATACGGCGATTGATGGCTCGGTTTGCTTTGGAATTGTTGGGCACAACCGGTTCAGCATAGGCCATTCCAGTGGACGTCAGTCGATCTGCAAGTGAGGGCTGAGTCTCACTTATGATTTGCGCTGCCTTCTGGGCCCGTGCTTTCGAAAGACTATAATTATCCGGAAACCGGATAGAAAATCGGATTCTTTGGTTATCCGAATGTCCAAAAATATCAATCCGTGAGTTGTCATTTCTCACCTCATCCGCAATTTTTATAAAAATAGGATAAAGCTCTTTTTTTATTTCATCCTTTCCGGACAAAAAGGCATTTGGGATGCGGATAACCGGCCCGTCCAGCACACTGACAAGATTTTGGTGAATTTCCAATGACAGCAATTTTCTGAACCTTTCATTTTCATCAAAGGCCGGCCTTTTTTCCGGCACAGGATCAGCAGGATCCGGAATCCAGACCGGCGTTTCCACCTTTTGGGCTGGAATCGACGTCAAAGCCTCGGCGCTAATGGCAACGACCCTGTCATATACATCATCCGAAGCTTTTGAGATGGTAAAAAGAAATCCGCTGAATCCCGCAAGAAGAAACAGTCCTGCCACCGCCGATACCACCCACAAGGGGACATAGCGAATTAAAGGATTGCTAACCGGTCGCCCCTGCCAGTGGGTGGACAGGTTCCGTTCTGCAGTCCCTTCGGTTTGCTGGATCAGGTGATGAATTTCACCGCGCTCCTCTTCAAGCATGCTGAACCCTTGGGGCATTGTACGGTATTTTCCCTGGAATCCCAGGCTCAGACAGGCATATGCAAATTTAAGCAGTTCCAGTTTACGGCTGGGCCGGCGCTTGAGGTCTTCAACAGTCTCAAAAAAGATATTTCCCATGTTAACATGTTTAAAGAAAAACGCAGACAGGTTCTCATATTTCCAGTTGCTCTGGTTTCCCCACGGGGTATTTAAAACCGCTTCATCCAGCAGGGAACACAAAAGCAGTTTTGAAACACGGACATCGGCCTCGGAAACCCCCTGTTCATAACACCGCATTTCAATCTTTTTGATTTCAGCAACCAAGTTTTGAAACAATCCCCCGGTATTATGATAAACAGACAGATTACGAATTTTAGGTACCAGGGATAACAGGGCAAAGGAATTGGCAATAAATATATTTGACTTTCCCAAATATGCCGCCTGGATATCCCTTTCCCGAATATCCGGGGAGATGGATGGCTCTTGCATGGCCTGGCGAATCTGTCTTCCCGCCGGCCTGGGACAGACAATGGTTTTATCATCATCAACAAAATCAAAAGAATCTGAACTGCTCATAACCTTAGCTTAACCTTTTTTAATCGCCCAAAACTCCAGCTGAAGTTCGGGAAGATTGCTGGAAATATGAATGGCGATACCGGCGGATGTTATTATTTTATCCCATAAATCACATTGGGTGTTCAGTTCGAAATAGATAAATCCAGGGTGGTACGGCAGTTCTTGGGGTACCACCGCAAGATGGTGAATGTCAATGCCTGGTGTAAGGGACTTGATGTATTCATTGATTGTTTCAACCGGGGCAATGATGGTCTGGTTCGGTAAATTTTCCTGAAGGGCTTTGTTATCCACCCGGGCTTTAGCCGCCAGCACGAAAACCGCACTCTGCAGCAGGCCCGGATCCGGCCTGCGCGCGGCATATGTATTGTATTTCGGGTCTGTGAGTTTTATGGGTACCGCTCTTTGCTCGTACACTTTGGCCAGCAGCTGCCTGAGATCTTCCATCACGGGAGAGAACGTTTGCTGAAGGTCGTTGTGGCGATAAGGAGGATACTCTTTTGGACGTCTTTTTTTGGCAAAAAACGTCACCAGTTCACCTGACAACTGGATGATAAACTGATAAAACCGTTCCGGATGCAGCTCAGGGAGCGCTGATAAATGTTTAAACAGCTGCTGATACCGGTTGACTGTCTGAAGCAGTAAAAAATCGGAAATTCCGGCAATCCCCCCTTGGTCTTCACCACCCATCCGGGCAGCGATTGCCTCGCCACGGATGTTCAGCAGCCCGATCAGTTCAAGGATGTATCCCTTGAGGCTTTTTGTCGTAACACAATTCACATTGGACGGAATATAGTTTTCATCCAGCATTACATTTTTATCCGCCCGTGCCTCAATGATCCTGGCAACGCCTATACATGTATACCCGGACCGTTCATCCCGTTCCATAAGTAGACGGGTTTTTAATCCACCGGTATATAAAGGAACCCTGCCGTCCCCACCCAATGTAATATTATTTTTCACATCCCGTTCGCTTATCCGGTACCGGGCCAAGCTTTCCGGATTTTCATCACTGTCCGTTTCTATACCGTCAGGCCGTCTTACCGGCAGTGAAAGGTAAATGATTTCATTGCTGATATCTTCAGGAATTTCCACAGGCAGGGGCAGTTCTTCGTCTCCGGGAAAATAAAAAGGCGTACCGTCCTGGAAAATACCTGAACATTTTTTGAGACCCAGTTTCCCAATCCCCAAAAGTTCGGTGTCAATGACCAGGTCCTGAAAACCCCAGTTAAACGGCTGTATGCCTAAAAACCGGCCATTAATCAGATTTTCAAGAAAACGGTCATGCTGCTGAAAATGCTGGGCACACAAGGGCATCCCTTCCAACCAAACAACCTTTCTACAATTCATAATATATCAGATTCTCCTGTTTTAAACGGCAGCTCAGCTTTTCCTTTTCGCATCATTTATTTCCCACATAAACGCTTGATACGCTTTGGCAAATTCCTGATCAAAAAATGTTTTAGGCGTTTCCTTGACAATATCATTGTATGCCTTTGTATACGCCTCCCAGCTGTGGGCTTTTCCCATAATTCCTTTTTTTTCAAAATTATGAGGGTCCAAGTAGTTGAGCAATTTTTGCAAGGTTGCCTGTACACCGGCACTCACCGCCAGTTGATGATTTTTAACATCTTCATAACCGTCACGAATCGACGAGACAGGATCCAGAAAACCTGATTTACGGTCAAGCAACAAGAGCTTAATGGCATCCTCCACAGTAGGAGAAAATTTAAGGGGGTTATTTCTTTCTATTTCCACCATGGTCATCATAATGCCGGTAATCTGCGCTTTGCTTTCCGCACGTGCCCGCAAAACGGTTCGCAGCCCCTCTATCAATTCCCTGAAAACGACTCCCACCGTTTGAATGAGTTCAGGTATCTCTTCAGAAGGGATTTGTTTCCCATCAATGATTCCCAAAGATTCCAGAAGAACCTGGGTCAGTTCCGGATTGCTGGTTGCGGGTTCAGACTGGGGTTCTGTGGCATTTTTTGTAGAATCGTTTTGCAATGATTCATGATTGTGGCTTTGTGGATCAGATCTTTCAGCCCTGACTTCCCGGGGTGATGGTGACTGTTCCCGGGACAGATGAGAAGGATTTTTAATGTTTTCCATTGACGATTCAAACTCTAACGAATCAAAATTGGAAGAATCAGCGTCTGGGGCAGGTCCGTGTTCCACTTGTGTTATCGGTGGGATAAGCGGCTCACTGTTTTGATCCGTCACATTTTGTCCACCCAGCAAGGATAGAAGATCTTCGGGGTTAAAATCTTCGGGAGGCATCTGTGATGATGAGGGCTTGTGGTCAAAAACCGCTCTCTCTGTAAAGGAGGGTTCAACAGATGGAGGTTCATAATGATCCACTGTTGTCATATGAGAATCAAAGACCTCGGGCGGTTTTACTTCATTGGTTTGCCCGGAAGAAGAAAACAAAGATGACGAACCGAGAGATTCTGTGGTGACTGGGTCCTGTACATCACCCTGATCAATCTCAAAAGGAGACAATTCCGGGCTGTACGCCTGCTGACCATAACCATCGTCGATATTAATTTTCAAGCGGTATTCACCGATTTCAAGCTCATCGCCGTCTTTCAGGCTATGACGATTGTCATGCAGCTCAAGACCTGCTGTTGAGAGGACTGTTCCGTTTGTGCTGTGGTCTTGAATATGGTATGAGTTGCCTTCAAACAGGATACTTGCATGTTTTGAGGAAATAATTAGGTCAGGATCCGTCAGATGCAGATCATTGTCTGGGGAACGACCGATCGTTCCTTTTTCTCTTTGAAAAGAGACGGACAATTGTTTCAACGGGGGACGCCCCTTGTAAGCTAAAACTTCAACCTTAAGTTCCATCTTCTGTCCTATTCATATCCTTATATCTACTGCATGGGTTAAAGCGTAATGCTTTGACATTTTTTCAAACTCTTTTAAAAGCGCTTCCATATCCAGAGAAAGGCCCAAACGAATAATATCAAAGGCAAATCCATCCCATTCCGGTAGTGGTCCTGTGCCGAGTTTGGCGCCCAAATTGTATTTCCCATAGTTAAAGCGGGAAATGACCGAATCAATTTCTGCAAATCCTTTGTCAGGTTTCAACCGCTCCCCGTCACGGGTGATACGTGCATGATTTCTGCTGATGGCCACATGGCCTTTGGAGAACTACAAGTCACATAAGGGGGTGACGGCCAATGGTTATGTCATGGCATAAACTCCTGGATTTCCCCCTTCATGGGGCCGTAAATATGAACAAGCGGCACAATAAAATCAAGGCCTGTTTCATTTGGTATTACTCTGTTTAATGCTTTCCAGTCTTTCATAAAGGGTCCGGGCTTTTTTCAGGTTGGACTGGACATCTTTATAGCCGGGATCAATGTCTTCAACCTGTTCCCATTCGTTTATGGCCTGTCCTAGCTGCTCTTTGCCGAAATAATGGATACCAAGGTTATAGTGTTTTTCTTTGTATGTATCTTCACATGTTTTAATGTAGGTGTGGCATTGCGTACAGGCGTCATTATACTGCTCCGCCGATAAAAAGCTCTGTCTGGCGTCAAGATACTGTTCTTTATTAAACTGGATCAGTCCCTGTTGGAAATAGCTCTCAAACAGATTGGCACCAATCTGCTCGTTGTCCGGATCCTCGGCTTGTGCTTTTTTGAAAAGCGGGATGGCCTGACTATATTTTTTCTGTTGGAAAAGGGCCATGGCCTGGTCATAGTCGGTATGTGTTTTAACAGGCGGAACCGGTGTGCTTTCTTCAGCCGGAGCAACTTCGGGTACTTCCGGGCTTTCGGGAATTTCAGTTACATCAGGCAGCTCGGCTGCAGCAGGCGGTTCAGGTGTCTGGGCGATGTTATCCGGTTCTTCAGGCGTATCCGTTTCCTGGGGAAGCTGCGCCGGTTCTGCCGGTTCTGCCGGTTCGACAACTTCGAGTTGCGGCGGATCGATTTGTTGTTCAAGCTTGTCCTGCCTATCTTTCATATAGGCTTCATGTTTTTCTTTAAGATCTTCAACGGTTAACCCGCTAAGAGCCGGAATCTTAAGTTCATCACCAGCACGAACCCGTGTGACATCCTCCATCTTGTTGAACTTACCGATCATGGGATAATATTTCAAATTTCCGTAATAAATTAGACTCAGCTTGGAAACACTTTGCCCTGCAAGTAGAGTATGTATAACATAGTCTTCTGAATCCAGGGACACACCGCCCGGGCTTAATTTCTCTTTGGCCTGGGTATACTCCGGCCAGTTTTGAAGTGCACTTAAATATTGTTTCCTTGCCGAATCATACCTGCCCTGTTCATCCAGGGCTAACCCTTTTTCATAGTGCTGCCGAGCTCTTTCATAAAGCGTTGCTTCCACTCTTTTTTTGTGATCTAAAGCAGACGGATTATCCGAGTCAACCGTCAATGCCAGGTCGTACTGTTCCAGTGCACTTTGAAGCTGTCCCTGACCTTCATATGATTCACCGTTCATAATATATTGTTCGATCAGGGTGAAGGTGGATTCTTCGGGTTTTACCGCCTGCTGGGATACGCAGCTTGGCAAAAGACACAGTGACAACAACAATGCAAATAAAAAAATTTTTGTATTCATGGTATTCACCTTAAAGACAGTTCGGTAAATGTATGTAATCTGGTTTTAAACGTCTTAATATCCTTGTTTAATATCATATCTCTTTTCAATGCAAGGGGATTTGAAAAAAACGGGTTGCCGCCCCGGTCCACAGAGACGGCCATTTCATAGCCGGCCTTCCTTGAAAGCCCCATCACATGTTTATTATAGCGACCATAAGGAAAGGAGAAAATAGTGGTGTTCTGGTTCAGTTTACGGTCTATGGTCTGCTTTGAAACGACGATCTCTTTGTAAAGCCTTTTTCTATACTCATCATTGGTTTCGTCTTCCAATTTTCGGCTTAAATCGCTATGAGATGTTGAATGGGACCCAATGAAAAAGCCGTCGGCTTTAAGCCGCCGCAAATCCTGCCATGTCAGTGCCTTATCAGACACCCCGATATAGTCCGTATAAACAAAAAAAACCGCGGAAAAACCAAATTCTAAAAGGATGGGGGCTGCTGTTTCAAATCCGGATTTAAACCCGTCGTCAATGGTTATCATGACCGATTTTTTAGGAATCTGCCGCCTATATCTTAAAAAATCCAGAAGCATATCAGGAGAAATTGTTCTGAAGCCATTATTCCTAAGAAAGACCAGATGCTGCCTGAAAATGCCGGGCGGTGTATTTAAGGGCGATGGGTTATGGGAACCAAATTTATGGTAACACAAAATGGGAACGGTCTGGTATCCGTCGGCAAACAAACCACCTTTGTTCTTTTCTTTCAACGGAATCGTGATAAAAGCGGCACTGCCCGGACTATGGGGATCATGGGCATCCTCTATCCGCCATATTTCCCTTTCACTGCCATAATATCGCCTGGCCAGATCCCCTAAAGCAACACCCTGCTCTCTTGGATACAATACATAATTTTTTGACTGGTACACCGAAGGGACCGGGTCCCGGACGGATTGACGATTTAACACACAGGATGCAAAAAGGATTGAACCCATAAAAACCGGTAGAACAAATATGAGGCAGGTCTGCTTTAATTGTATCAAAATCGCCCCTGTTTTTTACAAAATGAATACATCTTTTTTAACAATCTATTATTAACCTAATTCTGATACTTGTTCAAATCAAATAAACAATTTGTAATCAAGGGAAGTCTGTTAGGATCAATATTAGCTTTTTTAAGTATTCTCGCGACTTGACAGTTCTTCTTTTTTTATTGTAGTAGATCAGCTTAAAGCATTGTTTGCACAAACAATGTGATTTCTCTGGAAAATACAGAATTTTCCCGACTTTTATCATAAATTTTTTAATTTCCGGAAGATAAAAAAAGAAAGGGGTTTATGCAAATATACAAAAAAAACAGGTTTACCCTTAAAAAATTTCTGATCAGCATATCCATTTGGTTTATTGTCTGCCTGCTCATTTATCTTATCGGGCATATCGTGGAACATAACAAAGAAAATAAACTTGTAAAAGTGGGCATTGCCATATCCAAAGATATTTCTAGTCAGTCCGGACTGCCTTTGCTTGAAAGAGAGTTTGACCATCTAAGCGTTCTTATTGAACAGACGACAAAAAAAACGGGTGTTGTGTTTGCTTCCCTCATAGACCATAAAAACAAAATCATTGCATATTCCGACCAGAACCAGTTTTTTACGTTAAACCGAAAATATGCGCGGCAGGAGGATGGTATTAAATACTGGCGGGTAATCAGTCTTGAAACCCATAATGTCATGAATTTTTTAACCCCCATCACCTTTTCCGACACAAGAGTCGGAGAGGTGTTTATCTCCCTTGCCACACAGAATTTTTATCAATTTTATCGACTTGTTATGCTCTTTGCGGTATTAAGCTTTCTTTGCATTATTATACTTTTCGGAGTGGCAAATTACCAGAATGCATTGATATGGATTCGAAAAAAGGATATACCGCCAAACACCACAGCCGATGAAACCGATGACGCGCCTCTGTTTACCTGCCCTCTTTGCTGTACACCAACGCATTTTTCGGACCGGACCTGTGATGGTGCGCTCATAAAGTCGTCCACTGTTCTTACCGGCTATGGTAACCCCCAAAAAACCATTCTGTTATATGATCTGGATAAATTTGAAGAATTAGGCTGGATTAAACAGCGTATCATCACCAGGTGTGCTAAAATCATTTCTGTTATTTCCGATCAACATTAACAGCCTGAGACTGCCCGGGTCTTCATATCCAAGGGGCGGCGATTAAAGAAAAGAATCTGGTTGATTGCCGGACTCTTTTGCATAACACGATGTAATAACCGGAGAATCCATATGTTGCCCAACAAAAACAAAAAATCTAAACCCGGCACCCTGTCCCTGGTACTTGAATCAAGCGTCCATTCAAGTCTATTAAGAGCTGCCAGGGGGAATCAATTCTTAAACCGCAACCGTAATCCCTTAATTATATATGCCGTTATTTTTCTGGGCATTGGTATCTTATGTCATATTTTGCTTAAAAACGCCCAGAATGCAAGCCGGCAGGAAGTTTATGATTCAGGGGTATTGTCGACAAAAACAATAGCGGAAAAAGTGACGGCACCGTTGCTGGAAAAAGATGTGCTTACACTGAATGTGGCTGTGGGGGAACTGGAAAAAAAGCATCATCCGGTTTTTACTTCGATCCTTGACCATGACGATAAAATAATTGCCCACAGTGACCCCAATGAAATCGGCAAAATATACACGGAACCTGCAAATAAAAGAAAAATCCGTACGGACAAAACAGTATCCATTGACCGCATGACCATCGAGGGTAAAAGCATTATCTGTTTTTCCAAGGTGCTTGTCTTTTCAAATGTGTCCATTGGAAAGATTTTTTTTGGTATTGATGCCGAGCCGATGGATCAAGCCATTGCAGGATATGCGCGGCTTATATTTATTATATGGGGTATATGTACCATCTGTTTTACTGCGGCTGTTTTTCTTACGGATCTATACCTTAAAAACAGGCATCAAAAAGCGCTTGAGGAAATTGAAAAGACACGAAAAGTCGGGCCATACGTGCTCACCAAAAAAATCGCCCAGGGCGGCATGGCCGAGCTTTATCTTGCCGAATATATAAAAGACGGCGGATTCAGGCGGACCGTAGCTGTAAAGAAAATTTTACCCCATTTGATGGAAAACCGGGATTTTGTGGATATGTTCATCCGGGAAGCCCGGTTAGCGGCAATTCTCCAGCATCCCAATATTGTCCAGATCTATGATTTAATTAAACTCCACAACGCCCATTTCATGGCCATGGAATATGTCCCTGGAAAAAATCTTGCCGAAGTTCTTGCCCATGAAAAAAAAGGACTGGCTGTGGGCATGGCAACATTCATCATTCAGAAAATCAGCCTTGGTCTTTATTATTCGCATACTAGAACCAGTGACGATACCGGGGAGCCTTTAAATATAGTCCACAGGGACGTCAGTACCCAGAACATGCTGATCTCATTTAAAGGGGAGGTCAAGATAAGCGATTTCGGTATTTCCAAAGCCCGGTCAGAGCCCAGCCTCACCCGAGCAGGTGTGATAAAAGGGAAATTATCGTATCTGGCACCTGAACAAGCATTGGGAAAAGGCGCAGACCATCAATCAGATCTATATGCTCTGGGAATTATCTTTTATGAAATTTTGTCAGGAAAACGTCTGTATAAATTTGAAAACGAGCTTGAGGCGTTAAGCAATCTGCCGAGAATGGTTGTCCCCCCAATTAACACGGTTCGGACGGACATTCCCGATGAACTCAACCAAATTGTCATGAAATGTCTGGAAAAAAATCCTACGCAACGGTACGAATCCGGCAAAAGGATTTACGATGATCTGGCACAATTCAGAAAAAGCCGGAACATCTCGTTTGATGAAACAAACCTGATTGATTTCATGACAAAGAGATTTAAATAACATGACAAATTATATTTTTGTTGGAAAAACCGACCGTGGCCTGAAACGTAAAAATAATGAGGATACCATTTTGTTCGATGAACAAGACGGTTTCTGCCTTGTGGCTGACGGCATAGGTGGCTCGCTGGCCGGAGAATTGGCCAGCAGCATATTCGCAGATTCGGCCAGGGAATTATTTGCCAAGGCATTTGCCCTGAACGAATCTACATATACCACAATCCAGAGGGTGTTCTTAAATGCCAACGAAAATATTCTGGATTATGCCACCAAACATCCCGAATGTGAAGGCATGGGTTGTACAGCCGAATTGTTTGCCATTGAAGCGGATCGTTATGTGCTTGGCCATATTGGTGACAGCCGCACATACAGACTAAGAAACAATGAATTAAAACAATTAACCAAAGACCACTCCCTGGTCCAGGAGCAACTCGACCAACAGCTAATCAAACCCGAAGAGGTCAGCACCCATGCCTTGAAAAATGTGATTTTAAGGGCCGTTGGCATTCAAAAAGATCCAACCGTGGATATAATACGGGGCAACCTGTTTCGCGGCGATATTTTTCTGCTCTGCTCCGACGGCCTAAGCGATCTGGTGGACCTGGAAACGATGAAACAGCATCTTCTTTCCTCCTTACCCCTTGAACAAAAGGCGGATTCACTGGTTCAGGAGGCCAACGCCAGGGGCGGCAAGGATAATATATCAGTTGTTCTGGTGCAAATCAGTTAAAAGTTACACAAACCCCTTTTCACTGATCAGCAGCAAAATCTGCTGAACCGCCTCATCAGGGGTCAGGTTGGAGGTGTCAATGGACAGCTCCGGATTGACAGGTTCCTCATATGGGTCATCCACCCCGGTGAAGCCCTTAAGCAGTCCTGCCTTGGCCTTGGCATACATGCCTTTACGGTCCCTTTTTTCGCACACACTGATGGGGGTGGCCACATGGATTTCAAAAAATCCGCCATGGGCTTCGATGGATGTTCGTATTTTTGATCGTGTACGCTCGTAAGGGGCAATGGGGGCGCAGATGGCAACACCTCTGTTCTTGGTGATTTCAGAGGCCACAAATCCGATGCGCCGGACATTGATATCACGGTGTTCTTTGGAAAATTTAAGCTCCGACGACAGATTGCGCCGGACGATGTCGCCGTCCAAAAGAGTTACGGGCCGGGTGCCCATTTCCATAAATTTTGAATACAGCACATTGGCAATGGTTGATTTTCCGGCCCCGGAAAGCCCTGTCAGGAAAACAGTCAATCCCTGGGTGGCAGGGGACGGATAGGAACGGCGTAGTTCTTTGATCACATCCGGGAAACTGGCCCATTCGGGAATATGCTTGCCCTTTCGGACTCGGTCACGGATATGGTCATTGGTAAAAGACAACGTTTCCTGGCCGTTCTTCACATCGCTGGCCAACTTAAACTCATCCTCAAAGGGCAGATAGACCATCTCTTCAAAAAATACCGGCTCAATACCGATCTCTTTGCTGGCTTCCTGGGCCAATTCCCTGACCTGGGGAGTATCGTAGAATGGATTGCCGAAGCTGTCCCGTCCCGGGGTTGCATGGTTATGCCCGATGACAAAATGGGTGCACCCAAAATTTTTCCCGATGATCATGTGAAGCACCGCATCCCTGGGACCTGCCAGCCGGGTGGATAAAGGCAGCAGATTGAGCACAAAGGTGTCCGGAGGATAATGGGCTGCCACCTTCTGATAACATCGCATCCGAGTATAATGATCAAAATCTCCGGGCCTGGGGATGCCTGCGATGGGCAGCATCAACAGGTTCGCCTTTGCCTTTTTCATGGCCTGGATGGTCAACTCGAACTGGGGACGGTGAATGGGTTGCCGGGTTTGAAACCCAACCACCCGCTTCCAGCCCAGCTTACAAAACTGTTGCTGCACCTCTGCAGGCGTGTTGCGGATCTGCTTAAAATCAGAATGAATCGGCAGATTCAATGCTTCAATACTGCCACCGACATAGAACCTGTTGCCTCCGCCCTGGAGTCGGGCCACCCCATCATGGGTCATATCTGTGGTGCCGTAAACAGCCAGAGCCTCTTTTTCCCGGTCTGCCTGCCAGATGTCCTCAATGGTCATAATACCTAGGGGAAATCCTTCAGGGTCACGAAGAACAGCGGACTGGCCGGCCTCAAACCGGTCTGAAAGATCCCGGGAAACATCAAGGCAGATGGGCACGGGCCAGATTTCACCCGAAGGCAGGCGCATGCGGTCCAGAACACTTTCGTACGCCTCCTGGGTCATGAATCCTTTCAATGGACTGAACACACCTGTGGTTAACAGCTCAAAATCACAAATCTGACGCAGATTCAATGTGATATCCGGCAAAGAAGACAATAGTTGTTTAAGTACGATATGACGTTCCTGGTCCACCAGGAGATTGACAAGAGATATGTCTTGGGGCATGTAACTATCCTTTAAATAATAACCCGCTTTATTTTCTGTGAAAAAACCGAATCACCCATCAGAATTTTTTATGATGGATTGCCGATCCTCAGCAATCTCATGTAGCTATAGAGCAAAATCAGTCAAGCTGTCAAGATTAAGGTATTGGAACAAAAAGTTGTCCAAACACGAATTTCCGTTCAGGCGCTAAGTAGCTATCTGGGATTATAACAAAAAAGGCCGGAAAACCTGTCTGGTTTACCGGCCTTTATAAGAATCAGTCAGTGGTTGTTTTTATTTCATCAACACCTTATGGCTGTTGATCAAAGTGTCCACAACTTCAGGATCCGACAAGGTGGATATATCGCCAAGCTGATCATACTCATCCGTTGCAATCTTTCTTAGGATACGCCTCATGATCTTGCCGGACCGGGTCTTGGGCAGATCCGAGGCAAAATTGATGATATCCGGTGTGGCAATGGGCCCGATTTCACTTCTCACATGTTTTTTCAGGTCAGCCATCAATTCATCGGACGGGGATACGCCGATATTCAGGGTAACAAACGCATAAATCCCCTGCCCTTTGATGTCATGGGGAAATCCGATGACTGCAGCCTCGGCCACATTAACATGACTGTCCAAGGCAGCTTCCACCTCTGCTGTACTCATGCGGTGTCCGGACACGTTGATAACGTCATCCACACGACCTGTAATCCAGATATAGCCATCCTCATCCCTGCGGCAGCCGTCGCCTGCAAAATAGTATCCGTCATACATCTGGAAATAGGTCATCTCAAACCGGTCATGGCTGTTATACACCGTGCGCATTTGGCCGGGCCAGGGTTCCTTGATCGCAAGGATTCCGTCGCATGCCCCTTCCAGTTCTTTCCCCTCTTCATTGAGCACCACAGGCTGCACAGAGAAAAACGGCAGGGTGGCGGACCCGGGTTTCTGACCAATGGCATAGGGCAAAGGAGAAATCATGATACCGCCGGTCTCTGTCTGCCACCAGGTATCTACAATGGGGCACCGCCCCTTTCCCACATGTTCATGGTACCATAGCCACGCCTCGGGATTGATGGGCTCGCCCACGGATCCCAAAACCCGCAAAGAGGAAAGGTCGTATTGATCCACCCATTTGTCCCCCTTGGCCATGAGCGCCCGAATGGCAGTGGGGGCGGTGTAAAACTGGTTGACTTTCCATTTGTCCACAATAGCCCAAAATCTGCCGGGATCAGGATAGGTGGGTACGCCTTCAAACATAACGGATGTGGCACCCTGGGAAAGCGGGCCGTAAACAATGTAGGAATGGCCCGTAACCCATCCGATATCTGCCGTGCACCAATAAATGTCGCCATCGTGGTAATCAAATATGTATTTAAAGGTGATTCCGGTATACACCATATATCCGCCAATATTGTGCTGAACCCCCTTGGGCGTGCCTGTGGAGCCTGATGTATAAAGGATGAACAGCGGATCCTCGGCATCCATCCATTCCACGGGGCACTCAGCACTCTGGGCCTGGGCAGCCTCGTGCCACCAGACATCCCGGTTCTCCACCATATTCACTTCAGCACCGGTCCGTTTAACCACAAAACAGGTTTCAACGGTGTGCCCCTGGTCTTCGCACATCTTAAGGGCATGGTCCGCATTGCCCTTGAGGGGAACGGCCTTGGCCCCGCGCATGACACCGTCCGATGTCACCAGAACCTTACAAAGAGAATCCACGATTCTGTTGGCCAGGGCCTCGGAAGAAAAGCCCCCGAATACAATGGAATGAATGGCCCCGATCCTGGCACAGGCCATCATGGTTATGGCCAGTTCAGGGATCATTGGCAGGTAGATGGCCACACGGTCTCCCTTTTCCACTCCGCTTTCTTTCAGGGCATTGGCAAAGCGGCACACTTTTTCATGGAGCTCACGGTAGGTGATCACCATATCCTCATCCGGACTGTTTCCCTCCCAGATCAAAGCAGCTTGGTCACCCCGGGTATCCAGATGACGATCCAGACAATTATATGTAATATTGGTCTTGCCGTTTTTAAACCATTCAATGGACACCGGCCCCTTGGACATACTGTAGTTAAAATCCCGGACCTTGTCCCATTTTTTTTCCCAGTAAAAAGTTTCTGCAATTTCACCCCAGAACCCTTCAGGATCGTCCACGGATTGTTTGTACATGGCCTTGTATTCATCCATGGATTTAACCCAGGCATTTTCACGAAATTTATCCGGTGCATGAAAAATATTCTCGCTCATATTGAAGCTCTCCTTCTTGTATAATGCGCTATGATTTATTATTAACCATTTTTTCTTGCTTTTAAAAGCAATTTTTGTACCGAAGCTGAATTTTAAATATAACAGCCTAATAACAATGAAAATATTTAGGCCCATAGATTTAATACAAGCAAAAAATAACTACAACAAAAGTTGTGAAGATTTTCCGAATAAAAAGCCAATATCCTTTTAAAACAAGAAACTACATCAAGTCACAACAAATATTGTAGATACAATTAAGTTGTAGACGAACCAACTCATTCCTCTTCGCGAAGTTTTTGGAGACGCTTGCTCAACGCCTGCTGGGAAATCCCCAAAATTTTGGCTGCCGCAGACTGATTGCCCCCTGTATGGGCCATGGCTTTTTCCACCAGCGCATTAGCGGCTTGCTTCAAAGTCGGCAGCCCCGGGTTTAAGGACAGAGAGACCCCGCCACCATGCTCGGCATGGGTGGAGACATTGAACAGATCCGCAGAGATGGCGCCGCCCTGATATCTGGACATGGCATCGTAAACCAAGGATTTCAACTCCCTGATATTTCCCTTGAACGGATATTCTTCCATGGTTTCAATAAGACTTTTCGGAATA